>Ga0302267_10001744_pt1 | contig 27174 bp, 23 predicted proteins | sample III_Bog_E1_3_FD_194555 | JGI IMG/M metagenome (GOLD analysis project Ga0302267, IMG submission 194555) | Peat permafrost microbial communities from Stordalen Mire near Abisko, Sweden - III_Bog_E1_3 | ecosystem: Environmental > Terrestrial > Soil > Wetlands > Peat | place: Sweden: Abisko...
GATGGGGCGCCCAATATCAGTTTTTATGGGCCGGATCAATAGTTGCGGCAACACTCCAGTGTCGAGTGGAATTACATCGATCAAGCGCTGCGCAAGTACGAAGGAACTGCCAAGCCGCAAAGGGATGGTTTTGTCGTTCCTGATACGTTTATGACTCGCGGGCCGGGGAAGCCCGTGGGGCCAAAGAAAAACTGCTGAAAATGCGAAGGGCCGAAGATTGACTTCGGCCCTTCGTATTTTCAGCAGAAGCGATTAGAAGCTGAATGCGGCTTGAAAGAAGATGCGGCGTGCTGCCGAACTGGAGGGCGAGGCGAACATGCCGCCAGCCAGGCTGGTGGATTTGCCAAAGCGATTACCGGGACCATAGACACCCGGCGAGATCTGCATTGGCTCAATGCTGCCCGAGGGAGTGCCGTAGTCGATGTTGTTGAACAGGTTCAAGGCCTGTGCGCTGAAGTTGAGTGAGTACTTGTGGCCGGTGTTCATATTGCCTCCACCGGGACCACCTCGCCCACCACCACCACCGCGTCCTCCACCTCCTCCACCGGGACCGCCACCCGGTCCACCTCCGCCGGGACCGCCCATGTAGCTACCTTGCTGACGCTGGCCACCCTGATTGCCCTGGCCGGCGGGGCCACCGATCTTGGGTCCAATACCGAACGAGCGGCTGATGCGAAGATTGACCGCTACCGCTGCTGGTCCGTTGGCCACATTGACCGGCAGCAAGGCTTCACCCTGCTGCTGTGTCACATCGAGGCAGCCGTACGATGTGGTGACGTAGCGCCCGGTTGAGGACGAGCAATTGGAAGAAGCGGCAACTCCCGGACGGTTGTTGATGAAGTTGTCACCCGTCAGATCGTTGTTGGTGACGATGTTGTATGGGTGGCCGGACTGCGCGACCAGGAACGGGTTGAAGGTGAGGCCCCACGGGCCAGTGTAGTTGCCCATCAGGAAGACCATGTTGCGGCGAATGAAGGTAGCGCGGCCGTAATCCTGCGACAGGTTCCAGGAGTTCGACGCCGTGCCGGTGTTGCCGTTACCGGCATTCAGGGTATAGAAGCCCATGATGCTGAACCTGGTAGAGGGACGCATGTTCAGGTTCACGATGAGCTGGTTCTGCTTGAAGACGGCTTCGGGATAGATTTCATCCACGATGCCACCCGAGGGGTTGGGTCGTGTGCCGGTGGTGCTGTTGTAGTAGTAGTTGCTGCCGGATGCGGGTTGGTAAGCGTTGGCGTCGCGCGTGGCCATCTGATGGACGCCGAAGGTGTGTACGTATGTGGTGCTGAGCGTGGCGGCCTTGTTGAGCTGGCGCTCGACCGAGATGCCTAACTGCTCGTTGTAGGGTGAGCGGTAGCCCATGTCGAGCGACTGAATCTGCGAAATGGACGATGATGCGCCAGTGCCGCAGTTGGCAAGCACGTTGCTCAGGCTGGTTGTGCTGTAGCAGCTCGGATTGGAGATGACAGTGCTCTTCTGGCTGTTCGCGCTGCCGTTGTTCCGTTCAAGTCCCATCAGGCTGCTGATGCCGAACCGGTCGTAGAAGAAGCCGTAGCCGCCGCGCAGAACCGTTTTGGTTTGGGTGCCTTTCTTGTGGCCATCGAGAGCATAGGCGAAGGCAAGGCGGGGCGCGACGTCGGCGTGGTCGTTGGCGTGATTCTGCGACTCGAAGCGCAGGCCGCCGGAGAGTGTAAGGAAGCGGTTGAACTTCCAGTCGTCCTGGAAGAACGCGGCCACATCGAAGACGTTGGCGCGGAAGCTCTGATTGCCGGAGTTGTAGCTGAGCCGGTAGACCTGCAGTGCCAGTGGCGCGCTTGTGGTGCTGACACAATTTATATTGCTCGCGCTTCCACAGGCGTCGAGCGTGTTGGTGTAGGCATCGGGCGTTTGGAAACTGAACGAACCGTTAAAGCCGCTATCCGATGAGTTGGCGTCGCGGTTGTCACGCAGCCAGCCTCCGAATTTGATGGCGTGGGCTCCGGCAGACATGGTGGTAATGTTCTGCAACTCCATGTGATCGGAGTGATCGGAGGAGTACTGGCCGCTGGCGCCGCCGCCGGAGAAATAGCCGGTGACCGAGAAAGTGGGATCGGTGCTGACCGGCGTGCTCGAGGTAATAGCGCGGCGGAACTGGCCGCGGGTCTCGTTCACGATGTGATCGCTGACGATGTAGGAGTCGCTGAACTGCGCAGAGATTTCAGAGGATGTGGAGCTGGTGGACTGCGTGGGCAGCGAGGTGGTTCCGATGCTGCCGCTGGAAGTGCCGCGCTCATATTGCAGGCGAGCCGTGAGCGTGTTCTTCTGGCCCAGTTGCAGGTCGATCCTGGGCGAAATCTCAATGCGGTTCGCCGGGGCGAAGAGGCCGCCGGAGAGCGGGACCAGCGAATATGAACCGGCGCTTCCGACTGTTTGGTAGGCGGAGTATATGCTGGCGTCCTGGGTGTCGCGGCCCTCGACAGTCAGGAAGAAGGAGCTGGTCTTTGATATAGAGCCGGAGATGGAGCCATTGTACTGAAGGCTATGGTAAGCGGGAATCTGCGAGGTGAACGGGGTGCCGGTGTTCAATGCGTCGTCGTTGCCCTGCAGAAAACCACGGCCGTGGAGTTTGTCGGTGCCGGGCTTGGTGAGGATCTCAATGCGGCCGTAGCCGATGCGATCGAACTCGGCCGAGAAAGGGTTCTGATTGATGCGAATCTCGCGGATGGCGCTTTTGGGCGGAAGTGTGCCGCCGGTGAAGCCATCGATGTAGATCTGTCCGCCGTTGGGGCCGGCCGATGGACCCGCCAAAGCTGTAAGCTCGTTCTGCAACTCATCTGGATCGTCGGAGAGTGCGTCCAGGTCGTGGTCCTTGAGGACAATGGCGCTGGCGTTGCTGTCAGCATCCACGCTGACCGTAGGACCGGATTCATCCGTGACTGTCACGCTCTGCTGCTCGGCCACCACTGCCATGGAGACATCGACCCGCTTGAACTGGCCCGCGGCAATCTGAATGTTGGGCGAAGAGAAGGGCGCAAAGCCGTCTACCGCCGCCTGCACGATGTAGGCGCCGGCGGGCAGATTCGTAACCGCGTAGACGCCCTGCGCGTCGGAGGTGGCCGCGGAAACGGCTACACCGAGCGTGTTGGTCACGGTTACCTTGGCGCCGGGAATCAACGCTCCTGTCGGATCGGCAATGTGACCGCGGATGCTGCCGGTTGCGGCAGCAGCTTTGGGCGCTGGCGGTGCGGATTGAGCATACATATGGAAAGTGCCCGTCAGCGCGACAAGCGCAACTGCAAAGCATACGATGGCCCGCTTGAGATTCAGATACACGACTCCCCCAGAACTTACTTGAATCGGATTTTTGGAGCTGCTACTGGCCCATCTCTGCTGAGCCGGAACTCATGCTCCAGTTGGAGAGCAAATTACTGGCGGCCGGAGCTTCCAGAATGGGTTCAACACCTGCCAGCAGGGTAACGGCCGTGAGATCGTTGTTGTCTGCCTGTGTGGCAACGAGCATGACCGCATCGCCTTTTTTGAGGTCGGTAAGCTGGATAACGGGCGCGCGGCTGAGCATCATTTGAGGATCGAAAGCGCCACCGCCGAAGCCCGAGCGCTGATTGCCGCCAGCCTGCATGGGCGCGGCCCCTGCTGCGGAAGTTGCGCCGCCTGCCGACGCACCGGGGCGTCTTGCACCCGCACCAGCGGCGTCACCTTTCAGGAACATGGCAAGACGAGTGGCCATCATGTCCGGCAGCTTCTTCAACTGCGACTCGGAGGTGAACTTGATGGTGGTCGGCTTCTTGGTGGTGAGGTCTTTGACGACCAGCGTCGACGAGGCCGCGTCAACGCTGACGACCTGGCCGGCAATGTTGCGGAAGCTACCGGAGACGGTCTCTTCGGCGGTAAGCTCATTGCCGTCCGTAGACTTATTGCCGCGGGCGCGAATCTGATCGCCGGGCTTGATTTCGGCAAACGGAGCAGCCTTGGCCTCGTTGAAACTGACCGAAGCCGGCGCATAGCGCTTGAGAACCGAGGCAGGCGTGGTGTGGATGGTAATGGTCTTGGCGGTTGAGCCCGCACCAGAGGTGATGAGGATCGTCGAGGTGGCGGGATCAACACTCTTTACCAGACCGCCAACGCCACGGCGCTGCCAATCGATGCGGTCAGCATCCTGTTTCTTGGCCAGATCGGCCTGCTTGATGGCGATGATCTGGAGAGCGACCGATGCGCCCTCGGGAGCCTTAAGATCGAGGCGGACCAGAACTCGGTCACCAGCGGCCAGGCTTGAGAACTCGATGACTTCGGCCTTGGAGAGATCTTTCTCGCCGGGTGCGATCTGCTTGAGAATGGCCGTAGTCGGCACGTCCACCTGGTGGGATTCGCCCGCATCCGTCTTTACCGTGAGCGCAGTGCCGTTGATGGCAGTTACTGTTCCCAAGAAGCGCGATACAGGCGGGGCCTGCGCGACGAGAGAGGAGGCAAATGCAACGAACAAGGCAGCAGAAAGCAAGTGAAGGAAAATCCCAAATTTGATCGAGCGATTCATCGTTCTCATATCTCCAGGGCGGACCTTGCCGCCTGCCGAAAAATCAGAGTTCATTTCGGTAGACGAATGAGGTTCGCAAAAGGTTGAAAGCCGTGGATAAAAATGCCAAACTGCAGTTTTTCGAGTCTTAAGCTGAACTTAAGGATTGGCAGCCAGGCGCGCGGTCTCAAGGAAGGCAAAGCTGCCTGAGGGTGTCGGGTGGACATCGGTAAGCCGGCTGGAGTGGACCACGATGGTATCGCGGTACCAAAGGTTGAAGGCGGGCAGATCGCGGGCTAGAATCTGCTGGGCTTGCACGTAATCGTCGCGGCGATGGGCCTGGTCGGGGCTTTCGGCGGCGTCGGCCAGCAAGGCGTCGAGTTGCGGGTTGGAGTAATGCCCGCGATTCGCGCCTTTGGGCGAAAAATTCGCCGTGGCGAAGGCGAAGCTGAAGATGTCTGGCTGCTCGTTGCCGCCGATCCAGCGCAGCGAGTAGAGCTGGAAAGCGCCGCGCGTAACGTCGGCGTAGAAGGTGGCGAACTCGAAGCTACGAATCTCAAGCGCGATGCCGACCTGGGCCAGTTGCTGCTGGAGGATGGCCGCGAGCAGGCGAGTCTCTTCGTCGGTCGAGGTCTTCATGGTGAGGTGGAAGCGCGTGCCATCGTGGCCGCGCGAATGGCCCGAAGCGTCCAGTAGCCGCTCGGCGCGCGCTGGATCGTAGTCGTAACGGGCGACGTCGCCGCTCCAGGCCCAGTGCGCAGGCGGCAGCAGGCTCACCGAGGGCTGGCCGTGGCCGCGCCGCAGGGTGCGCACAATCAGGTCGCGGTCAATGGCGCAGGCAATGGCCTGGCGGACGCGCACATCGGCCAGCAGCGGGTCGCGCAGGTTATAGGCCAGGTACTGAATCTGCGTGCCTGGCGTGTCTTCGATGCGGAGATTGGGCCGCAGCGCAAGCTCGGGCAGTGCGTCCATCGGCAAGGAGTTGACGGCCACGTCGGCTGAGCCTTTTTCAATCTCAAGCGACTCGGTGATGGCGTCGGGCACGACGGCGAAGCGCACGCGTTCGATGGAGGGTACAATCTTCCAGCTTGCCGTATTGCGTTCGAGCACGACGTCCTGGTCGATTTGCTGACTGACAAAACGGAACGGCCCGGTGCCGATGGGATGACGCCAGAACTCGCGGCCCGAACCCTCTGGCACAATGCCCATGGCGCCGGTCGAGAGGTTGGTGAAGAGAAAATTGTCAGGCCGTTTGAGGTGGAAGACGGCGGTGAGCGGATCGCGCACTTCGACCGAGGCAACGGAGATGAAAGCCGCAGCACGGGGCGAGATCACCGTGCCGTTGCGCATGGAGTCGATGGTCCAGGCCACGTCACGCGCGGTGAGCGGGTGGCCGTTGTGAAACTGAACGCCTGGGCGCAGGTGGAAGACGATGGTCGTGGGGTCGGGCTGATCCCATGACGTTGCCAATGCGGGGACAAAGTGGAAGGTTGCATCGCGCGCTACCAGGCCATCGAAGAGCAACTCGTCAAGGTGCTGCGACTGCGCGTCGGTGCCGATGCGCGGATCGAGATTGGCGGGGCTGCTTTCGATGAGGAAGACAACCGCATGTGGGTCGCGCACAGCGCTGCGGCAGCCGGCTAGCGCAAGAGCCGCCAGACACAGTACGGGAATGACCGTGCGGCTTATGCAATGATGCGCGGAGCTAGACATAGCTCACTTGACCGAGCAGAACGGGGCGCGTGGCGCCGGTGGCGGAAGGAACATTGCCGGGCTGGCGCTGCCAAGTTTGCCAGGCCAGCAGAGCGAACGCAGCGGCCTCTTTGGCTTCGGCGGGCAGGCCGAACTGCTCACTGGTGGCCAACTCGCAGCCAAGCGGTTCGAGACGGCGGGAGAGCATGGCCATTAGCGTACGATTGCGCGCGCCTCCACCGGAGACAATGTAGTCAACCGGCAGGCCGTTCATGCCGGCGTGCGCAAAACGGCGATAACTTTGCGCGATGGTTTCGGCCGTCAGAGCAGTAGCGGTGGCGAGAGCGTCCTCTCGCGTCTTGCTAAGGCGGTGGCAGGCCTTCAGGAAGCGCGCTGCATACTCGCGGCCAAACTGCTCGCGGCCGGCGGTGCGTGGAGGCTTCTGGCGGAAGTACGGGTTGCGCAGAGCCTCAGTGAGGACGGGCTTGAGGATCTTGCCTTGCGCAGCGAAGGAACCGCTGGGGTCGTAGGGTTTGCCGAGGAGTTCCTGCGCCAGCCAGTCAATGACCATGTTGCCGGGACCAGAATCGAAAGCGAGGACGGCGGAAGCATCCGCTCCTGCCGGGATAGCAGTAAAGTTGGCGATGCCGCCGATGTTCTGCAGCACGCGTCCACGGCGTGGATGCGCGAAGAGCACGTAGTCGAGTAGTGGAACCAGAGGCGCGCCCTGGCCGCCAACAGCCATGTCAGCGGGGCGGAAGTTAGAGACGACGGGAATGCCTACGGCCTGCGCGAGAACCGACGGCTCACCAGCCTGCCATGTACAGGCAAAGCTGCGGCCGGCATAGGGCTCGACGCGAGCCTGATGGTAGAGCGTCTGACCGTGGCAACCGATGAGGTCGAGCGTGATGTTGTGTTTGGCGACTGCGGCGTTGACGGCTTCGGCATAGGCCAGTGCGAGTCGCCAGTTGAGCCGCGCCAGCTCTGCCGTCGAGGTGGATTCGGCATTCATGGCTGCCAGTACCTTACGACGAAGTGGCGCAGGATAGCGAAAGCCCTCGTGCGCGAGCAGAGTGAGCTTGGGACGCGGGCGGGCGGGCGCAATGCGCACAATGGCCGCATCGATGCCATCGGCCGAGGTGCCGCTCATCAGTCCTGCAACGGTAAGAGTCTTCATGCGGGGCGCGTCTCCTTTTGGTTGGCGGGATGAACTTTTTCGATCTTCTGGCTGAAGCGTTCAATGCGCGTGCGCAGCCCGTCGAGTTGCGTGGCGGAGAGCGCTGCGGCTGGCCTGGCAGGGAACAGACGCGTACGTAGTTTGGAGGTACGGCTGGCGCGGGCAACCAGCAGCGTGCGGAAGGCGCGTGAACTCTCTGCCTCGCGCACTAGCGCTTCGTAAGCACGCAGAATCAGTTCGGGGCTGTGGCAAATCTCGATGAGGTCCATGCCCGCGCGGATGGCAGCGATGGCGGCCTCTTCGATGGGCAGGAAGTTGAGGATGCCGCCCATTTCAAGATCGTCAGAGAAGACTAGGCCTTTGTAGCCGATGCGTTTGCGCAGAACGGTTTCGATCCAGTAGCGGGAGATGCTGGCCGGGCTCACCTTGGAGGGCGTCTGCGGGAAGGCGGCATGGCTGATCATGACCATGGGTAGCTCGCGGGCAAGCTCGCGATAGGGGAGAATGTCTTCGCGCCAGAGCTGTGCCGCCGAGCGGTTGATGGAAGGCGTGGCCAGATGCGAATCGAGCGTGCCGCCGCCGAGGCCGGGGAAGTGTTTGCCGCAACCGGCGACACCGGCCTCGGCCAGCGCCGCGAGGAATGGTCGCGAATACGCGATAACCTCTGCCGGCGTTTCACCTGCTACGCGCGAGCCCATGACCGGCGCAGAGATGGCCAGGCCAAGGTCGAGCACCGGCGCCAGCGTGGTGTTGAAGCCGAAGGCCTTCACGGCGCGCGCAATCAACTGGCCGTGTTCGTGGGCGAGTGCGGGCTTGTTTACGATGCGCGCTGCCTGCGCCACAGCCTGTGCGGAAGGCATGGCGGCGAGCGTGTTGCGCAGACGGTCAACCGTGCCGCCTTCGAGATCGACACAGCGCAGAGCGGGCAGAGCGCAGAGGGGCGTGGATTGCTCAAGCAGAGCGCGGGTCTGGCTGGCGGAATCGATGTTGCGGCGAAAGAGAATGATGCCGGCAGGACGTACGACTCTGAGCCAGGCGCGCTCAAGTCCCGTAAGTTCCGTACCGCCGAGCCCAACCACCATCAAACTGCCTGCTGCGTGGCGGATTTCCATTGTGTGCGTCCCCTCGTTCAGTTCCTGTTGATCCTTCCCTAAATAGTGTGTAGGCTTCCCACCCATTTCGCAATGATGAATATCAAGTTAGCTCCGGCCAGCTTTCAACGCACCGGTTGGACTTCTTGCTTTGTAACAGGGCACGGCTTCAGCCGGGCCACAACAGCAACAAAAATAAAGGGTAGGGCTTCAGCCCCTGCACGCCATCTCCTTGCCATAAAAGCGCGCATCGCTTCTTCCTGCGGCCTGTTTCTCCCCTGAACAGACGCATGTTTCCGAATGAAAAGACAGCAAGGGCTGAAGCCCGTCTCTCATTTCACTGTAATCGGCCCGACTAAAGTCGTGCCCTGTTACAAAACCTTCCCGTTCGTCCCTTGGACAGCAGTGCCGAAGCTAACTTGATATTCATCTCGCGATAAAGCCTGTTCAATGGATGGGGCACGGTGGTTCGATTTGAGGGTCGGATCGATAATTATGCTTCAGTTTCTGGTTTCCTTCAGCTCCTGTTGCAGCTCTTCCAGCAGATTGAGAGCTTGCAGGGGCGTGAGTTGGTTGACGTCAGTCTCCGCAAGCCGGTCCACGATGCGCTGCGAGAGTGGCGTGAAGATGGTCATCTGCAGGGGCTCAGGCGTGGTTTCTACCTGCACGCTCTGGCGCTCCTGCTTCTCGTGCTGGCGCAACACGTGACGGGCGCGATCAAGAACCGCCGAGGGAAGTCCAGCGAGCCGCGCCACTTCGATGCCGTAACTCTTCGATGCCGCGCCGGGCTCGATGGTGTGCAGGAAGACGATGGCGCCGCCCGAGTCTTTGACGCCGACACGCAGATTGCGCACGCCTTTGAGCTTGTCGGCTAGCAGGGTTAGCTCATGGTAGTGCGTGGCGAAGAGCGTGCGCGCGCCTACTTCAGCATGGAGAAACTCCACCGTCGCCCAGGCCAGCGAGAGGCCGTCAAAGGTTGCCGTGCCGCGCCCCATCTCGTCGAGCAGGATTAGCGAACGCTTGCTGGCCGTGTTCAAAATGGTTGCTGTCTCGGTCATCTCCACCATGAAGGTGGAACGGCCGCGGGCCACGTTGTCACTGGCGCCGATGCGGGTGTAGATGCGATCCACGAGGCCAAGGCGCAGGCTCTGCGCAGGCACGAAGCTGCCCATCTGCGCCATCAGCACCAGCATGGCGGCCTGACGCAGATAGGTGCTTTTGCCGCCCATGTTGGGGCCGGTAATCAGCAGCAGACTGGGGCCATCGGCCGTAGAGCTGAGATAGAGATCGTTGGGGATGAAGCGGCCTTCGCGAGTCTCCTCCATCCACTGCTCGATAACCGGATGACGCGCTTGCACGGCTTCAAAGACAGGTTCCTCGGCGAGCGTGGGGCGCGTGTAACGGCGCAGCGCGGCAAGGTGCGCGAAGCAGGCCAGCAAGTCAGCCTCGGCTACCGTGGACGAGCTGCGGCGGATGCGCCCGGCGGCCTGGAGCACGAACTGGCGAAGCTCGGCGAAGATGCGCTTCTCAATCTCGATGGAGCGGTCATGCGCGGTCAGGATCTTGCGCTCGTAGTCCTTCAACTCGGGCGTGGTGAAGCGTTCGGCGCTGACGAGGGTCTGCTTACGCTCGTAGTCATCGGGGGCGTTGGCGAGATTCGCTTTGGTGATCTCGATGTAGTAGCCGAAGACGGTGTTGTAGCGGACCTTGAGCGAGCCGATGCCGGTGCGCTGACGCTCGCGCTCCTCGATAGCAGCGATGGCCTGACGACCGGTGCTGGAGATGGCGCGCAGGTCGTCAAGTTCGGCATCGATGCCGGTTGCAATTGCGCCTCCGTCGGCAAGCGTGAGCGCTGGTTCTTCAACCAGCGTGCGCACGATGCGGAGGGTAATGTCGTCGAGCGGATCGAGGCGGCTGGCAAGCTGCTTCCAGAGGGCTGCGGACAAAGTGTCGAGAGCGGTCTTCAAGCCGGGTAGACGGCTGAGGCTGGCGGCGAGTGCGCGCAGATCGCGCGGGCCGGCTGAGTCCAGCGAGATGCGGGCCAGCAGCCGTTCAAGGTCGAGAATGCCATTGAAGGCGCGACGCAGTTCTTCGCGGCGCACCAGATCGCTGTGCGCTTCGGCGACAGCCTCGTAGCGGGCTTCGATGGCGGGCGCGTCCATCAGCGGGCGCAGGATGGTGGCGCGCAACATGCGCTTGCCCATGGGCGTGAGGCAGGCGTCGAGGGTGCGGAAGAGCGTGACGCGGTCGTCCTGGCCCTGGAAGAGCGGCTCAACCAGCTCCAGGTTGCGTACCGTCACCTGATCCAGTTCGAGCGCGCCGGAGTGCTCCTGAAAACGCAGCGAGTCAACGTGGAGTGCGTCGTTCTTCTGCGTGGTGCGGACGTAGTGCAGGATGACGCCAGCGGCAACGGCGGCTGCCTCATGTGTGGCCAGCCCGTAGCCTTCGAGCGAGTGCACACCAAGCTGGCGCTCCACCAGCGGCACAGCGAAATCGCGGGTCCAGACCCAGTCTTCCACGCGGGTGCGGGCAGCAATGGCGGCAAAGGCTGAGGGTAGTTCGCCTGTGGTCGGCAACAGCACCTCGCTGGGGCTGGCGAGCAGGATCTCTTCCGCCGCCTGTGCGCGTGCAGCGGGGCCACTGAACTCGGCGGTGCGAAATTCTCCGGTCGAGAGGTCGAGCAAGGCGATGGCGCAGAGCTGTCCCGCGTGCGTCTCGTGGTAGGCGGCGAGGAAGTTGTTCTGGTCCTGGCCAAGTCCGGAATCGATGGCCGTGCCGGGCGTCAGGACACGGGTCACCTCGCGGCGGACGATCTTTTTGGTGAGCTTGGGGTCCTCCATCTGGTCGCAGATGGCGATGCGGTAGCCCTTGCGCAAGAGCCGCGTCAAGTAGCCGTCGACGGCGTGGTAAGGAACGCCGCACATGGGCTGCGAGCGCTCGCGGTCGCGCGCCGTGAGGGTGAGCTGCAGTTCGCGGCTGACGACCACGGCGTCGTCATAGAACAGCTCGTAGAAGTCGCCCATGCGGAAGAAGAGCAGTGCGTCGGGATTCTCACGCTTGGCGGCGGTCCACTGGCGCATGAAGGGGGTCAGCTCGGAGATGTCTTTCTCAAGCGGTGGCACGGCTGCGGTGGCAGGGAACGGGTCAGCCGGGGGGAACTCCGGGGTCTCCGGCGATGGGGAGTCTTCACGAATCATGCTGCCTTTCAGCTTAAACCGTGGAAGGGCATCGAAGTCCGAAGCAAGAGGCTGAACCATTGCCGGAAATACCCCGTGAGTCCTTCCAAGCACTTACGCGGGAATGGCGTTACTCTGGATTTACTCCCTTGGAGAGTGCCGGAAACGGGCAGGCGGCCGGGCTGGATTGAGGCTCGGTAGGTGATTTGCATCACAGTATACTGATACTTTGCACCATTAAGGTTGAGATCGAGATGTACCTCCTCTGGCTACGAGTTGCGGCAGTGCTTTACGCGGTGGCGGCCATAACCGTCTTCCCCGCAGTGCTTTACGGAATGGAACGCTGGCGCAAGAGCTGCGTGCATTTCGGAGGCATGGCCCTGTTTTTCCATTTTGTCTCCCTGGTGGAGATGCTGGTGCAGGGTCACCACTGGATGCCGGTGAGCGTGCGCGAGATTGAATCGCTGCTCGGCTTTGCCATTGCCGGGCTGTTTTTCCTGGTCTGGTGGCTTTATGACGCCATTTCTCTGGGCGTTTTTGCCCTGCCGGCCACCTTCTTTGTGGTCTTCATTCCGTCGCTCGGGGCAGACCGGTACACGTTCCCGTCGCAAGGTGTGAAGGTGAGCTGGCTCGTGGCGCACATTGTGGCCCTGATGCTGGCCTACGCCGCACTAAGTTTCAGCCTACTCTCGTCCATGCTCTACCTGGTGCAGGAGAGGCGCATCAAGGCCAAGATCAAGCCGGGCGAGGACACTTGGTGGGCTCCGCTGGAGTGGCTGCCGCCGCTGGACACGCTGGAGCGTGTGGCTCTGGCCACGCTTGAGTTCGGATTCCCGTGCATGACGGTGGGGCTGATCATCGGCTCGGTACTGGCGCAGGATTCGCCGCTGGGCGCGAGCTACTTCATGGACCCCAAAGTGATTGCCTCGTTCCTGAGCTGGGGCTTCTACGTGCTGCTGTTGTTTATCCGCCGCGTCGCCGGGCTGCGCGGAAGAAAGGCCGCCTATGTCTCCGGCGGCGTGCTGATTGTGATGATGGCCGTGTGGGCCACGAATCTCTTCAGCCACGTACACAGGTTTGGGCCGCAATGACACTGTCGCTGATCGGAGTGAACCACAAGACGGCTCCCCTCGCGGTGCGGGAAAAGATCGCCATCTCGCGCGATGCGCTGGCTGACACCACGCGCGCGCTGGCGGCGATGGAAGGCGTGTCAGAGTGCATGATCGTTTCCACCTGCAACCGGGTGGAGATTCTGGCCGCGGTTGAGACGCCGTCGGTGCACTTGGCCGAATTCCTCTCGCTGCACTTTGGCCTAGCTCCGGAAGATATTCTGCCGCACGTCTACGAGTACCACGACCAGGAAGCGGTGCGGCACCTGTTCCGCATGGCTGCCAGCCTCGATTCAATGGTGGTGGGCGAGTCGCAGATTCTGGGCCAGGTGAAGGAAGCCTTTGCCGTGGCGCGCACCGCCGGTACAGTGGCCGGTCAGCTTGAGCACCTGCTGCAGAGTGCGTTTTCAGCGGCCAAGAAGGCGCGTACCGAAACGGGCATCGGCTCGAACTCGGTGTCGATTGCTTCGGTGGCCGTTGATCTGGCGCGCAAGATCTTCGGCTCTCTGCAAGGGCGCACGGTGTTCTTGATAGGCGCTGGCAAGATGAGCGCGCTGGCGGCGCGGCATCTGCTGCAGCAGGGCGTAGGCGCGATCCTGGTGACCAATCGGACCATGGAGCGCGCGCAACGCATGGCGGAAGAGATTGAAGGCCGTATTGTGCCGCGCGTGGTGCCGTTTGAAGAGATCTACGAAGCTGCCGCCGGAGCCGACATCGTAATCAGCTCGACCGGCGCGCCGCACTACATCTTTACCCGCGAACACGGGCAGGCGTTTCTGCATAAACGGCGCAACAAGCCGATGTTCTTTATCGACATTGCCGTACCGCGCGACGTAGATCCGGCGATGAACAAGCTCGACGGCATCTTCGTTTACGACGTGGACGACCTGCAGCAGGTGGCGGCTTCGCACATGGCCGAGCGCTCGCGCGAGGCAACCGACGCCGAGACGCTGATTGCCGAAGAGGTGGAACGCTTCCACCAGCGCCAACGCACGGTGAGCGCGGCTCCGGCCATTGTGGCCTTGCAGCAGAAGGCGGAAGAGATTCGCAAGGGCGAGTTCGACCGCATGAGCGCACGGCTGGCCTCGCTCACGCCGGAACAGCGTGCCGCCGTCGAGGCGCTGACCAAGGGGTTGGTGAACAAATTCCTGCATCCACCCATGCAGGCGCTCAAGCAGGCCGCGCGCGAGGGCGACCAGATGAAGCTCGAGACGCTGTGCGAGGAGTGGGCGGTACCGGCGACGCCGGTGGCAGAAAAAATACACGTAGAGAAGGCGGAGACCGCACCGGCGAGCGAAGTCCGCGTGGAGGCCCGCCGATGAAGTTGAGGATTGGAAGCAGAGGTTCGCAGCTTGCCTTGTGGCAGGCGCATCACATAGAGGGGCTACTCATCGGCCAGGGGCATGAGGTCGAGATCGAGATCATCAAGACCACCGGCGACAGGCTGCAGGAAGTGACCTTTGCGCAGGTTGGCTCGAAGGGCATGTTTACCAAGGAGATTGAAGAGGCGCTTGCCGAGGGCCGCGTGGATCTGGCCGTGCATTCGCTCAAGGATCTGCCCACAGAGCTGCCTGAGCCGTTTGCGCTGGCTGCGACGCCGGTGCGCGTGGACCCGCGCGATGTGCTGGTCTCTGTGGACTACAAAAATCTGTCCGACGTGCCGCAGGGCGCACTGGTTGGCACCAGCAGCCAGCGCCGCCGCGCGCAGTTGAAGGCGATCCGGCCCGACATTCAGGCTGTGGAGTTTCGCGGCAACGTGGACACGCGCTTGCGCAAGTTGGCTGAGGGGCAGGTGTCAGCGATTCTGCTGGCTGCAGCGGGCCTTGACCGCCTGGGCAAGACCGATTGGGTGCGCGAGCGGATGAGCCCGCAGGCGTTTTGCCCGGCCGCAGGGCAGGGTTCGTTGGGCATTGAGACGCGCAACGATGCAGCGGCAACTATTGAGGCACTCAGCTTCCTCGATCATTCGGAGACGCGCTTTGCCGTGACGGCCGAGCGTGCGGCTCTGGCCGCGCTCGGCGGTGGTTGCCAGGTGCCGATCGGCGTGCATTGCCGCGCCACGGAGGCAGGCTGGGAGATCTTCGGCGTGGTGGCTGCGCCTGCGACTGGTGAGGCGATTCGCGTCCATCAGGAGATCGCAGCCGAAGGCGCTGACGCCGCATTGCTCGGTAAGCTGGTGGCAGAGATGCTGCTGGCCAAAGGCGCAGGCGTGCTGCTCAACTGCGCGGCCGGAGAGATTCGGTGAGCAGCGGCGAACTGGCTGGCCGGCGCGTTCTGGTCACCAGAGCCGCGCATCAGGCCGGTAAGCTCAGCGAGGCGCTCAGAGCGCGTGGCATTGAGCCCGTCGAGGTGCCAGTGCTTGAGATTCAGCTGCCGCTGAGTTTTGCTGCGCTCGATGCCGCTCTGCGCGAGTTACCTACCTACGACTGGCTGATTGTGACCAGCGCCAACACGGTGCGGGCGCTGGTGGAGCGTGCGGAAGAGATTGGCGTGCCGCTGGCGACGGCGGGAAAGATGCTGTTTGCGGCTGTGGGCGAGGCGACGGCCAACGCAGTGCGCAAGGCGGGGTTCGATGTGGCTGTGGTGCCCGAGCACTATGTGGCCGAATCACTTGCTGACGTGCTGGCAGACCGCGTGGCAGGGAAGAGAATTTTGGTGGCGCGGGCGGAGGTGGCGCGGGACGTGATTCCCGAGGCACTGCGCGCGGCTGGTGCGCATGTGGACGTGGTTGAAGCCTACCGCAACGCGATGCCTGCCGAAGCGCCCGAGCATTTGCGCCATGTGCTCGGGCAGGGAATCGATGCGGCTACCTTTACCAGTTCGTCAAGCGTGACGCATCTGGCCGATGCGGCGCGAGCGGCGGGAATTGCGTTTCCGTTCGATGGAGTGAAGGCTGTTTCGATCGGACCGATCACATCGCAGACCTTGCGTGAGGCGGGATGGGAACCCACTGCCGAAGCATCGCCTTCAGACATTCCTGGGCTGGTAGCTGCGGTGGCGGGGATTCTTCTGCGATAAGGATCGAGTCTTCCAGCGTAGCGCGTATGGATGCTACGAACTCCAGGTCTTGTCTTTCGCGGTGCAGAGTTGTTCCAGATTGCAGCGGTCGCACTTGGGCTTGCGAGCATCGCAGACCGCGCGGCCATGATGGATGATCTGGTGCGAGAAGCCGATCCAGCGCGGCTGTGGCAAAATCTTTATCAACTCCTGTTCGACCTTCTGCGGTGTGTCGCCTTTGGCGAGGGCGAGGCGGCGGGCAATGCGGAAGACATGCGTATCGACGACCACTCCCTCAGCCTTGCCGAAGCAGACGCCTAAGACGACGTTCGCTGTCTTGCGGGCTGCGCCGGGAATGGTGATGAGCTCGGCCAGCGTCTCGGGGACCTTGCCTTTGAAGCCGGCGATGATCTTGCGGGCTGCGCCCTGAATTGACTTCGCCTTGTTGTGGTAGAAACCGGTGGTGCGGATCAGCTCCTCTAGCTCTTCAATGGATGCCTTGGCCATCGCCTGCGGCGTGGGGAAACGCTTGAAGAGCGCAGGCGTGACCATGTTCACGCGCACGTCGGTGCATTGCGCGGAGAGGATGGTCGCTATCAGCAGTTCCCACGATGAACGGTGCGTGAGGGCGCATTCGACGTTGGGGTAGGTTTCGTCGAGTCCGCGCAGAATGGCGGCGATGCGGTCGGGAGCGAGTGGGCCACGGGCCGGGCGTTTGGCAGGCGTTGTAGGCGATTTAGATGAGTTGCGAGACGGCATGGGTTGAGTCTACATCCTCTGAATTAGGGTAGCCAAGGTAAACAAAAACGTGTACTCTTAGAGCGTGAAGAGTTCAGAGTTCAAGCGGTGGCTGATCAAGCAAGGGGTCACATTCGGGGAGCAGAAGGGCTCCCATCTGAAGCTTTTCTTAAACGGCAGGCAAACGGTTCTGCCAATTCACGGCAAGGATATGCCGAAAGGACTTGTCGAGGACATCAAGAAACAGCTTGGGCTCAAATAAGGAGTTGAAATGCTTGGGTTTCCCGCAAAACTTCGCAAGGATGGAAAGTACATTACGGTAAGTTTTCCCGATATTCCCGAGGCGCATACCTTCGGCAGGGATCGTGAGCACGCGCTCGAAATGGCTCAGGAGGCATTGGAATCGGCTCTCGATTTTTATTTTGAAGACCAGCGGCCTGTGCCAGTGCCGTCAACGCCCAAGCGCGGGCAGGCATTGGTGACTTTGCCGCCGAGCGTGGCGGCGAAGGTGCTGCTGCTGAACGAGATGCTGCGGCAGAAGGTGCGGCCGATTGAATTGGCGCGGCGGATGGGAACAACCAAGCAGGAAGTAAACCGGCTGACCGACCTGAAGCACGCAACTAAGATTGACCGCATTGATGAGGCGTTGCGGGCGCTGGGGAAGAGATTGCACTTGGATGCGGCGTGATGCGCCTTTCCATCCTGACTATTCGTAATAATTCCTGAGATAAAATCCCTTGACGCTACTTGAGAACAGGAAAACGACTAGACCAGCGGGGAGAATCCCCATCGGTGCCGCCGTCAGGAAAAGAACAATTGCAAGAACCACATTTGTTGCAATTCCAGCCACCCATCCGAGCATCTTTCCTCTCCACTAGGCCTATTGACGAGAGAATCGAGAGGATGAAGAGCGGGCCAAAGATGATGCTGGACATGATTAATGAACGCGGATAACTACCCCACCCTGCCCACGCAAACCAAAGGACAAAAGCTAGGACTGCGATGATGGATTGCGCACACGCAGCTATCATCGCAGTCTTGGGAAGACGTGAATCGTCCATGCATCTATTCTCAGAGATCAATCCCTGAAATCTGAACTTAAACGCTCAAGTTTCCGTTGGTCCAGTCTTCTAGCTTGTCGAGTCGCAGCCGCAGGGCCAGGTAGAACTGGCCGAAGAGGGCATACACCGCGCTGACTTCGTCGAAGCGCATCTCGTAGATGAGCTTCTTGAAGACGATTGGGTCTTCGGCGAAGAGCGAGACGCCCCACTCCCAATCGTCCATGCCGATGGAACCGGAGATGATTTGCTTCACCACGTCGCCGTAGCGGCGGCCGATGAGGCCGTGGTCGTGCATCATGCGCTGGCGCTCGGCGAAGGGGATGGTGTACCAGTTCTTGTCTTCGTCGCGCTTGCGGTCCATGGGGTAGAAGCAGAGGTACTTGGCATCCGGAATGGCAGGGAAGAGGCGTGGCGCCATGGCGGCAGAGGCGCGTTCGAGGCTGTCCTTCACATCGGCATCGAACTCGGGCGTGTGCGGGGTTAGGCCCTTGGCTGCTGCTGCCTCCCAGGTTTTGCGGCTGGACTCGTAAAGGCCGAGCTCGACCACCGAGACGTAGGAGTGGCGCAGATCGAGGAAGTCGTAGAGCGGCGTCTGGGCCAGCGTCAGTTCGACCTGGTTGAGTTCTTCAAAGTTCTTGCGGAAGTGCAGGAAGATGAGGTCGCCCTTGTGGCCGAGCTGCGAGAACAGAGCCGTCTGCACGGGAGCTTCCGGCTGGTCGCGCTCCAACTTCTGCAGGAGGTTGAGCGTTTCATGGAGGATCTCAGCTCGCTCTTCATCTTCGAGCGACTTCCAGGTTGTCCAGTCGAAGCGAAAGAACTGATGTAGTGCGCTCGAACCTTCAAGGGTGAGGGGAACTGGCGAAAAAGCGGTCAAAGGGGACCTCCGTGGACGCGATTTATCAGTGAACGTCCTCTCCCATCCTAACAAAGTGAAATTGCATACGTGTTCATGATTCTTTTCGGGTTAAAGCGCGATCTGTGCTGGTAAACAGAGGGTTTCGGGCTTATATACTGGGAACGCTCATGAGCGAAAAAATAATTGAGTTCCTCGTACAGTTCGTAACCCAGGCGATTGGGGCCGGTGGCTATCTAGGCGTTGTGGCATTGATGGGAATCGAGTCGGCATGCATACCGCTGCCTTCCGAGATCATCATGACGTTTGCCGGCTATCTGGTGTACCTTGGCAAATTCAATCTTCTGTGGGTGGCAACAGCCGGCGCGATCGGCTGCAATCTGGGCTCGGTCGTGGCTTACTGGGTTGGCGCCGCAGGTGGGCGTCCACTGGTGGAGCGGTATGGCAAGTGGGTCTTGATGAGCCACCACGATCTGGACCGCATGACGTCGTTTTTTGAAAAGTACGGTTCGATCACCGTGCTGGTTTCGCGTCTGTTGCCGGTGGTGCGCACCTTTATCGCTTTCCCGGCGGGCATCGCAAAGATGCCGCAGTTGAAGTTCCACCTCTACACGTTCATCGGTTCGTGGCCGTGGTGCTACGTGCTGGCGTACGTGGGCATGAAGCTTGGGGAGAAGTGGCACACCGATCCCCGTTTTCACCAGGCATTCCATCGGTTCCATCTCGGGGTTGAGGTTGCGCTCATCGCCGGAATCGCATGGTTTGTGTGGTCACATATCCAACGCGGACGTCAGGCAAACGAAGCCTGAGACAGTAGGCCAGAGAACACGCTGGCGGCGGGCGGAGTGGTTCATCCGCGCGCAAGCAGTATTGCGCCTGCAGGCAACTGCGGGCAACACCAAGGAAGGCGAAGGAATCCAATGTCAAACGCAGAGCAAGGCGGCCAGAAGACCGCTGCATCGAAGGTTGCGCCGGCCACAGGCAAGTTGGGCGTGATGGTTGTCGGCCTGGGCGCCGTGGCCACAACGATGATTGCCGGCGTGGAAGCCGTACGTCGCGGGCTGGCCAAGCCAATCGGTTCGCTCACGCAGATGGGCACCATCCGGCTGGGCAAGCGCACCGACAATAACACTCCCCTGATCAAAGACTTTGTTCCGCTGGCGGATCTAAACGACGTGGTCTTCACCGGATGGGACATCTTTGAGGACAACGTGTATGAAGCGGCCGCTCATGCAGCCGTGCTCGACAAGGAGACGCTGGCGCAACTGAAGCCGTACCTGGAGTCGATCAAGCCCTTGCCGGCGGTCTTTGACCAGTACTACGTCAAGCGGCTGAACGGCACGCACGTGAAGCAGGGCAAGACCAAGCGCGAGCTGGCCAACCAGGTGATTGAAGACATCCGCGCCTTCAAGAAGACCGTGGATCGCGTGGTGGTGATCTGGGCCGCATCGACAGAGATCTTCATGCTGCCGACGGAGGTGCACCAGACGATCGAGGCCTTTGAGAAGGGCCTGGACGCTAACGACATCGGCATTGCCCCCTCGCAGATCTACGCATATGCCGCGCTGAGCGAAGGCGTGCCGTTTGCCAATGGCGCACCGAACCTGACGGTGGATATTCCGGCTATGGTGGCGTTTTCGAAGAAGAACGCCGCGCCCATCTGCGGCAAGGACTTCAAGACCGGCCAGACCTTCATGAAGACGGTTCTGGCGCCGGCCTTCAAGGCGCGCATGTTAGGCGTGCGAGGCTGGTTCTCGACCAACATCCTCGGCAATCGCGACGGTGAAGTGCTGGACGATCCGGAGAGCTTCAAGACCAAGGAAGAGTCAAAGCTCGGCTCGCTAGAGCACATCTTTCAGCCCGAACTCTACCCGGACCTCTACAAGGACCTTTACCACAAGATCCGGATCAATTACTATCCGCCGCGCGGCGATGAGAAGGAAGCCTGGGATAACATCGATATCTTTGGATGGCTCGGTTATCCGATGCAGATCAAGGTGAACTTCCTTTGCCGCGACTCGATTCTGGCTGCGCCTGTGGCTCTGGACCTGGTCTTGTTTCTCGATCTGGCAAAGCGCTCGCCGGAGCTGCGATCGCTGGGCATTCAGGAGTGGCTGAGCTTCTACCTGAAGTCACCGCAGACGCCGGAAGGGTTATATCCGGAGCATGACATCTTCATCCAGTTGATGAAGATGAAGAACACGCTGCGCCATATCATGGGCTCTGACTTGATTACCCATCTCGGACTGGAGTATTACGACTAACTCCAGCGGAGTTACAAGCAGCAATAAGAAGCCCCGGCCTTGGCCGGGGCTTTTCACTTAGCAAGAATAATGCGCGCGATCAGGCGATGGCAGGCATGACGTCCATTGCAATGACCGAGGCTACGGAGGACTCAGTCGCAACTCCGGCTGTAGCGGCCGACGCCACAGCTGCATTGTTCAGGGCCGCCTGGGCGTGTGCGCTGCGCGTCAGCTTGTGCACGAAGTGATACGGAGGCCATGGTCCGGAAATCTGCATATGGCACTCGCGCATCATGGTGCTGGTGGTGGCAAACTTGTTCTGGTAGCGCTCCACGCATTTGCGGTCAATCAGATGTGCAATGTCGAGCACAATTTTGCCGCTCTCGGTCAGCCTGCAACTGACGTCCTCATCGAGAGGCATGAACATGCGGTGCATCTGGAAGCTGACGGCGCGCGCGCGCGTCTGTCGTTCCCGTGCACGGGAGGCATTCTCGCGCAAGCTGGTAAGATACTCGCGGCCGACGCCCTCGGCAGGTGCATGGCGTTCTGTATCCTTGCCGCAGCAATCGTCGACAAAGATCTTCAGGTGCATCTCTGTTTTGCCGCGCAGCTTGTCGATGTTGGTAAGAAACTGTCGCTGATTGGAGCGGATCGACTTGCGTAGGCTCTCATCGTCGTTGAAGACGGTGCCAAAGCGGAAGGGAAGAACGGTGGAGTGCTGAAAGCAATCGGCAATCACGCGAGCGTGATCCACTCCCGACTTCTGGTTAACCGCTTCGTTTGGGTTATGCTCGCTTACGACTACAGCCAAATCGCTGGCTGGATATAAAAAAACTTGATTTCCGCTGACTCCGATGACCGATTGCAGTGGAACTGGTTTGCGATGACGTGCTAACTCTGGAAACGCTTGCTTTTCACCGATGCAATAGGCATACCACGCCATAACGAGACACTCCGTTCGCGTGCGCCCAATGCTGCTGGCGCCGCGTGTTGGTGAAGCTCTTGAAACCTGGGAACAGCTGCTTGCATAGTGTTTGTGGCTGGCCTGAGTAGTGCAGCCCGATTCAGCTAATGGGACTATAGCCTTCTGAAAATACGACTGGCAACAGCTACGATCACAAAGAGCCCGAAAGTTAGCAACTGGAGCAAAGTCACTTTGGTGAAATCAAACTAGCTGTTGATATAGCGTCTTCTGTCCATATTTGAGTATATTTGCGGTCGCCAGGCCCAAAAAATCAAGGATTTAGAGTTAGACGGTCCGGTTTTGTGAGACGTTGAAAGATGCAGAAGCTGGAAGACAAATCACGCAGCAATCGATCAAAGCTGGGAGGTAGTTCAGGTGTTCTTTTCCGGGTCCGGCGGTCTTTTCTCAGGGAAGGACGCGCTGAATGTGCAGGTAGAGGATCAGATTCAGCAGCATGGAGGCTAGGAGCATGGCCAAAACAGCTAGCGTGACCACGTTGACCTTGGTCCCGACGCTCTTGAGGTCTTCCATCAACTCCTGCTGTTCGAGGGTGTTGCGGTCGGTGGCCTCGCGAACCAGCTCCAGGTGATCTTCGACGCGCTTGAGCGAAGTGTTTTGCTCGGCGATCTGGCTACGAAGCTCGCGGTGATCGGTCTGGATGCGCTTGAGCCCGTCGTGCACCGGCGTCAGATCCACCGTGATCGGTTGCGCCAGAGGAACCGGAGTAGCCGCCGGAACTGGAGCAGGTAGCGGTGCAGGCGGTTGCTGGGTGAGGATGTTGGAGACGGCCGTGGCAACATGGCCGTCGAGCAAGGGAAGAAGCTTTTGCACAAACGGCATGGCCATGCGCAGGGCGTTCATGGCACGCTGGAAATTCTTGTTGGCATTGGCTTGCTGCTGTTCTTCGCCTGAGGGAAGAGCAGGCGGGGGCGCTACCGGAGCCGGAGCAGAGGGCATCTGGCGCAGATCGTTCTGCGGGGCGCCGCGTGCCTTGCCACCCATGGACAAAGGGGAGCCGACGGGCCGCTGAACCGTGGTCCGAGAGCCCTGGGCCGTGCGTTCCCGATCGTCAAACCGGTCTCCAATTGAATCGCTGATCCGCATCATCTCTTTCCTATTACTATAAGCAACCAATATATATCGACAATCAAGGATTTTCTCAGAAGCTGTGCAATCTAGGGCCACAGCGGGAAATCGAATCGCGTATCCTCGTGAAAGCACCAAATAGACAAACCTGTACCCTGGGGAGGGTCATGAAGCCTGTTCTGACACGCGTGCTGCGCAGTCTGCAAAGCAACATTTTAGCCGGATTGCTGACGGTTGGGCCGCTTTTTGTCACTTTTCTGATCTTCAGTTTTGTGGCGGGGGAGCTTGCCAAGGCGGGATTACCGGTGGTGCACCTGCTGGCGGCCATCTTCCCCGAAGGGTGGCTGAGCCAGCCGGTGCTGCAGCCGGTGTTGGCGATTGTGCTGACGCTGGCCGTGCTTTATGTGACGGGACGCGTGACCTCGCAGGTGATTGGCCGCCAAGCCTTCCGGCTCTTTGAGACGACGCTGGAGCGGCTTCCGTTTGTTGCCAAAGTGTATACGTCGGTCCGGCAACTGCTGGACACCATGATGGCTAAAAAGGAGACCAGTCAGCGTGTGGTGCTGGTGGACTTTCCCATTGCCGGCCAGAAGAGCATCGGATTCTTAACCCGAACCATGACCGATGAGACTACCGGCCAGACACTGGCCGCGGTGCTGCTGCCCAACGCCATCAACCCTACATCGGCTTTTTTGCAGATTCTGCCTATGGCGCGGCTGACAGAGACCGACCTCACCATGGAGCAGGCCATGAGCATGTTGATGACCGGTGGAGCAGTGGGACCAGAGACGATCCGGTTTGAATCGCCGGTGGCGATTCCCCCATCCTTACCGGAATAGAGGTTCTCAGACTTCTTCTGCTGTCAAAGTCTCTTCCGCGTCTACGCTCTCTTGTGCGCTTTCCGCCGCGACGTTGCGCAGACTGATGTTCTCAAACTGTGCCCAGATGAGGCCAATGGGAATACTGCTGAGGAAGGTGACCAACAACAGGGTAGCCGCGCAGGCGGTGGCAGCTTCACGAGACGCGCCAAGAATGCCTCCAATGGCGAGCGCGACAATGCCGATTTGCGAAAACCACCCGAGGATCGGCAATTGAATGATGCTGGCGCCGCCGCTGGCGATCATAAGCAGAACACAGATAGGGAAAGAGATATGGGCCAGTTCCTGCGCGCTAAAGGCCTTGAAGGTTGCGAAGTATGCGACGGAAATCAGCATCCACATCGCCAGTGACAGGGACAGGCTTACAGCGAAATCGGAAAATGACCTCATCGTATCGAGACCTGCGTGGAAACTGCGAATCTTTGCAGCTACGCTCCGCCCCAACTTCTGTGAGAGAACGCCCAACACGTTTTCAACAAAGGCCGCGATCACACTTCCGGAAAAACGGATTGCAACCAAAAACAGTCCGCCGAGCATTGTGATGGCCAATCCACTAAAGCGGGCGAAGAGCACGGCGCTGATAGGGTGATTGGCCGCCAAAACTGCCACAATTTTGGACTTGCCGGTGACGGAGAGAATCTGGCTCGAAGGGACCCAAATCATAGCGACGGAGAAGATGAGCGCCATGGCGCCGAAATCGAAGAGGCGCTCGACGATATAGACAGCGATCTGGGTGCTGAGAGGCGAGCCGGTCTTCTTTGAAACCAGATAGGGGCGAACGGGATCAGCCACCCGTCCGATAAGAGCAACAGCTGTGAATCCGATTACCTGGGTTCCTACAAGCGAGAGTGGCGGAACGCGCATGTTGTGGCGCATCAGGAAGGCCCAGCGCACGGAACGGAAGAGGTAGGCGGTATAGATGCAGCCAACGGCAAGAGCGATCACGCGCCAATCGGCCAATGCCATTTGATCACGGAAGGCACGGAAGTCGAAGTGAATGCGGTCGTGACCCCAGACAAGAAGGGCTGCGATAGCGGCCACTATGACAAGTGCAACAATCCATTGCTTATTCTTCAAGTGCTCTCCATTTGGCGCCAAAATTAGGCACAACCTTTATGGTACGGCCTTGCCCGTGGTCACTGTGTAAATTTGCGATAGTGGTGAATTCTCAGCGGATTGTGGCCGTGTGTTCGGCCGCTCGCGCCTGGGCCTGCCGTGCCAATACACGCCGGTTGAACTCGTGGATGACGTGGGCCACATAGGCCTGGGTTTCATGATAAGGCGGAATGCTGTGGTATTTATCGACGGCAGCTGGGCCGGCGTTGTAAGCCGCCAGCGCCAGCGCTAGATTGTCGTGGTAGCGGGCCAGCAACTCGTCCACGTAAGAGGTGCCGCCGCGCACGTTCTGCTCGGGCTTGAAGCTGTCTTGAACACCGTGATCGGCGGCGGTTGCCGGCATCAACTGCATCAGTCCGCGAGCTCCGGCGCGGCTCACGGCGCGGGTGTTGCCACCGCTCTCGGCTTTTACGATGGAAGCCAGCAGATCGACGTCGAGATTGTGTTCCTGGCCGGCACGGGTGAGGATCTCGCCCAGGTCCGCCTGGGTAAGGGAACTGGCAGGGATTGCCGCTGCCGGTTGTGCGCCGTCGGCGGGCGTCGTGGGCGCGTCGGCAACTGCATCGAAGCGGTCGATTTGGGCGGCGGGAAACTCGATGTAATTGTCTTCGCCGACGTTCAGATAGAGACGCACCCGGTCACCCTGAGCCGCGTGATGGTCGCAGCGCATCTGGTAGCCATTATGAAGAGCAACCAACTCGGTAGCGCGCACTGCGGGCGTTGTGGCCAGAGCAGCCAGGGCAACGGCCAGAAAAACTCGATGCGAGCGCAAAACCATTGACAGAAAACTCCTCTTACGAGCGTGCGGCAGCCAGTTTGGCCAGCGCGTTTTCAAGGGTAACAGCAACGCCGTCCTGATCGTTGGGCGGGGCCTGCTTCCAGCCGCTGGTTCTGGCCAGGGCGCGCAGCTCGGCGGTGGCATTGCCCATCACCACGGGTTGTCCGGCCCACTCCAGCATATCGACATCGTTCCAATTATCTCCAATCGCCATGACGTGTTTGCGGTCCACGCCCAGCCGCTGGGCAAGACGGCAGAGCGCCCAGCCTTTGGAGACGCCGATGGGCAGCACATCGAGGATGGAGAGGTCGCGCGCCGGGTACTCGGTGCGGACGCATTCGGCGTAGGCGCTCCAGGGGCTGGCTTTGAGCGTGGCTTCAGCCTGTCTCATGCGCTCGACGGTGCCGGCCACCATGCCCTGGATGGGGTGGTCTTCGGTATCCGGGCTGTCGGTAAAGGCGTTTTCAAGTGGCGTAACCACCTCGATGGCCTTGCGATTGGCCTCGATCCACAATGAAATGCGGCCCTGAGCCGCGTCGATATCTTCTAGCACCAGTTCTCCACGGCCAGGGCGGTCAAAGGTGAAGACCAGGCAGCCGAAAGGGCGCAGCAACCCGGCGATGCCTCTGGCCACATGCGGTTCCATATGGCTGCGGTCCAGCGATACGCCGCCCAAAGTGCGAAGCACTGCACCGTTAGACGTGATGAGAGGCGTGTCCGCTCGCAAGTCGAGGCCATCCAGCAGCGGGACGGTGTAGTTGGTGCGGCGTCCGGTGGCAATGGCGACGGTGACGCCGGCCTGCTGTGCGGCCAGCAGAGCACGGCCGGTGCGCGGGGTAATGGTTCCACCGATGCTCGGCAGCAGGGTTCCGTCAATGTCGATGGCTACGAGCCGGACCGGAGGGTGCATATATCCAGTGTAACGGGTGGGGATTTGCCTGGGTTGGGAATGGATAGAAGCTCCCTGGATGCTGAGCGGGAAGCAATTCTTGCGGGCTGTGCTTCAGGCGTTGGTATCGAGTCCGACAGCTTGCGCCAGTCGGGCCTGGCGCTCATCGAAGGTCCAGAAGCGATCCGCCTTCAATTCCAGCGCACAGGCGACGTGGAGCGAATCGAGGGTGCGCACGCCGAGGGTGAGACCGTAACGGCTGGCTAAAACAATTGTGGCTTCCCACGCCTGGGGCGGAAACTCGACCATATCCCACAGGCTATTTCGGCAATCGAGTTGGAAGCCTTCCCAAACCCGGCGCGCATCGACTGGCGAGATTGCCTTGCGAAAAACGTATTGGTAGATCGCATCGGCGATTTCCACGCGCAGAAATGGCGTCAGGAGTAGGGAAGGCCTGGACTGCATGCGTCTGTCTGATTCCTGCGAATGCGTATCCAGCAGGTAATGCGAGACCAAAAAGCTGCTGTCGGCGTAGACCTTCAATAGCGGTTGTTCCTTCGGTCTTCGAGGAGCATTTCGACGGCTGGAATCACCCGGTCGCCAAAGATTGCCTTACGGCGGGCTGCAAAATCCGGCCATTCCACAGGCGTTGCCGGAGGCGTGCGAGGCACGAAGTCGCCTATCACCCGGTTGCGGTCGCGTACTTCGATGTGGACACCCGCCTCAAGCCATTCCTTGATCTGGCGAGTGTCGCGAAGCTGGCGTAGCGAGATGGACTGCATCATGGCTTCAATGTGACACATTGTCAAAGATGTCTTC
>Ga0302267_10001747_pt1 | contig 27168 bp, 20 predicted proteins | sample III_Bog_E1_3_FD_194555 | JGI IMG/M metagenome (GOLD analysis project Ga0302267, IMG submission 194555) | Peat permafrost microbial communities from Stordalen Mire near Abisko, Sweden - III_Bog_E1_3 | ecosystem: Environmental > Terrestrial > Soil > Wetlands > Peat | place: Sweden: Abisko...
AGGAACGCAGCTAGCAGAACCATTGAAAGCCGCCACTTCTCGCGTCTGCCCCACATCAGAACGCACGCAGCCAGCGCGAGCGTAGAGTCGGGAATCCATGGACCGGGACTCCGGTGGCTGCCTCGCCGCTCGAGGCGCGCTTGTGCGCTGGCGGAGATTTTGAGCTGCGAGCTTACAGCACTCCCTGAAGGCGTGACGGTCGGCGGACTGAAAGAGCAGGTCACGCCTGAAGGCAAACCTGAGCAGGCGGAACTCACCGTAGAGTTGAAACCATTCTCCGGCGTCACGGTCACCGTCGCTGTTCCGCTCCCACCCGCATACACCGTGAGCGCGTTCGGCGACAGGTTCAACGTGAAGGTGGGAGAGGTGAGATTGATGATGTACGTGGCCGATGAAAGGGCGCTCACGGTGGATCCGCCAGAAGAGGATATGTCTACCGCCTCGATGGTCTCCGATGAGCTCACTGAAATCGGTCCCGTGTAGGGCGTGGAGCTTGCGGTTGGCGTAGCGTTGATGGCGTAAAAGATCGTTGTGCCGGGAGCGTTATTGGTGAGCGTGACGGACTGCGGTGAATTATACGTGCCGCCGGGCGGGTTGAAGGACGGCGCAGCGGCGGGCGGCAGAATCGTGTAGGTTGCGCTCTCAACTGCGCTGCTGGAGTTATTCGGCCCCGCGGCGATGGCTTCAATAGTTTCGGTTGACGAAACAGGGATGGGACCGTTGTAGGGCGTGGAGCTTGTGGTTGGCGTGGCGTTGATGGCGTAGTAGATGGTCGTTCCTGGAGCGTTATTGACGATGGCGACGGACTGCGCCGAACTATACGTGCCACCGGGCGGGTTGAATGTCGGCGCGGCGGCGGGCGGCAGAATCGTATAGGTTGCACTCACAACCGCGCTGCTCGAGTTGTTCGCTGTCACGGCGATGGCTTCAATGGTATCGGTTGACGAAACCGCGATGGGACCGGTGTAGGGCGTGGAACTTGTGGTCGGCGTGGCGTTGATGGCGTAGTAGATCATGGTGCCGGAAGTGACATCGGAGATGGTCACACTCTGAGAGGAAGTGTAGGTGCCGGGCGCAGGGGTGAAGGCTGGGGCGGCAATGGAGGCAGGCGGCTGCGGCCCTAGCTCCCATAGATCGTTAAGCCAGCCTTTGCAGTAATTGCCGCCACAACCAAATCCTCCAAATATCCAGAACTTGCCGTCGCCATCGGTCCAGCTGGCCGCGGCTGTCCGTCCCCCAGGTTGATTCGTTGCGGCTCGCACCCCCAAAGACCCGTAAACCCCGAACTGGCCGTTCGAATTGCTGCCATCATTGGGGACCATGCTACTTCCCCCCATCCATGTCCACAAATCCGTCGCTGGGTTGAACTCCCATAAGTCATTGAGATAGCCCCAGGTCCCAAGCGAATCCGTGCCCCACCCGCCAAAGAGCCAGAAGTTGCCGTCCTGATCAATCGATTGGGCCGCGTAGCCGCGTGCGCCGGGAGCATTACTCGCTGCCGAACTCCCCAATGTGCCGTAGACGCCGGGCCGGCTGCATGTTGTGCTCCCGGTTATGCAACCAGGGTTAAGAGTGCTGCTCCCTCCCATCCAGGTCCATTCTTTCAGCGAGATGTCATACATCCAGAGATCATTCAGCTGTCCGACTTTGGACGTGGAATCGAAGCCGTCTCCACCAAACAGCCACAAATTACCGCTCCTGTCTGTCCCCGTATAGCTCGTTTGCATCCACCTGGACACTCGACCGCCGGGCGTATTGGTGGCCGACGGAGTGCGCAGAGCACCGTACACTCCCGGCGTATTTCCATAGGAGGGTGCGTTCCCGCTGAGCGCAGGGTTTCCGCTCATCCAGGCCCACTCATGAGTGCCCGAATTGAATTCCCACAGGTCGTTGACAAACGTACCTTCGATCCCGGACACCCCGCCGAAGTTGTAGGATACGTCTGTCTCACCCCCAAATAGCCAGATGTTGCCCTGCAAGTCGGTCCAGAAGGACGCTCCGTCGCGACCCTCGGGCGTATTTCCGGCGGCGGGCGCCTGGAATGTGCCGGGGACACCGGGTGCGGTGCAGGCATCTGTTCCAGCCAGACAAGCTGCAGAAAAGGTGCTGCTCCCGCCCATCCATGTCCATTGGTTGCTCGATGGATTGAACATCCATAGATCGTTCAAATAGCCCTTGTTCCCTGCGGAATCCTGTCCGTTTCCTCCGAATAACCAAAAATTTCCACTGCCATCGATCCAACTGGCCGCGCCCGAGCGCCCGCCCGGAGTATTGCCGGGGGCAGCTTGCCCCAGGGATCCATAAACGCCGGGGACGTTTCCGTTGACCGAATTACTTCCACCCATCCAGGACCATCGGTGACTGGCGACGTCGAACTTCCAGAGGGCATTCATCAATTCCACGTCGTACGTGCCGCCAACGATCTTGTATTCAGAGCCGCCGAAAAGCCAGAGGTTTCCCTCCCTGTCGGTCCACTGTGCCGGAAACTGAAGGCTGCCTGGAGTATTGTCCGGGGCCGATTTTTGATAAGTGCCGAATACGGGCGGTGCGGCGCAAATGATACATCCATTTGGGCTACCCCTGGGCACGCTATTGCTTCCCGCCATCCACCCCCACTCCTGAAGCGAAGTGTTGTATTCCCAAACATCATCGAGGTAGGCGTCGACTCCGTTCCCATCAAAGCCATCTTCGGTGCTCCCGAAGAGCCAGAGATTTCCATTCGTATCCATCCAGCTAATCGTCGTCTCACGACCTCCTGGAGTGTTTCCTGAGGCCGGGACTCCCAGTTGCCCATACACTCCGGATGGCTGGCGGTTTTGGCTGCTGCCGCTCATCCAGGTCCATTCATAGGTTTGCGCCTGTGCGGACGAGCCGGCCAGAGCCGCAGCCCAAAGCACAAGACAAGGCATGGCCAGGCCGTTCCCCCTGCGCCTTCTATTCAATTGGGCTGAAGCTCTCTGTTGCGTTTCCTGACAAGCGCGATAGAAAGACTGCGGATTCATGGCGTTCCTTGCAATTCGAACAGCCGGATGCGCAGAAACCAGCGCGGGCTGCGGCAATCTGGTGGATTGCTCCGTGCGGATTCTGACCTTCGGGGTGCCGGGATGAAATTTACCTCATTGTATGCCGAGATCGTCCGCTGGACGATAAATACTTTCCCCGGTGCGGAAGCCAGATTCTCCCTGTCCGGACCCGAGCCAACCCACCTGTAACTCTCCTGCTTACAATTGGTTGTCTGGAAGGGTCCCCGTCAATCCCACCCTCCCGCTCGCCTCCCTCAAATCCCCATTCACCCCCCTTTTCCGCCATTCGCTGCAACCCCCTTGGGCTTGCCGCCCAACCGCCTTACCCTCGTAATGACCTACCAGCCTCCGGAATTCCCCAAAGGGAAGCCGCGAAGCAACGAATCTCAGGTACGAAGCCGGGCCAAATGGTACTCCCGGCGGTTCTTTTTTTGAATCGATTCTAAGTCGAGGAGACCGCACTCATGTCCAAGATCCACAAGTACGCCGAGAAGGCCGCCGTTTACGCCGCCAAGGGAGCCTGGGTTGTTTTTGAGCGCTTCAATCGCATCAGCCCCAACGCCTCATTCACCCCCAAGTGGTCCGACAAGCCCCTTCAGAAGTCTTGGCAGAAGGAAAAGCCGCCCCTCGGCTGGCCGCGCACCACGGACTCGCTCTGTCCCAAGTGCGTCCCCGAGATCCGCAAGCAGATTCTCGACGGCAAGCTGCCGCACGAAGTTCTGCTCAACGAAAAAGTGGGCGAGATCAAGGCCCAGATCATCGAGCGCGACGGCAAAATCTTGATGGTGAAGGACTGCCCCAAGCACGGCCATTTCGAAGACGTGATGTCCATCGATCCCGCCTTCTTCAAGCACCTTGAAGAGACCTTCCCGGGCCGCGACATGCGCGCCCACGGCGAGGGCGACAAGAACCTCCACCATCACGGCACGTCGACCGTCACGCACGGCCGCGGCTCGGTGCTCACCATCGACCTCACCAACCGCTGCAACATGATGTGCGATCCCTGCTTCATGGACGCCAACCAAGTCGGCTTCGTACACGAGCTCACCTGGGAAGAAATCAAGACCATGCTCGACAACGCCATCACCGTGAAGCCCAAGCGGCAGATGAGCGTGCAGTTCAGCGGCGGCGAGCCTACGCTCTCGCCCTACTTCCTTGACGCTGTCGCCTACTCGCGCAAGGTTGGCTTCAACTCCGTACAGGCCGCGTCCAACGGCATTGAATTCGCCAAATCGAAGGAGCTCTGCCGCGCCGCTGCCGAGGCTGGTCTGCGTTACGTCTATCTCCAATTCGACGGCATCGGCAACGCCGCCAACTCGCACCGCAAGGTCGGCAATCTCTTCGACGTCAAGCTGCAGGCCATTAACAATCTGCACGAAGCCGGCGTCGAAATCGTGCCCGTTACCACCATCGTGAACGGCATCAACAACGAGCAGGTGGGCCGCATTATCGAGTTCGCGCTCGATAATCCCAAGAAGATCAGCTTCCTCTCGTTCCAGCCGGTCAGCTTCACCGGCCGCGACGAAGACATCACCGAGGAGCGCCGCGTGGCGCAGCGCTACACGCTCTCGCACATGGCCCACGACGTCAAGTCGCAGGTCGGCATCGGCGAGCCTTCGCGCGACTGGTTCCCGATTTCTTTCATGTCCACATTCTCTGACTGGGCCGATCTCGTGCACGGGCCCAACGCCGAGTGGGGCCAGCTCTCCTGCGGATGCCATCCCAACTGCGGCATCGGCATGGCTGTGATGATCGACAAGGAAACCAAGGAGTGCGCGCCCGTCACCGCGTTCTTGCACATGGACCAGGTGGCCAAGGATCTCGCCAAGGTAAACGACGCGGCCCGCGGCAAGTGGCTCTCCGTCATCGGCTTCGGCCTGGCGCTCCTGCGCAATTACGATCCCTTCCAGGCGCCCACGCACTTCAAGATCAGCGACATGATGAAGAAGATGGACAAGACCTTCAACGCCACCGGCAAGAACTACGGCAGCGTCAAGGGCGACCGCACTCTCGAAGACATTCAGAAGCGCCGCCAGGATCGCTGGAACTTCCTCTTCATCGCCGGCATGTGGTTCCAGGATCTGTACAACTACGACTTCCGCCGCACCGAGCAGTGCATCATTCCCTACGCCACGCAGGAAGGCGAGATCAGCTTCTGCGCGTACAACACCGGCGTGGGCTGGCGCAACATCATCGAGAAGATGCACATGACGGCCACACTGACCAAGTGGTACGAAGAGCACGGCCGCCACGAGATTTTCGCCGGCGGCAAAAAAGTCGGCATGAACTACGTGGGCCACGAACTCAAGCTCAACATGGAGCACGTGAACGCCGAAGCCAACCATACTCTCGATAACCTCGGCATCGCCAAGAACGCCCGCGAAGAAAAAATTCGCGCCCGCGACGAGAAGATGAAGACGGACGCCGAGAACGCGAAGATGGCCAAGCTCTATCGCGAACATGTGTTGGGCGAGAAGCCTCTCGAAGGCGGCATGGTCTCAATCGGCGACATCCGCCCCGCCTCGAACAACGCCGCCTCGCCCATCAACCGCCATCAGCAGGAAAGCGAACTGGTCTCCGGCGACTGAGCGCTCAAGAGACCCTCCTCTACTGCATCACCAAACACGAAGGCCGTCCGCGAGGACGGCCTTCGTGTCTATCCCTTCTGGAACGGACGCACCATCGCGCCAACGTGCTTTGAGCTATTCTTTAATCATTGCAAATCCAGGTGGGATAAACGCCGATCCCGGACGGGAAGGCAATGATATGGCGGTCAGAAAAAAGGCCTGCGCTCCGGACACGGACCGTGTCGCCGAGTGGGCGGGTTTATCGGCCCCAGAGGAGGAATCGCAGCTCAAGAAGAAGGCCTTCGGAGCGATCAAGAAAAATGTGGCGAGGGAGTGGGCGAAGGGGGTTCTGATTCCTCTCGCTGCAATTGCTGGGGTATCGTTGATGTGGCCGCTTTCGCACGCGGCTGGCATTTGGTTCTGGTTCGGATCCGCAGTATTCCTTGTGCTGCTGGCTATTGGCTTTGCGTATGCCGCGGAGTTTATCAAGCTGCTTATAGCCGGAGATCTTTTAAAGCAAACAGTTGGCGTGGCAAAGGAAGCGGTCATGAAAGAGTGGATGAGGGTCTTCTTGGCATTTTTCGCCATTGGCGCAGGCGTAGGTGTCATTCTGACCGTGGATAAGCTCGATTATTACGCCCCGGACTGGGTGTTCTATGGCATCGGGCTGACCCTAATCGCCGGTGGAATTACGTTCTTTTGGACGCGGAGCAAGTTCTACAGGAGTTGAACAAGAAGCCTATAGACCGATGAAGCGCTCGAAAAGGTTTCACGAGTAACCTTTCAATGTTGAGGAAATACCTATGACCGCTATTCAGCCGGATTCTAAGTGGTGCGCCGATATCAGTGCCGCGAAGGGCGTTCCCGGGCGTTGCCCGTTTGCATCGGTGCATCGCTGCCCGCGCTATTACGCGAGCACGTCTCTCTTGGGCGCAAATGGTGCGGCAACGCCCATAGACGCGCAAGAAGACCAGCGTCTCCTTGAGAGATGGAAACGCTCAGACCTCTGGCCGGTTACAGCGGAGAACGAAACGCGGGTCAGTGGGCAGCCGGGAAAACCGTCGATGTTCTCCAATTTCTGCCCCGAAGTGTCATTCGACACTTTTGGTTGGTTCGGATCCGCTCTCGCTTACCATGTGGACGAAACAGACCAAGACAACGCCCATCGAAGCCTTGCAAAGGAAGGGGCGACCGCACACGACTGGCGTTGGACTTTCAGCGCTGTAGCGCCCTTGCATTACACGGAGTGTCCGCTTTACTCGCTGCTAACGCTAGGCGTCAGAGAGACGAAGGACAGGCCCCAAATTGGATTCAACGCGCCGAACTCCGCGTCGTGAGGGCTCAATCCCCGTGCGACGCCAAAACGGTATCCGTCCCGTCGACACTCGCGCATCGCCAACCCAAAATCGCGATATACTTAAATAGTCCCAGCAGGGGTGGATTCCCTGCCGGGAGTTGGCTACCTCAACAGTAGCGCGAGGACGAGGAAAACGACTGCCAGTACAAATCGCCAGTCAATGGCGATCGTAAGGGCGAATCGTACCCAGGATGATTTCTCATCCATGCCCTCACCTCCTTTGCGTTAGCACGGCCCGCAGGTCGCTGCATACGGCCTGCGGACCGACAGCCCAACCTTCCGGGCTGGACGATTTCCGGCGAGGCGGGCGCTACCGCTTCCCACGCGCAAAGAAGGCGCACCAATTCTAAACAGGTAAGTCTCTAGCCAAACCGTGATCTGGGTTACGCCAGTTCCGGGCAGTCGCTTGCTTCGCGCATCATCTGCCGTCATGAGGTCATGAGAGCTGCTGCCGGCGACAGATTTGCAAGCCCGCCGCGCCGCGTTGCACACCCTTACAATTCGTGACAATTCTTTACGCAACTCCCCCACCACGCCTGTGTCTACACACGCAACGGCCGGTCAGCAACACCCGAGCCACAAGGAGAAATCAAGATATGATCGTTCTTCGCAATGCAGGAAAAGCCACGCTGATTCTGGGCGCGCTTCTCTCCGCGGGGCTCGTGCTTGCACAGGCGCCCGCCACCAATCAGGCTCCCTCTGCGAACGCGCCGCAAGCCGCGCCGGCGCAGCAGGGCCACCGCAACTTCGACCCCAACCAGCAAGCCGCGCACATGAGCAAGCGATTGGGTTTGAGCGACGACCAGGTAGCGCAGATCAAGCCCATTCTGGCCGATCGCTTTCAGCAGATGCAGACGCTCCGCGCCGACACCTCGCTCAGCGAGCAGGATCGCCACGCCAAGTTCCGTGCCCTCATGCAGGACTCCAACACCAAAATCGAGTCGGTCCTGAACGACACGCAGAAGCAGCAGTTCGAGAAGATGCAGGCCGAGCGCCGCTCGCACCAGCACAACCGTCAGGCCCCGGCTGCGTCGCAACCGCAAGCGTAAGACGGGCGCAAGCGTAAATTGTAAGACTTGTTTTCGGCGGGAGTACCCAGGTCTCCGATTGGAGACCTGGGTTCGCTGTTTCGGGCCCCTGCTTTACCTACTGGAGCTTTTCGTCCTTCTCCACCACAAGCGAGGTGTTCATCATGCGCATGTCAATCGGCAAACCGCCGATCGACGGGGCAATAGCTTTCGTAATGGTTTCGAAGCCGCTCACCATTTTGGGATCGTTCCAGGCGCCGTCGACCACCACAAAAGCCAGCGTTGTGCCGTTGGTGTGCTTCTTCACGAAAACGTTGGCGCCCTTGCCCGTGAAGAATCCAATCTCCTTTAACTTCTGGGCGACCGCCTGGCCCATGGCGAGAGTGGCGTAGCCTTCGTAATACACCGCGTCGCCGCCGGTCAGTTGGACCACGCCCACTACCCCAGTCTTTTCGACATCCTCGTGGGTGTCCATCAGTTGCACCGTCACGGGTAGCCCGCCGACCGAGTCAGCCACTTCTCGCCCGACCTCCTCGAACTGTCCCATGGTCCCGGCCTCGTTCCAGACCCCATCGCCGACCACAAACGAAAGCGTGGTGCCGTTGCCGCCGATGTTCAACAGCACGGTCACGCCACGGTCCTGGAAATATCCGTCGGACTTGAGCGCATTGCCCAGCGCCGTCGCCTGGGCCTCAGTGGCCGATCCGGAGTAGATCACCTCGTCCTTGGTTCCAATCGTCACCTTGGCAGTGGGACCCCCTCCGGTCTGCGGTCCTGTCTGGGGGCCCGTCTGCGGCCCGGTCTGGGGGCCTGTTTGTGGGCCTGACTGCGGGGCCGTCTGCGTGTCTGCCTGCGCGTTGACCGTCTCGTCCTTCTCCACCACCTGCGTGGTATTCACCAGGCGCATGTCGACGGGCAATCCGCCCACAGCCTTGGCAACGTCCCGCGTCAGGACTTCAAAATCGCTCACCATCGACGCATTGTCCCAGATGCCGTCCTTCACCACATACGAAATGATGGTGCTGCCGCCGATTGGCTTGCGCAGCAGGACCGACACACCGAGATCCTGGAAGTATCCGTCCGTCTTGAGCGCATTGCCCAGCGCCGTGGCCTGGGCCTCCGTGGACAAACCGGAGTAGATTACCTCGTCCTTGGTTCCGATGGTCACCGTGCTGCTTCTCTGAGTGTAGTAATAGTAACCGCCACCCAATGCAGCCAGAAGCACCAGAATCGCAATGTTGCGAGAGCCCGAGCTTTTAGGGACCGGCTGCGCCATCGGTGGAAACGATCCATACCCAGGCGGAGGCGGCGGATACGCTGGTGGCATCGGCGGAGGCGGCTGATACGCCGGGGGGGTTGGGGGAGGCGCATATTGCACCGGCGGCGGAGGCGGCGGCGGAGGCACATACTGTACCGGCGCTGCTGCCGGCGGCGGGACGGCCTGCGGGGCTGGGGCCGCCGCGACCGCTGGAACGGTTGGCGCGTCACCGGCTGCTTGCAAGGTAGTGCCGCATTTCTTGCAAAAATGTTGGTCCGGAAGGGACTCGGTGCCACATGAAGGGCAAAACATAGTGATTCTCCAATCCTGAGAAGGGGTCCAGGGGGATTCTCTGCAAATTATCACTCCCCACCCGCAAAGTAAAGCCATTCCTGTTTGGATGGAGGAATTTACGAAGGCAATTCTCTGCTCAGAACCAAGAAGTTGTGCCGCCAGGCTCTTTCCGAGGCGAGACGCGAACACACTTTAGGCGTTTTCATGTGGGATTTGGCTTTGAATAGGACGAAACGCTGCGGCGGCCTTCAGCCCTCAAGCCAACTGGCTCACCTTCACCCCAGTTGGCTCACCTTTATATTGATCGCGGCAAAATCCACGGTCCCCAAACCGCGCGCCGCCGCCATCGCCAGATACGGCATCTTATCCGCGTCGAGATTCCAGTACGCCTTGGCCACATACGCGTCGATCGCCACCGGATCGGTGCCCGCCACCAGCGTCTTTTTCAGCGCCGCGTCCTCGGGATTTCCTCCCGTCGGCCCGTTGCGCAGCAGCACGCGGTAGCAATCCATCAAGGTGAGCGTGGGCAGCATGAAGTTCGCCAGATCCACCAGGCTCTGGTGAATCTGCTGGTGCAGCCGGTTGCGTTCCCCGCCCAGAATCCCGTACCAGTTCTTCATGCCCAGCGTGGCCCCGGTCAATACATGATGTTTCGCGATGGGCAAGTTGATTACCTTGTCCGCATCGAGAAACGGCGTGAACACCGGCCAGCTTTTCAGCACCACGCCGCCCAGGTCGACTTCGCGAAAGCGATCGGGATCGGGCAAAATCACCTCTGCCCCCTCGGCTCGCGCCGCAGCCTGGATCCCCGAGCGATGAAAGCACCGCTGCGGCTCACCGCAGCTCACGTCGGTCACGATCACGCGCCTGGCGCCCGCTTGCCAGCACTGCCGGACCACCTCCGCCACCAGATCGGGATTGGTATTCGCCGCCTGCTCCGGCGTGCGGTCCCAGGCAATGTTCGGCTTCAGCACCACCACGTCCTGCTTGCTGATGAACCGGCCCATGCCGCCAAGATTTGCTATCGCCTGCGCGGCCAGCGCCCGCGGCTCGCCGCCTTGAACCACCGTCATCTGCGGCCACGCGGCATCGGCGGCCACGCGATGATCGCGCCGCGCCTGCGCAGCCTGCTCCGGTAGAGGCCGGCTGCTGCGCTCGCTCAGCCCTACGCCCAGGGCCGCCGCGCCCGCCGCCACGCCACCCACGCGCAGCAGTTCCAGCATGGCTTCGCGCCGCGTCATCGGCGCACGCGTCTTCGCGCCTGCATCCAGCTTCACGATTTCGCCCCTTTCATCTGCCATGCCGTTCCCTTCTTCACACTTCCACAAGGCGTATACGCCCCGGATCATTTGTCCCCAGCCGGTGCGCCGCGTCCGCCGCTGTCGCAATGTAATCTGGCCTCCGGCCTACAGCTTCGAGAGATTGCACTCCCGCCGCAGCGCGCTGGCGCTCGATCATCTGCCACGCCGTGTGATCCAGCGCTACGCGATCCTCGCCCACCACCAGCGCGTTCGGATACCACAGCCGCTCGGGATGGAACCCTGGCCCGCCATCGTATACCGACGAAATAGCATCGCCGATGGTGAACCAGACTTTGTCGCGCACGGTCGGAATCGCGTTGAGATCGGCCACGCCGGGATTGCATTTGTTGCCATGCAGTACGAACGGCTTGTCGACCACCCCGTACATGTTTTTCATTGAGAATGTAATGCCCGCCATCTCATGATCCTTGAGAATCGGCAGATTGATCACCATCGCGCACTCGCGGCTAAGAATCTTCGATAGACGCAGCCGCGCCGCGCCGCAGGCGATCTCCTCATCTTCGAAACCCGCCACGTCGCTGCCGAAGCAGCGCACGCGGCTTGCATCCGTATTCACCGTCATCCCGCAGGCTTGGAGATCGCGCGCACCGCGATCCCAAACGAGGATGTTTCCCGCGCGCACGCCCGCCTGCTGCAAGCGCTCGGCAATCGCCAGCGTCAGCGCCGCATGCGTAGAAATCCCGCGCCCGCCCAGGCCGTTCACCTTCAGTCCGATAGTTTTGCCGGCAAGAATATCGGCGGGAATAATGCTCTTCCACGCTTCAATCGGTTTCTGTCGTCCGGTGTAGGCAACCATCGCCTTGTCCAGCAGATTCAGCACGCGCTGCTCGTCGGGTTGCGCTCCCGTGCCGTGCAACGACGCATCGCGCGCGATCACCACTTTCGATTTGCCCGCAGCAACGCGCTGTTCCAGCATTCCGGCGAATGCCAGTTTCTCCGCGGCCGCCGACGAACCCAGCAGCACAACTCCCGTAGCAGCCTCTTTCAAAAATTCCCTGCGACTCTTCATCTTCCCCCTAGCCTTCGTTCTCACGAGCGTTGAGGGTGCCCCCGGTCCCTCGCATTTGGGGACCGGGGAACAATCCCCGATCTTCCCTAACTGCGTTCGTTCATCCGTCGCTGTCCAAACACGTGATCCTCAAAGCCCAGCACATACCACATCCCGCGTCCGGAAAACTTCCCCGTAAACAATCGCATCACGCACCGCTTGCAAAGCTTCACCACGTCGCCAACCGCTGTAAAAAACCCTTCGCGCGAACGTCCCGCATCGAGCACTGCCACTCCGTTCGCCAGCAGAATATTGGCCATCTCGCGCACATCCGGCAGATAAACATGCGTAGGATCGTCCGAGAACTGCAGCGTCTCGTCTACCGAATGCGGCAGCGACAAGCTGCGCAACGAAGGAAACGCAATCCATATATATCCGCCCGGCTTGAGCTTGGCGCACAGCGTCGCCACCACCGGCTTGGGCTCCCGCATGTGCTCCACCACGTGATTCAGAATCACAAAGTCGTAGCTCGCATCGGGAATCGCGTCGTAGCCCGACCCATCCGCGCCGAGCTGATAGAACTCGTCCATCGCCGCCATGTCCGCATCGCTCATCTTGTAGCGCTGGATGTCCGCGCCCGCGTAGTGGCAACTGGGAAACCAGCGCTTGGTCACCGTGGGCGAGCCGTTCCCGCAGCCGATGTCGAGAATGCGCGGCGCATGCGCAGTCAGCTTGCCGCGCACCATACGGAATTTCATCGGACAATGCGCCATCGGCCCCTCCCATCGACATCAGAGCCTTGCTTCCACGCCGTGCGCCAGCGCCAGCAGCGCCTGAGCGGTGCCGGGCGTGGCGTCATAGGCCACAATGCGCACCAGGTACGGGCCCTTGCGGAAGATCACGCTCTGCTCGTACTCGAGCCCCGCGTCACCCACTTGCGCGCTCTTGGCGCCGCTCGAATTTCCCGACTCCAGAATTTTCCGCGCGCCCGCGGAATCACCCATAGTGTAAACGTCCACCACTGCGTCCAACTGCTTCTGGTATTTGTAGTCGGATGTCGAAGTAGAAACCACGCCGGCCGCGATGTACTGCTCGGCGTCGCCGTCGATGTACTGCCAAAGATCCTTGGCCTCATAAACGCGCGTGTCGCCCGATTTCTCCCATCCCGCCACTGCTCCCGATGGCGGAAGCGGATCGACAGCTTTCTTCTTGCATCCCACGCTCACGGCCAATGCCGCAATCGCAATCACCGCTATTCCTGACTTCAATCTTTCTGGCCCAAACATGCTTTGATTGTTCTCCTTTATTTGCGGGTTAGCAGAATCTGGCTGCTGGGGGAGCGGCTTTCGCCAATGCTTGTCACATACACGGCCGGGTGTTCCTGCAACGGGCAAGCAAATTCGCAGGCGCCGCAGCCTACGCAACGGCTGGGATCCACGCGCGGCTGCTTCAGCGTCTTCGTCTTGCCGGCCGAGTCCACCACCTCGGCCTCTTCCACATAAATCGCCTTGGGCGACACCGGGCACCACTCCTCGCACACAATGCAATCGGTGGCCATGGCCCATGGCAAGCAGCGCCCGCGGTCGTAAAATGCCGTGCCTAATCGGATGGGCTGATTCTGCGCCGCGCCCACACCCACCACCCAGCCTTTTTCCTTGGGCGTAATCTGCCAGATGGCGCCAGTCGGGCAAACCTCCGAACAGAGCACGCAGCTCGGCTCGCAGTAGCCAATCCGCGGCACCAGTGTCGGCGTCCACAGACCTTCAATCCCAGCCTCGACCAGCGTAGGTTGCAGCGCATTGTTGGGGCACACCTTCATGCATTCCCCGCAGCGGATGCAACGCGAAAGAAACTCCGGCTCATCGAGCGCACCCGGCGGACGCAGCAGGTGCTCGTTGCGGCTCTTGCCCAGGCCCGTGTTGGCGCGCAGCAAGGGCACCGCCGCCGCGCCCGCCACCAGACCTGTGATTGCGCGCCGCCGTCCCAGGTTGGGCGAAGCCACTTCATTGGAGGTGGATTTCGGACGGAAGAAGCGGAACGTGAGCGCATGATCAGGGCAACTGCCCACGCAGTTCATGCACATCAGGCACTCCGACTTCCGCCATGGCGAGCTGCCGATGGGATCGTCGCCGCCCTGGCAATGCAGCAGGCAGCGGTTACAGTTGTTGCACGCAGCCGGATCTTTGTCGAGCCCCAGCACCGACCACCGCGACACCGCGCCCAGCAGCGCTCCCAGCGGACAAATCGAGCGGCACCAGAACCGCGTGATGCGCAAACTCATCGCGAGAATCACGAGAAATAAAACGCCCAGAAAAATTCCCTGCGTAAAATGCGCCTGCCGGAATTCCAACACCACTGAGCCCAGCACCGCGTGAATCAACCCGCCCGTGGCCTTGATCGCGGCAATGTGGCTGTGCTCCATCGGCGTCAGGGCCGCGCGCACCACGTAGTTGAACGCCGGCAACAATGACAATCCGATCGACCGCACCAGCAAACTGAACGGATCGAGCCACCCAATCACCATCGACCCGGAGGCCGCGGCTACCAAGCCCGCAATCAGCACCACATATTTGATGGTCTGCCACCGCTTGTAGCGATTGGATTCAATGCGCTGCTTGCCGCGCTTCGACTCCGACGGCATGTCGCCCACAAAGTGCTGCAACGTGCCCATGGGGCAAATCCAGCCGCAGAAAAAACGGCCGAAAAATATCGTCGGCGCCAGGATGATCAGGCTCCACAACAGGCCGCGATAGAGTGCGTGGCTCGCGATAGCATTCGTCAGAGCCACCAGCGGGTCCCACTCGAAGAACAAGCGCACCGGCCCGCGCAGGTGGATGTCGCTGGTCGTGCCCGGCATGGCGCGCAGCGCGGTAAACACCAGCAGCATGAGGAACAGCAGCAGAAAGAAGATCTGCGAAGTCCTGCGCAATTTCTGCAATCGGGGACCGGTCACGCACTCCTCCGCACGCCGCGCGTAGGTTTTAGGGCTTGGTAGCCATCATCAAGGCTCAAGGGGAATCGAACAGTGATCAGGATCACGCGCGCACGCGACTAACGCAAAGGGCGATGCCCTCTTTCCGCGGGAAAGTGCAGGGAGGCGTGCGCGGCACCCAAAACCTCTTCCCTTGAGGCAGCCTCGCCGGAAGCCTTCTCATCTTAAAGAGTGCAAGTTTATACAGACTTCCCCGGCCGCTAAGTGCAGGCTCTGAGTTAGGTCTGTGCTGGCGAAGAGCACTGCGAAAGAGGGTCGATCGTGTTCAATTCAGGTTTAGTGGTTCGCACGGGGCGCATGCCCGTTCTGCTTTTGGTGCTGGTAGCAGCCGTCCTTTCGGGATGCGAATCCACGCAGGAAAAGGCGCTGGATCAGGCCAAGGCACAGGCGGTCAAGACCGGGCAGGCGCAGCAGATAGTCTCAGTAGACAAGAATGGGACTACGACCACGACAGTTGTGCAGCCGCCGGCGGCCGGGCAGACGAACGAAGCGATAACGACGACGCAGACACCTCCCGCTGCCGGGGCGCCCGTTCCAGCATTTTCGGAACCGGCGGTTTCCGCGGTGCCGCAGCCGGTCAGCGTGACCATCCCCGCGGCCACGGTGCTGACCATCCGGGTCGATCAGCGCATCAGCGTAAAAACCAGCCGCGCGGGAGACGCGTTTACCGGCGAGTTGGTGGAACCGGTGCTGGCCTTCGACAATAGCGTGCTGCTGCCGAAGGGTACCTTGGTGGGTGGCGTGGTAGATGTAGCGCATCGCCGCGGACACTTCAAGGGCAGATCGCTGCTCGAGTTGCGGCTGGATTCGCTGACGCTGAATGGAACGCAGTATCCGCTGACGACGCGGGACCTTGCCGAAAGCAAGAAAGGCAAGGGAAGGCGTTCGGCGGCCTTGATCGGCGGAGGAGCAGGGCTGGGAATGCTGGTGGGTGGAGTGGCCAGCGGCGGAGTAGGCCTGTTGGTAGGCGGCCTCGTGGGTGGTGGCGCCGGAACCGCTACCGCGGGATTGACGGGCAACCGCGATCTCGACATACCGGCGGAGTCGATCGTGCGCTTCAAACTGGCAGACGATCTGGTAGTGCAGCAATAGGCGTAGCGTGAACGGGCCCTCTAGCCTGGCCCTCAAACCTGACCCTCAAAATTGTTCGAAGCGGTCGCCGAGCCCGTCCATTTATAGGTGATTGATCAGCGACGCGATACACGCCGCGCCGAATCCGTTATCAATATTGACCACGGAGACGTTGGGCGCACAGGTGTTCAACATGCCCAGCAGCGCCGCGATCCCGCCCAGCGACGCGCCGTAACCCACGCTGGTGGGAACCGCGATCACCGGCGCGCTCACCAGGCCGCCGACCACGGTGGGCAATGCGCCTTCCATGCCCGCGCACACAATCAGCACGCGCGCCGATTGCAACGTATGCTGCTGCGCCAGCAGCCGATGAATGCCGGCCACGCCCACGTCGGCCACCAGCTCCACGGTGTTGCCCATCAGCCGCGCCGTAACTACTGCTTCTTCGGCCACCGGCAGGTCGCTCGTCCCGGCGCATACCACGCCCACAATCCCCTTGCCCGCAGGCGCGTCGGCCTGCTTGAGCGTAATGGCGCGCGCCGCTTCGTGGAATTCCGCCCGCGGCTCCGTCGCTCTTACCGCCGCATAAACCTCGCGCGACGCCCGCGTGGCCAGCACGTTGCCCCCAGCCTTCGCCATGCGCGCAAAAATTGCCGCCACCTGCGCCGGCGTCTTGCTCTCGGCAAAAATCACCTCCGGCATGCCGGTGCGCAGCGCGCGGTGATGATCCACCTTGGCGAATCCCAAATCTTCAAAAGGCAAATTGCGCAACCGCTCCAGCGCATCCGTCACGCTGGTCGATCCGGCATGAACCTCGTTCAACAGCGTTTCAATTTGCGTGCGATCCATTACCGTTCCTCTTCAATACACCCAGAAAGTTTGGCGCTTTGAAAGGGCACGACTTTAGTCGTGCCGAAAAACAAAGCAAAGCGACGGGGCTTTAGCCCCTGAGGGAAGTATTTCTACTCTATAGATTCCTCGTCCGCTCCGCCCAAGCCCTCATCGCCGCCTGCATCACCTGTTTCAGCGGAACTGCGTGCGTGCGCGCCAGGTTGCGGCACACCTCGTACTCCGGCGATGCGTTGGCCACTTCGCCCGAGGGCCACCGCGCCACCTTGATCCGCACCTTGCCCCATTCTGTGTCGACTTCGGCAAACTCGCGCTCCAGCGCCATCTTGTTTTCCAGCCGCCAGCGCAATCCAATCGTCGTCGTCTCGCGCAGCAGCAGATCGCGCAGCGCCGGCAATTTCTCCTCGCTCGACAGCACCGTCATCTGCACCCCCGTGCGGCCTTTCTTCATCTGCACCGCCGCGCGGTACACGTCCCACGCGCCCGCCTCCAGCAGTAACTCGCTCACATAGGCCAGCAACTGCGGAGTGGAGTCGTCAATCACCGCCTCGATCACCGCGATCGGCTCCGCGTCGATTTCCGCGATCGGTTTGGGGCCCGCTGCCGCATCGTCCGCCTCGCCCACCAGCAGCCGCAGCAGGTTCGGCTCGCCGGGCGTGTCGCGCCCTCCGGCTCCGTAGCCGCGCGCCGAAACGCGCATCGCCGGCAGCGGCCCATACTGAACATCCAGCATGCGCAGCAGCGCCGCGCCCGTCGGCGTCACCCGCTCCATGGGCGGCCCGGCCGCGTACACCGGCGCATCGCCCAGCAGTGACAAAGTGGCCGGCGCGGGCACAGGCAGGGTGCCGTGCTGGCATTTCACCGTCCCGCTGCCCACATTCAACGGCGAAGCCAACCATCCGTCCACATGCAGCGCCTCGCATCCCGCCGCCGCGCACACGATATCGATAATCGTGTCCACCGCGCCCACTTCGTGAAAATGCACCTTCTCAATCGGAATGGAGTGAATCGCCGCCTCCGCCTCGCCCAGCAACTGGAACGCGCGCGAAGCCCGCAGCTTCACCGTCTCCTTCAGCGGCGCAGCCTGAATGATCGCAAGAATCGTCGACAACGATCGATGCGCATGCTCGTGGCTGGAATGCGCCGGTTCCACTGCATGCGAATGGTGCTCGTGATCGTGGGATTCGTGCGAGTGCGAGTGGGAAGCTGGGTGTGAGTGCGAGTGTGAGTGAGGGTGCTCAGGTTCTGCTCCCTCGCTCCCTCGCTCCCTTGCTCCCTGCTCTTCTGTTCCCTGCTCTTCTGTAACTACATCGACCTTGATCCCCGCCAGCCCTCCGCGGTCCACTTTGTGCATCTCGAGCCGCGCGCCCACACCGAGCGCCGCCGCCGTGCCCGCAAGCACATCGAAAGGCACGCCCGCGTCCACCAGCGCGCCCAGCAGCATGTCGCCGCTGATGCCGGAAAAGCACTCCAAATAGCCAATTCGCATTGCCTTGTGATTCTAAATTGTCGGGGGCGTGGGGAGTGAAGGTCCCTTATGACATAAGGAAGAGCGGAGCCTCTATTGCTGCCAGGGCTTGGCGCGATGGACGGACCGGTTAGACGCTTCGCCTGAGGCGGGCGGAAATTAAGTAGGCAGCGACAGAGACCGACACCGCGGGCGCCAGGAACGGAACTACGAGGTTGAGGGTCACCATGACCTTCGAATTGTCGGGGATGAAAATCCACGCCGGAACGAGAATAGCCACCATCACGATCGACATCCTGGTGAGTTGGAACCACAACTTATGAAACAATCGCGCGGTGGTCGAACGATCGGGCAGTTCAGAGTCCGGAATTGAATAGATTTTGCCCATAAGTGCTGACGAAAACAGCATGGCCACAGGGATCGCAACCGTGAAACAGACCACCAGGGCCATCCCCAACAATAGGAGAAAGATTGGGGCGGTTGCGGGGCCAGCCGGGAGGTAGATTAAAGGCACCAGGGGGGCGCCTATGAGCGGCAGGGCGATGAGTGCGACGACAAATACCCAAAACACAAACTGCGCTAGGGAACATTTTTGGCTGATGCGGGCCATCTCATCCTTCTCGTCCTTGCTGTAACCGAAGCCCGGCCAGTAGCCCGCTGACAGGAAGGCGATCGTCATGTTGACGGCCCAGTAGCGTACAAGCAGAGCGATCCATCGCTCCAGCGTGGATCGTGAAGCGGGAGGCTGGATCATCGGGGGGGCCGCAGCAACCTGGAACAACTGTCCGATGGTCGTCCAGGCCTGGCTGGACTCTTCACGAATCTTGTCGAACGCAGAAAGCGACCCGGCAGCGACGTAACTCCTGACAGCTTCTGCGGTGTAGGGCCCGTATTGCTGACCGTTGCGAGCGACGTAATAACTCATGAGTCTTGTCCACCCTCTTTGGAGTCTTGAACCGATGCTGGTAAACCCGTGGCCTTTGCGGTAAGGGTGGTTTTACGCGCCTTTGCGCATCAGCACCTCAACCGGCAGCACCGCATTCATCGACCCCGACCGAAAACCGGAGCAATCCAGCGTCACGTACTTGAACCCCGCCTGCTTCAATGCCGCCGTGATCGCATCCATCATCTCCATGGTCAGCGCTCGCGGCAGTTCATCGCGCGCAATCTCCACGCGCGCCAGTTCACCATGGTGCCGCACGCGCAGTTCGCGAAATCCCAATTGCCGCAGGCTCTCCTCGCCGCGCTCCACTTGTTCAAGCACCTCGCGCGTCACCGTGCGCCCATATTCCACGCGCGACGAAAGGCACGGCGCCGCCGGACGATCCCACACCGGGTAGCCGGCCGCCTTTGCCAACGCGCGTACTTCCAATTTCGTCAGGTCCGCATCAGCCAACGGCGCCAGCACCGCGTGCTCCTCCGCCGCGCGCTGCCCCGGACGGTAGTCCCGCGTGTCGTCGGCATTCATCCCGTAAGCGATGTGCGCAAACCCCATCCTGGCACCCAGCTCTTCCAAAGCCAGGAAAAGAACGTCCTTGCAATGGAAGCAGCGGTTAGCGTCGTTGCGCGCGTATTCCGGCTGGTCCAGTTCTTCGGTCGCAATCACCTCAAGCGGCATCGCCAGCGATTGCGCAAACGCGACTGCCTGTTCCATGTCGCGCCGCGCGAGAGATGCAGAATCGGCCAGCACTGCCAGCATCGCCGAGCCCAGCACGCGATGCGCCGTGGCCGCCAGAAATGCCGAGTCCACGCCGCCCGAGTAGGCCACCATCACGCTACCCAGTTCGCGGAGCCGCGCTTCGAGCCTGCTCAGCTTTGCCGCCGCGTCATGCGCGCCTGCATCCGCTGCGCTTCCTTGCTCCCTGTTTTCCGCGCTCGCCGCCATGCCTCCGATTATATAGTTTGATGATTTTCCCGCCCTCATTGACCGTTTTTCGTTCGGCCGGCCCGCACGCTTTCCGTTTGACCCTGCCCGCCCGCGCACAATAGCTTGGAAGAGAGCGACTGCGCGTAAATCGCTGTCGTTCGTTCGAGGAGGTTGGATGCAGTCGAAGATTTTTGCCCATTTTTGGGCCGGTTTTCTGGGTGCGGCGTTCGTTCTTGCCGTATTAAGCGCCGCCCATGCCCAGGATCTGAAGAGTTTTGAGCAGCGCACCACCGTCAAGGTGCTCCCCAACGGGCTCACGCTCATCCTATGCGAGCGGCATGGGGCGCCGGTTTTCAGTTACACAACCTTCATCGATGCAGGCGACGTCAACGACCCATCCGGCGAGAGCGGCCTCGCGCACATGTTCGAGCACCTGGCCTTCAAAGGAACCACCCAGATCGGAACCACCGATTACGCTCAGGAAAAAGTCGCTCTCGAAAAAGTGGAAGCGGCCAACAACGCTTACGAGGCCGAGTATCTGAAGCCCATCGGCCGCAGCGAGGAAAAGCTGAAGGCGCTACACCAGGCCTTTCTCGACGCCCAGGCCGCGGCCGAGAAATACGTCATCCCCAACCAGTTCACTCAGGTTGCCGAAGCCAACGGCGCGGACGGCTTGAACGCCGAAACCGGCCTTGACGACACGCAGTACTTCTGGTCGATGCCGGAAAACCGCCTGGAGCTTTGGGCGTGGATGGAGTCGAGCCGCCTGGCCGATGCTGTGCCCCGCGAGTTCTACAAGGAACGCGACGTGGTCATGGAAGAGCGCCGCATGCGCACCGACTCCGATCCCATCGGGCGGCTGGTTGAGCAGTTCCTGGCCACGGCCTACGTGGCCCACAACTACGGCCGCAGCTCCATTGGCTGGCCCAGCGAAGTCAGCCAGATCAACGCCACTGAGGCCATGGAGTTCCACAAAAAGTATTACGTCGGCGGCGACGTCGTGATCGCCATCGTGGGCGATGTGGACGCCAAAACCGCGATGCCGCTGCTGGAAAAATATTTCAGCCGCGTTCCCGGCGGCCCCAGGCCGCAAGAAATGACCACCGTCGAGCCGCGGCAGTTTGCTGAGAAGTCCGTCGTCATTCGCGAGCAGACGCAGCCCTTCTATATTGAGGGCTACCACCGCCCCAGTTATCGCGATCCTGATGACGCCGTCTATGACGCCATCAGCGACATCATGTCCGACGGCCGCGTCTCGCGCCTCTATCGCAGCCTGGTCGAGCAGCAGCAGATCGCCGCCGAGGCCGAGGGCTTCAGCCCCTTTCCCGGAGAAAAATATCCGAGCCTCTTCGCGTTTTATGCCGTCCCCCTCCCCGGCCACACGCCGGCCGAGATGCGCGACGCCATACGGAAAGAGATTGCCAGGCTCAAAAACACTGACGTCACCGATGCGGAGCTCGCGATGTACAAGACCCGCACCCGCGCCGATCTGCTGCGCGGCCTGGCCGATAACCAGGGACTCGCCACCTCGCTGGCCGAGTACCAGACCCGCTACGGCGATTGGCGTCAGCTCTTCCTCGAGCTTGACGAAGTCGACAAGGTCACCAAAGCCGACATCCGCCGCGTAGCCAACAAAGTGTTTGTAGATTCCAACCGCACCAGCGCCGAAATCGATACCGAGCCGCCGCCGGACGAAAAAAAGCCCGCGGACGCAAAGAACAATGGAGGCGCGCAATGACTAACACAGGGAACAAGGGAACAAGGGAGCAAGTGAACAAGAAAACAGGGACCAGTGATCGGGGGTTCGTGGTTCGTGGCGCGCAGCCCGCCGAATTTGTAGCGTTCTTCGCTCTCGCCACGCGGGTGCCCCCGGCCCCTCGCATTTGGGGACCGGGGATAGCACGAGCCTGCCGGTTTGCTGCATTCGCGCTGCTCCTGTTTGCGCTTTCGCCGCTCCCCGCCCAGCAATCCAACCCCTGGGAAAAAATCCCCGTCCCCACGCTGCACGAATTCCATCCCCAGCAGCCCAAACGCATCGAGCTCAAAAACGGCATCGTGATCTTCCTTCAGGAAGACCACGAGCTGCCGTTCATCTCCGGCGCGGTGCTCATTCCCGGCGGCACGCGCGACCTCGATCCCACGAAGGCCGGACTCATCGGCATTTACCGCCAGGCGTGGCGCACCAGTGGATCGGAAAAGATGGACGGCGACGCCATGGATGACCTGCTCGAAGCCAGGGCCGCGCACATTGAAACCGGAGGCGACGAGGACTCGACCTTTCTCTCCTGGGATTCGCTCAAGGGCGATTCCGACCAGGTATTTTCGCTGGCCATGGACCTCTTGCTCCATCCCAAATTCAGTGCGGAAAAGCTCCAGTTGGCGCAGCAGCAGGAGGCCACGGGTATTGTGCGCCGCAACGACGACGAAGACGGAATTGCCGAGCGCGAAGCCGCCAAGCTCGTCTATGGCGTCAACAGTCCCTACACGCGTCAGCCTGAACTCGCCACCATCTCCAAAATCACTCTTGCCGATCTTCAGGCCTGGCACGATCGCACTCTCAAAGGCAAGCTCATCGTCGGTATTAGCGGCGACTTCGATGCCGCCGCCATGGAAGCCAAGGTGCGCGCGGTCTTCGAGGGCCTGGCGCCCGTCACTCCCGAGCCGCTGCGGCACGATGAGTTCGCCGGCCCCAAGCCCGGCGCATACTTCATCGACAAGGAAGACGTGAATCAATCCAACGTGCAGATCGTTGCCCTCGGCATCGATCGCCATAACCCCGACGTGCCTGCCATCGTCATCATGGACGAAATTCTCAGCGGCGGTTTTGGCAGCCGGCTCTTTCAAAAGGTGCGCACGCAGTTGGCTCTGGCCTACGCGGTGGGCGGCGGATTCGAACTGCCCTATGACCATCCCGGAGCGTTCCGTGTTGAAGTGCTCACCAAAAGCGTTTCCACCGTGGATGCAACCAAGGCGGCCATCGCCGAAATTGCCGGGCTTAACACAAAGCCGTTTACCCAGGATGAGTTGCAGCGCGCCAAGGACAACATTCTTAATTCGTTTCTCTTCCGCTACGACACACGCGACAAGATCCTGGCCGAGCGCGAAAAGCTGGAGTTCTACGGCTATCCGGCCGATTATCTCGAGACCTATCGCGCCGCCCTTGAGAAAGTTACGCTCGACGACGTAACCGCGGCCGCCAAAAAGTACATTCATCCTGAGAAACTGGCCGTGCTCGTGGTCGGAAACAGCACCGAGATCAAGCCGCCCGTCGACGAGCTCGGCATGGGCGCGCCCCAGGTCGTCGACATCACGATCCCCGGCGCCCCCGGTCCACACGGAGCCCCCGGCGCGGACCAATAAATGTAGCGCCGGTCTCCAGACCGGCTGTCGTGCGGGTCTCCAGACCCACACCGCAAGAAAAGGTGCGATGAAGACCGAACAATTACTAGACGCCGGAGTCACGATCAACCGCCCGGAAACCTGCGTGATCGATCCCGAAGTCGAGGTCGGCGCGGACACAATCATCGAGCCCTTTGTCCAGTTGCTGGGCCGCACCCGCGTCGGCACCGGCTGCCGCATTCGTTCTTTTTCCGTCATCGAAAACTGCACCCTCGGCAACGGCGTTCTAATCCGCCAGAGCTCGGTGCTTGAGGATTCCACCATCGCCGATGGCGCGCAGATCGGCCCCTTCGCGCACCTCCGCCCCGGCAGCGAGATCGGCGAGAACGCGCACGTCGGCAACTTCGTCGAAACCAAGAAAGCGAAGCTCGGCAAAGGCGCCAAGGCCAGCCATCTCACCTATCTCGGCGACGCGGAGATCGGCGAAGGCACCAACATCGGCGCTGGCACCATCACCTGCAACTACGACGGCGTCAACAAGAACAAGACCATCATCGGCAAGAACGCATTCATCGGCAGCGATTCCACCCTCGTCGCGCCCGTCACCATCGGCGATGGCGCGTATGTCGGCGCTGGCTCCTGCATCACCAAGGATGTCCCCGCCGACGCGCTCGCCGTCGCCCGCGGCAAGCAGGCCAACATCGAAGGCTGGGCCGCCAAGCGCCGCGCCAAGCAGCCACCGAAGAAATCGTGATCGCTGCGTTCTTCTGCACCCTTCCGTGCCCCATCCATTCGCGCTTTTCGCGAATGGGTGGGAAATCGCGACCGTTCACCGCGAAACTTCTCTACGTCCTTTTTGCGCTTTTCCTCGCCACCCCCGCCCCGGCACAGCCCGGCCGGCTCAACGCGCAAAAAATCGCCGACGGCGTCTGGTTCCTCCCCGGCGACGCCTCCAAAGGCTACTGCAACAACATCGTCATCGAGATGCGCGACTACCTCATCGTGGTCGACGCCAATTATCCCGGCCGCGCCCGCGAGCTCGTCGCAGAAATTCACCAGCTCTCGCCCAAACCGGTGCGTTTCGTCTTCGACACCCACGCGCATCGCGATCACGCCTACGGCAACATCGTGTGGACCGAGGCCGGCGCCACCACCTTCGCCTACCAGGGCGTTGCCGACGAAATGGATCGCTACGAACCCCAACGCTGGCGCTCGACCGCCGCCGAGCGCGACGACGTCCGCTCCCTCCACCTCACCGATGCTCCCCGCCCCCAGCTCCTCTTCCGCCAGAGCCCCTTCATCCTCAAAGACGCGACGCGCGAGGTCCGCTTCTACTTTCTCGGCTGGGCGCACACCCGCGGCGACGGCTTTGTCTGGCTCCCCAAAGAGCGCATCCTCTGCACCGGCGACGCCGCCGTGAACGGTCCCCGCAACAAACTTTGGGACGCGAACATCGAAAACTGGCCGCGCGTTCTCGCTGCTGCCCTCGCCTTCCAGCCTGCCCATGTTCTGCCCGGCCACGGGGACGCAGGCGGTCCGGAGATTCTCCTGGGCCAGCAGGCATTTCTTCAGGATCTCTTCGCCACAGTGAAAATGCAGGTGGAAGCCGGCAAAACCCCCGCCCAGATTGTCCCTGTTCTCCCCGCGCGCGACAGCAACTGGATTCCCAAAGACTTAAGCACCGATGTTGCCATTACTTACGCGGAAATTACCCAGCATCAGCCCGCCGGCGCTCTTCCTCACGAATGGAAGTGACACCGTAGATACCCGTCTCTGCATGTTACGTTCGAGTCATTGAGAACGGGTTACGAAGATGGTACCCTCTGGTAAGCAAAAAAGACCCGGCATGCCACTCCCCTGGCGTGCACGGCAGTATACGGGCGTACTTTAGATCGTGGCAACATGCCAACCTTCGGGCCAGTCGCGGAAGTTTTCTCAGGTCAGGACTCCTTGCGGGCTGCGCATCTGTGTCGGAATCTTCTTTCCGGTTCAGCATTCCATGGAACACGCGGTACGTGCAGCGCGTAAACGTAAGGAGACCGCGAAGGGCGCCTTCTGTTGATAACGATTACAGCAGGCCTTTTGTTCAGTAACAGCACAGTGAATCGCAGCCGGGCAGAAACGGTGGGGCTGAACCAGTCGAACCAGGGGTAAAAAATGCGCCAAAAGGATGAGGGCAGGCGTTCGGGACCAAAGCTCGCAGTTGCGAAGACGCCGGACCTCGCGGCCCCTTTCAGCGCAAATCTGCAAGCGCGCAAGCCCGTGCGGATTCTCGTGGTCGATGACGAAGCCCCTGTGCGGACCATGATCGCTGCCGCGCTCGAGCGCCAGGGATTCGACATCGAACTGGCCAGCGGTGGTCGCGAAGCCCTCGAAGCTCTCGAGCTCAACACCTTCAACCTGGTGCTCACCGACGTCGTGATGCAGGACGTCAACGGCATCGCCCTGCTCGAGCGCATTCACGCTCTTCAGCCCAGCCTTCCCGTCGTCATGGTCACGGCCGTGCACGACATCAGTGTGGCCATCGACTCCATGCGCCGCGGCGCCTACGACTATCTCCTCAAGCCCTTCGAGCCGGAGCAACTGCTCGGCACCGTGGCGCGGGCGCTCAACCACCGCCGCGCCCTTGAGGAGACCGAGAACTATCACCAGAGCCTCGAGGAAATGGTCCGCGCCCGCACCGAGATGCTGCGCCACGCCATGGAGGACCTCGAACACTCCTACGACGTCACCCTCGAGGCCCTCGGCGACGCCCTCGACCTCAAGGATTCTGAAACCGAAGGCCACTCCAAGCGTGTTACGGCTTATGCCATCGCCCTGGCCCGCGCCATGGGCATTCCTCCTGATGAAATGAAGATCATTGCCCGCGGCGCCTTCCTGCACGACGTCGGCAAAATGGCCATCCCCGACGAAATTCTGCGCAAACCCGGCCAGCTTGACCCGCACGAACGCGAGCTCATGCGCGAACACTGTGCGCGCGGCTATCAAATGCTGCGCAAGATTCCCTTCCTTGCCGGCGCAGCGGAGATCGTCTTTTGCCATCAGGAGCATTTCGACGGCACCGGCTATCCCAACGGCTTGCGCGGCCGCGAGATTCCCGTCGGCGCCCGCATCTTCGCCATCGCCGACGCCCTTGACGCCATCACCAGCGACCGCCCCTATCGCCAGGCCAGCGACTTCGACTTCGCGCGCAAAGAGATCCTGCGCTGCTCGGGAACCCAGTTCGATCCCGCCGTCGTCGAAGTCTTTTTGAAGATTCCCAACGAGCTCTGGCAGGAGCTGCGCTCCGAGATCAGCGGCCAGAACAAGCGCGTTTCCACCTTCGACATGGCCAAAGCCGCCGGCGCCTAGCTCCCTGCTGCGAAAATCCTGCCTGACAAGCCCGCTTCAGCGGGCGACAGACGCTAGCCCCAGGCGTAAGCCTGGGGGAACGAACCCCAGTCTTCGCCTCGCAGCCCGCTTTAGCGGGCGACAGACGCTAGCCCCAGGCGTAAGCCTGGGGGGGAACGAACCCCATTTTTCGCCTTGCAGCCCGCTTTAGCGGGCGAAAGACGCTAGCCCCAGGCGTAAGCCTGGGGGGGAACGAACCCCATTTTTCGCCTTGCAGCCCGCTTTAGCGGGCGACAGACGCTAGCCCCAGGCGTAAGCCTGGGGGGAACGAACCCCAGTCTTCGCCTCGCAGCCCGCTTCAGCGGGCGACAGACGCGCGCCCCAGGCATGAGCCTGGGGGCGTAAGATCCCGGGT
>Ga0302267_10001752_pt1 | contig 27158 bp, 18 predicted proteins | sample III_Bog_E1_3_FD_194555 | JGI IMG/M metagenome (GOLD analysis project Ga0302267, IMG submission 194555) | Peat permafrost microbial communities from Stordalen Mire near Abisko, Sweden - III_Bog_E1_3 | ecosystem: Environmental > Terrestrial > Soil > Wetlands > Peat | place: Sweden: Abisko...
ACTTTCGGCAAAACCCACTTCGATCCTCCACCATCTTGAACCCATGCCGGTCCGATAACCGTGCATGGTTCTCCCTCAACGACCACGGACAAGTGAGAATAATACTCATCGGGTGCTTCCGTCTGAGCGAAGGCACAGCATGAGAGGCAAAGGGCTATTAGCACCACAGCACTTTTCATCAGTTTCTCCAGAAATCCAGACTAAAGTATGAGTCTACTCGGTTGTTCTGGCAATCAAGGAGGCGCGTGGGCGGCTATTCGAAGACGGGGGTGAGGATGCGGACTAGGGTGTCTGGTTCGGCGAGGAAGGCGTCGTGGCCGTGGTTGGAGGCCATCTCGCGGTAGTCGCAGCGGGCGCCGGCGGCGCGAATGATGGCGGCGAGCGAGCGCACGTCCTCGGGCGGAAAGAGCCAGTCGGTGGAGATGCCAACCAACGTGAGGTGCGCGGCGATGCGCGAGTAGGCGACGTAGGGCGTCTCGTGTGCGCGGACGGGATCGAAGATGTCCATGGTGCGGGTGATGGAGACGTAGGAGTTGGGGTCGAAGCGGGAGATGAAGCTCTGGCCCTGGTAGTCGAGGTATCCGGCGACGTCGAAGCGGCCGTTCTGGCCGGCCGAGGTGGAGAGATAGGGGTTCTCGTCGCCGTAGCGGTTGGGCTTGCGGGCGAAGCGCTCCTCTAAGAGCGGAACGGATTTGTAGCTGATCATGCCGAGGGCGCGCGCGAGGGCGAGGCCGCCGGTGGGACCGTGGCCGGGCTGGTAGTAGCCGCCCTTCCATGCGGGGTCGAGCATGATGGCCTGGCGCTGGAGATGGTTGAGGCCGAGGCCCATGGCGCCGAGCGGGGCGACGCCGATGGCGATGGCGCGGGCGACGCGCTCGGGGAAGAGGATGGCCCATTCGAGGACCGTCATGCCGCCGATGGATGCGCCGAGGACGAGTTTGAGGCGAGGGATGCCGAGGTGGTCGATGAGCTTGACCTGGGCGTTGACGATGTCGCGGATGCTGATGAGGGGGAAGGTGGGGCCGTAGGGCTTGCCGGTGGCGGGGTCGATGGAGAGCGGGCCGGTGGAGCCGTAACAGGAGCCGAAGATGTTGATGCCGATGACGCAGTCGCGGGTGAGATCGAGCAGGCCGAGGTCGCCGGGCAGGAAGAGCTGCGGCCACCATGCGCCGACCAGCGCGTTGCCGGACAAGGCGTGACAGACCAGGACGGCGTTGTCTCGCGCGGCGTTGAGCTGGCCGTAGACGGCGTAGTGCAGCGTGGGGTTGACGAGGATCTCGCCGCTCTCGAGGGAGAGAACTTCGTCGATGACGAAGTCTCCCTCGAAGGCGGGGGTGGGGATTGGGATTGGATCTTCTTCGGTCATGGGGTTGAGAGATTTCCCTCAGGGGCTAAAGCCCCCATTCATGCTACATGAGGTACGGCGGGACTGAAGTCCCGCCCTTTCAAAACGAGGGACCCTTTCAAAACTACTTGGCGAGTCCGTTGGCGGCGAGGATTGCCTGGTCCAGATCGGCAAGAATGTCGCGAATGTCCTCGATGCCGACGGAGAGGCGCACCAGTTCGGGAGTTACTCCCGTCTCTGCCTGCTCCGCCACGGTGAGCTGCGCGTGCGTGGTGGAGGCGGGATGGATGATGAGCGACTTCGAGTCGCCGATGTTGGCGAGGTGGGAGAAGAGCTTCACGGAGTTGATGAGCTTCTTGCCCGCCTCGAATGCGCTGCCGCTGGAGCCTCCCTTGATGCCGAAGGTGACCAGCGCGCCCTTGCCGCCGGGCAGATACTTCTTCGCGCGCTCGAAGTACTTGCTGGACTTGAGGCCGGGATAGTTGACCCACTCGACGCCTGGGTGCGACTCGAGATGAGTGGCCACGGCCAGCGCATTCTGCGAGTGGCGCTCCAGGCGCAGATGCAGCGTCTGCACTCCCTGAAGCAGGAGGAACGAGCTGAATGGAGAGAGCGCCGCGCCGGTATCGCGCAAGCCCTGCACGCGCGCCTTGAGGATGAACGCGAGCGGGCCGAAGGCTTCGGTGTAGGAGAGGCCGTGATAGGAGGGATCTGGATTGACGAAATCAGGGAAGCGGCCCGAGGCCTTCCAGTCGAACTTGCCCGCGTCGACGATGATGCCGCCGAGGGTTGTGCCGTGGCCGCCGATGAACTTGGTTGCGGAGTTGATGACGATGTCGGCACCCCACTCGATGGGCCGCACCAGGGCAGGCGAGGCCGAGGTGTTGTCGATGATCAGCGGGATGCCATTCTCGTGGGCGATGGCGGCGAGCTTCTCGATGTCGGCGACGTCGAGTTTGGGGTTGCCCAGGGTCTCGGTGTAGAGGGCCTTGGTTTTGGAGTTGATGGCGGCGCGCAAGCCGGCGAAGTCGTCGGCATCGACAAAGCGCACGGTGATTCCCTGCTTGGGCAGCGTGTAGTGGAAGAGGTTGTAGGTGCCTCCGTAGAGCGACGTGGTGGAGACGATCTCGTCGCCAGCGCTGGCAATGGTCTGGATGGTGAGCGTCTCGGCGGCCTGGCCGGATGCGGTTGCCAGGCCAGCGGCTCCGCCTTCGAGGGCCGCGATGCGCTTCTCGAAGACGTCGGTGGTCGGATTCATCAGGCGGGTGTAGATGTTGCCGAACTCCTTGAGGCCGAAGAGGCGCGCCGCGTGGTCCGAATCGTTGAAGACGTACGAGGTGGTCTGGTAGATGGGCACGGCGCGCGCGTTGGTTGCGGGGTCGACGACCTGGCCCGCATGAACTGCAAGCGTGGCGAACTGCTGTTTGGGTGCTGCGGATTGCTCTGACATTCCCTGCTCCTTTGTCCGTTGGTTATTTTACGTTGATTGTTGGAAGTTCAATCCCGGGAACAATGAAAAAGGCCCACTGTCCCTTGAGGACCGTGAGCCGTTTGGAAGCTGATCTCGTCTGCGACTAGCGCATCAGACTGTTTCCACACACACCCACGCGTCGGCTACACAGGCACATACACATGGCCATGGCCTCAACGGTGGTGGGGCGAGAAATCATGAAATCAGTATACACCAGAGGAAAAACGCAGCCCATTACTCTTGTTCCAGCAGGCGCTCGGTCATGACATGGAAGTGATAGCCCATCACCGCCAGGGTCATGGCCTTGCCGAGCGATCGCGGATCTCGCAGGGCAGTCGTCAGCAAAAATCTCCAATAGCTGAGCCGGCCCCGGCCAATCACTCCCTGGCGCACGATGGAAGAGAAAAATGCGCGCAGGTTGGCGAAGGTGAAGCGTCCGGTGCTGGTGGGACGGCTTCGGCTAAGCAATAACTTCACCCGCGCGTAGTAGGCTTCGTGCGAGTAGATGCGTTGCATCACCGAGCGATAGCCCTCCACCAGGCGCGCGGAGTCCATGCGCGGGATGAAGTTCAGCTTGCAGTCGGTGTTGTCTCCATCGCCTCCATTCAGAATGCGTCCCTCGCTGCGCAGGCGGCGGAAGAGCTGCGTGCCGGGCATGGCCTGCAGCAGTCCCACCATGGCCACTGGAATCGCGCTCTTCTGGATGAAATCGACCATGCGGTCGAAGACGTCTTCGCGGTCGGTGTCGAAGCCGAGGATGAAACCGCCCATCACCTCGATGCCGTATTGCTGGATGATCTGTATGCTCTCCAGCAGATCGCGCTTTGTGTTCTGCATCTTGTGGTTCGCAATCAGACTGATCTCATCGGGAGTCTCAATGCCGAGGAAGACGGAGCTGAAGCCGGCGTCCTTCATCAGTTGCAGCAACTCGGGATCGTCGGCCAGATTCAGCGAGGCCTCGGTAAGAAAGCGGAAGGGCCGGCCGTGGATGCGTCCCCACTCCACCATCGCGGTCAGCAGCTCCTTGGCGCGCCGCTTGTTGCCGATGAAGTTGTCGTCCACCACGAAGACCGCATCGCGCCAGCCCGCCTGCTGCAACTGGTCCAGCTCGGCGAGCACCTGCTCCACCGCCTTGGTGCGCGGCTGGCGACCGTAGATCTCGATGATGTCGCAGAACTCGCAGTTGAACGGACAGCCGCGCGAGTACTGCACGGTCATGGTGTTGTAGCGGTTCATCTTGATGAGGCTGAGGTCTGGCAGCGGGCTGGTGCACATCGCTGGCCGCTCGGTCGCCTCGTATACCTGCCTGGCCTCGCCCGTCTCCAGATCGCGCGCCAGGGTTGCGATCAGCTCCTCCGCCTCGCCGATGACGACGTGGTCCGCGCGCAGCTCCTTGGCGGAGATGCTGCTGGCGATCGGTCCGCCCACCACGGTGCGCAGACCGCGCGCGCGGCAGCGTTCGACGATCTCCGCCAGATGCTCGTGCTGCACATGCATTCCGCTGATCAGGGCAACGTCGGCCCATGCAAGGTCCTTATCGGTCAGCCGCTCCACGTTGGTATCGACCAGCCGCTTCTTCCAGTGCGCGGGCAGAAGCGCCGCGACGGTCATCAGCCCCAGCGGAGGCTGTGCCGCGCGCTTGCCCAGAAACGAGAGCGCGTGCTTGAAGCTCCAGTAGGTGTCGGGGAAGTGGGGATAGATCAACAGCGCGTTCATGGTTTGCCTCCGAGAGTTACGGGGCGGGCAATCGCGATGAACCGGGGAGTCGTCTGTGGGGGAGTGGAGACGGCGGCGTAGCTGAATCGTGGTAACACGCTCTTACGCAATTCTCCCGCTGCATGGATTGCTGCGCAATGCGGATACAAAAAGATTACAAAGAGTCGATGGCGGTGCGGCCTCGGTTGTAGAGGTTAGAGCTGATCTCCTGAAGGCGTAGAGGAGCTACAAACAAAATACGGAGATTCTGGCTGCGCCAGAATGACGACATGTGGGGGCTGCGCCAGAATGACGACTCGTGGGTTTTGGCTCTATACCAACAAGAGAAGCGCTATAAAGCAATTGCATAAATGCTTTATTTTTTCTGCGCGTTCAGTTGATCGAGGACGTGCTTCAGTTGGTCGAGTTTCTGGCCGGCCTCGCCCAGCTTGCCCTCGGCGGTGAGGCGTTGATAGTCGGCGAAGTCTCTGCCCGCCTCCGCGATGAGCCCGTTTTGGTCTGTCGCAACCTTCGGCGCTGGTTGCGATGCAGATGCAGTCTGCGTTCCTGTTTGCGGCGCGGGTTGCGCGGATTCGGTGGAACTCAGCGACGAGGTCTCTCCGCCGAAGAGCGACGCCAACGCCGCTTCGAAGGTCGGTCCGTAGGCCAGCTTGTCCTGCAATGCGAGGACGACCAGGCGCAGCTCCGGCATGGGGCTCTGCTGGGCCTGCAGGTAGATCGGCTCGGCGTAGAGCAGCGCCTTGCCGGAGGGGATGACGAGCAGGCTTCCGCGGACGACATGCGAACCCTGCTGGTTCCACAGCGTCAACTGGCCGGAGAGCTGCGCGTTCTGGTCGATGCGCGACTCGATCTGCTGCGGGCCGTCGACCAGCTTGGTTTTTGGAAAGTCGTAGACCACCGATGTACCGTAGTTCGCGCCGTCCGACCGCCCGGCGATCCATCCAATCAGGTTGTTGCGTTTGGCTGGCGTGAAGGGAAGAATCTCCACAAACTCCTCGCCCGTCTCCCCGGGCAGCTTCATCAGGACGAAGTTTGGCTCCATCGGCACGGGTGCCTGCTGCCCGTCGCTGTTCTGACCAGTCGATTCCGTGGCCACCGTCCACAGGTCCTCGCGGTTGAAGAAGACCGCCGGGTCCGTCATGTGGTAGAGGCCGTAGACCTCTGCTTGCAGCTTGAACAATTTTTCCGGGTAGCGCACATGCCTGCGCAGGTCGGCGGGCATCAGCGAGGCGTCCTGGAAGAGGCTGGGGAAGATGCGCCGGTAGGCCGCCAGCACCGGGTCGTTGTTGTCGAAGACGTAGAAGGTGGTGGTGCCGTTGTAGGCATCGATCACCGCCTTGACGCTGTTGCGCATGTAGTTGATGGAGGAGCCGTCGTCCAGGTCGGTGTGCTTGGAGTAGGGATAGCTGTCGGATGTGGTGAAGGCATCCATCACCCAGGAGAGACGGCCATCGTCGCCGACCACGATGTAGGGGTCCTGATCGAAGGTGAGGAAGGGCGCCAGGGTTGCGACGCGCTCGCGAATGTTTCTCCGCATCAACAGGCGGCTCTGCGGATTGACGTCGTCGCTGAAGGGCAGCTTGTCCAGATCGTCTCGCTCGAAGGCGAGCAGAACGCGGCGGAGAAATCCGCCCAGTTCGATGCCGCCCGTGCCCTGATAGGAGGTGACGCTGTTGGTCTCGCCCTGCGGGAAGTCGAACTCCTGCTGGCGCGTCTTGACGTAGACATCGTTATCGGTCAACAGGCCGAAGTAGATTTCGGGGCGGGTCACGTTCAGGCCCTTCACGGTGCTCTGGACGGGCATGTTGCTCAACAGCAGCGTGGGCAGGCCCTCGGACGTGAAGCCGTTGACCGGGTTCATGGTGACGCCGTAGCCGTGGGTGTAGACGAGCTTCTCGTTGATCCAGTTGCGGCTGGTGTCTGGCAGTTTCTCAACATTCAGTTCGCGCTCGGCCAGCATCACCTCCCGCATAGTGCCGTCGATGCTGTAGCGATCGATGTCGACGTCGGGGAAGTCGTAGTAGGTGCGAATCTCCTGCTCCTGGCGCAGGGTGTCCTGCAAGGCGTGCCAGTCCCACAGGCGGATGTTCTGCAGCGTGGGCTGATTGTTGGCTGGGTCGGCGGCATCGACGGTGGTCTCGGCGGGAAACTCACGCTGCTGGAACTGGTCGAGCCCGTATGCCTGCTGGGTGAACTTGATGTTGTTGGCGATGTAGGGCGTCTCGCGCACCAGCTCGTTGGGCTTGACGATGAAGTTGCTGACGTACCAGCCCACCACGCTCAGCGCGAGATAGCAGGCGGCAGCGGGAACCACGGAGGCGACGAGCAATTTCGCCCGCGCGCCGCGCGCCGCGTTGACCAGCGCGATGATTGCGCCGAAGATTAGCGCCGCGCAGACGATCAGTAGCCCACCGAGCGTGACATGCGCGTCGGTGTAGTTGACGCCCTCGAAGATGGTGTGATGGTCCAGCAGGCTCTGGAAGCGGCTGACGTACACGTTCATCGCAACCACGATTAGCAGGAAGGCGACGGTGATGGAGAGCCCGCGCCATGCCGGAGCGGAGTGGCCGGCCGCGCGCTTGTCCAGCAGGCTGAAGCCGCCGGCGAGGGCGATCAACGCCACGGCGACGACGCACACGATGACGGCGAGCGTAAGCAGCCAGCCCAGGATGAGCTGCCACGCGGGGAGGGTGAATAGGAAGAAGTTGAGCGGACGGCCGAAGATGGGATCAGTGATGCTGCCCGTGGCGTGCGGCGCGAACCAGAAGAGGGCCAGCGTGGGCCACTCCTGCATCATCGCGGTGCCGGAGAGGACCGCCGCCGCCAGCGAGCCGACGATGCCGACGATGCGCAGCACGGGCTCGATGGAAAGATTCACCGGCTGCCCGCCGAGAATGATCTGACGGTCGCTGGGCAGGCTGGACTGGCTGGCGCGCTTGAGGGCCAGAAATGCGCCGTACAAAAGGACGAAGGTAGCGATGGAGAAGAAGGCGAAGACGCCCCACTCGAGCCGCCACGTCGTCCAGAAGACGTCCGAGTAGCCGAGCGAGCGGAACCAGAGCAGGTCCACCCAGTACGACAGTGCGGCCTTGCCCCCGAAGACAATTGCGGCAATGACAATCAGAATGACAATCAACCTGCGCCGCAGCTTCGGAACGCGCGGCTCTCGTGGTTCCAGACGTCCCTGTGGAAAGTCAAACGATATCGGCATATCTCTACCCCGCTCACTTCGTTGCGATGCAACCACACGAATTGTACAGGTTCAGCAAGAAGCTGATTGCATAAGCCGTTCTACCTTAGGTGGTCTGACTGGAATACAATCGAACCGAGGGAACGGCAAAGAGACTTCGCCCGCGGAGCGGCTGCGTCCAGCACGGAACACGAGATGGGAAGCGCTTTCGGACGAGAGTGCGGCGGTCTTTTCGTCTACGATAATAGAAGCTACAGATATAAGAGGGATGCGTTCTTAAATGATACCCAGCGACCTTGAGGTACAGGGCCAGCCGACATCGGACCTTGCGAGTGGCGTTCAACGGATCGTCAACGATTTTTCCATCCAGATTGCAACGGTAAACGGCTCCGGGTCGCAATCTGCCAACGCGGTTCTGCTGCGCAGCATCTTTCACATGGGCGTGCCTGTCTCTGGCAAGAACCTTTTCCCCTCCAACATCGCGGGGCTTCCCACCTGGTTCACCATTCGCGTCAGCAAGCACGGCTGGATCGCGCGCAAGAGCGACACCGACATTCTGATCTCGATGAACCCGGAGCGCGCGCAGGAGGACGTTCTTTCGCTCAATCCCGGCGCGGTGGTGATCTTCGACGAGCCGCTGAAGCTGGATGAGCTGCGCACGGACGTGACCTTCTACTCTGTTCCCTTCGACCGGCTCACCGCAGCCACGGGCGCGGAGCCGAAGTTGCGCAAGCTGGTGCGGAACATGGTGTACGTGGGCGTTGCGGCGCAGCTTCTTTCCATTGACATGGAGTCGCTGGAAGCCACGGTCCGCAAGCAGTTTGCCAAGAAGGTGAAGGCGGCAGAGCTGAACCTGAGCGCGGTGCGCGCCGGCTACGAGTATGCCAAGGCCACGCTGACCAAGCAGGACCCGTTCGTGGTGGAGCCGATGAACGGCACCGACGGCAAGATTCTGATCGACGGCAACTCCGCCTGTGCGCTGGGCGCGCTGTTTGCGGGCGTCACGGTTGTGGCGTGGTACCCCATCACGCCGTCCACTTCAGTGATTGAAGACCTGATCGACTACATGAAGCAGTATCGCGTGGAGAAGGACGGCAAGGCGACGTTCGCCGCTGTACAGGCGGAAGACGAACTGGCCGCCATCGGCATGCTTCTGGGCGCGGGATGGGCTGGCGCGCGCGCCATGACGGCCACCTCCGGCCCCGGCATATCGCTGATGGCGGAGTTTGCCGGCCTTGGATACTACGTCGAAATTCCCGGCGTCATCTTCAACGTGCAGCGCACCGGCCCCTCCACCGGCCTGCCTACGCGCACCTCGCAGGCCGACCTCAGCTTCATTGCGGGCCTCTCGCATGGCGATACGAAACACGTTATGCTGCTTCCCGCTTCGGTGAAGGAGTGCTTCGAGATGGGCATTGCGGCCTTTGATCTGGCGGAGCAGTTGCAGACTCCGGTCTTCGTACTCAGCGACCTCGACCTGGGCATGAACGACTGGATGTCGGAGCCCTTCGAGTATCCAGAGAAGCCGATCAATCGCGGCAAGGTGCTTAACGCCAAGCAACTCGAAGAGCTGGGCGGCTTCGCGCGATATAAGGACGTGGATGGCGACGGCATCGGATACCGTACCCTGCCTGGGACGGACCATCCCGCCGCGGCCTACTTTACGCGCGGCTCCGGCCACAACGAAAAGGCCCTCTACTCCGAGCGTCCCGCGGATTACGAGAACAATATGCTGCGCCTGGCGCGCAAGTTCGAGACAGCGAAGACGCTGGTGCCCAAGCCCATTCTCGAAGGCACAGGCACGCAGAAGGTGGGAATCATCGCATTCGGCACCAGCCACTGGGCTGTCATCGAGGGCCGCGACCAGCTTGAGCGCGAGTCCGGGCTGGCAACCGACTACCTGCGCATCCTCGCCTTCCCCTTCACGCAGGAGGTCGCGGAGTTCGTGGCCGCGCATGATCGCATCTATGTGGTGGAGCAGAACCGCGATGCCCAGATGCTGAACCTGCTGAAGACCAATCTCGATCCCGCCGATGCCGTCAAGCTGCATTCGGTGCTGCACTTCAACGGACTTCCCATCGACGCACAGAGCGTCACGAACGCCATCGCCGCCGCAGAAGGAGCACGCTAGCCATTATGTCGACCACGCCAGCACTGACCACTCCGGAAGTAACCGCGCCCAAGCCAGTCAAGACCAACCACATTGGTCTCGGGATTCTCGACTACCGCGGCGGCAAGAGCACGCTATGCGCCGGATGCGGGCACAACGCCGTCAGTGAGCGCATTACCGAGGCGTTCTTCGAGATGGGCATCCAGCCTGAGCGCGTGATGAAGATGAGCGGCATCGGCTGCTCGTCCAAATCGCCGGCGTACTTCATGTCGCGCTCGTTCAGCTTCAATGGGGTGCATGGCCGCATGCCCTCGGTGGCCACCGGCGCGCTGCTGGCCAACAAGACCATGCGCTCCATCGGCCTCAGCGGCGACGGCGACACGGCGTCGATCGGCATGGGACAGTTCATTCACCTGCTGCGGCGCAATGTGCCGATGATCTACATCGTCGAGGACAACGGCGTCTACGGACTGACCAAGGGCCAGTTTTCGGCCACGGCCGACCTCGGAGCAAAGCTGAAGAACGGCGTGGTCAACGAACTGCCCGCCATCGACATCTGCGCGCTGGCCATTCAGATCGGCGCCACATTTGTCGGGCGCTCCTTCTCCGGAGACAAGAAGCAACTTTCCGTTATGTTGAAGGCCGCCATTGCGCACCAGGGTACCGTGCTGCTGGACATCATCTCGCCCTGCGTCACCTTCAACGATCACGAGGGCTCGACCAAGAGCTACAAGTACATGCAGGAGCACGACGACGCCGTCGGTGAGGTCGGCCTGGTGCCGCACTTCGAGGACCTGGCAGTCGACTACGACCACGACACCACCACCGACGTCGAACTGCACGACGGCTCCCACCTGCGCCTGCGCAAGCTGCACGAAGATTACACGCCCACCGACAAGGTGCTGGCGCTGAAGATGCTTATGGAGACGCATGAGAAGGGCGAGGTACTCACCGGAATCTTTTACGTCGATACGCAGCAGACGGACTTCACTACGCTGCTCAACATGGTTGACGATCCGCTGGCCACCCTGCCCCAGGAACGCGTGCGTCCCTCCCGCGAAGTACTCACCGAGATCATGCAAACGCATCTCTAGTACAGCAGTGTTCCAAGCTTCAAATTCTCTACCATGTTTGCCCGCATTTAGAATCGGATAGATTGTTTTGTCGGTGCCCGGAAGGAGATTGCGGGGTGCCCGCGAAGTTAGACATGCGACTCACCATCCCCAAATCCGTCGAACGCATCAGTTGGCTCTCCGCACTCGCGATTCTTGCCGCCGGCCTGGCGGGTTGCCAGGGCATAACAGGCATCCAGCCGATCTCGCAGGTTCGCGTCATCGACGTATCGCCCGACGCGCCCGCGCTGGACATCTACCCCGGCTCCCCCCAGAGTACGCCTGCCATTCTCTACAACATTGGCTTCGGCACGGTCAGTTCCTACATCACCGTCCCCGCTGGCGCGAATCTTCATGCCGCCTATGTTGCTGGCACACAACAGCAGATTGGCACGGTTCGCGGCAATTTTTTGACGGGCAGCCAATACACCGTGCTCGCCGGCAACATCAGTGCAAGCCTGCAGATGACGGTGCTCAAGGATCAGTCCTACCCCGCGCCAACCGGCCAGGTGGCGCTGCGCTTCCTTGACCAAGCCACGCGCGAGGGCACCGTCGACATCTACCTTGTGCCTCCAGGCTCCTCGCTCGCCAGGCTTTCGCCCATCGATACCGGTCTTAGTTTTGGCAGTAACACGGGATACATCAACGCGCCCAGCGGAACCTACTCCATCGTCGTTCTTCCCGCCGGTTCCGTTCCCCCCAGTACCCCCTCGCCGGTATACACCGGTAGCCAGACGAGTTATCCCAGCGGCTCTGCGCGCACCATTTTCCTTATCGACCAGCAGCCGGCCAACGCTTCCGGCATACAGGTAATTACCGCCGACGATTACGCCGCCACCACCAACTAGATTCAGCGGCAACAGAGATACTCGAGGCGGAGCCAGAAAAAGATAATGCGCCGGTCATAATCAGCAGCCAACGCAGTTCAGCCACTCTGAGTACTCCATGACCCACAGTAAAACAATATCCGTTGCGATGTGTACTTATAACGGCGAGAAATACTTACGGGAACAGCTAGAGAGTATTGCCTTGCAGACGCGGCTACCTGCCGAGCTTGTGATATGTGACGACCGGTCTACGGATTCGACATCGGAGATTATTCGAAATTTTGCAGACTCGGCGCCGTTCCCTGTGAGGTTCAACCTCAACCCAGTTAATCTTGGTGGAACTGCGAAAGGAATTACGAAGAACTTTGAGCAGGCGAGCAGGCTTTGTACAGGAGACCTGATTGCCTTCTGCGATCAGGATGATGTGTGGTTACCGCAAAAGCTGGCCCGCATGGCCCAGGCAATGGAGGAGCAAACCCAACTGGGAGGGGTCTTTGTGGATGCGCAGTTAACCAACGACCGAGGAGTCCCGAAAAATATATCGCTGTCTGAGACTACAGGAATGACTCGTGGCGAACACGAGAGACTTATGCGGGGTGAGATTCTGCCCGTACTTCTTTCGATGAACAAGGTATATGGCTGCACGTTGATGGTCGATGCTAAACTATTGATGAAACTCTTGCCCGTGCCGCCAAACTGGTGGTTTGACGCGTGGGTTCCTTGCATGGTCGCCATTCATTCTGAACTGGCATTTATTCCCGAGCAACTTTTTTATTACAGAATTCATGCAACTCAAAGCGGTGTTGGTGCTTCTCTGCCCACCGTGTCTATAAGAGTGAAGCAATGGAAGCGTTCTGCGAAGGACTACTGGAGAGACTCCGAGCCGCAGCTTGCAGATCTCTACTCAAGACTGGCGTCTGAGAATAATTCCAGAATGAATCCTTATCTGGAGTATATTAGCGGACGAATGGATCTGCTACGCTTTCGCGCCGGGCTTCCATCGAACTTTATGTTCCGAGCCGTCAAGGTAATATTCAAGACGAGAAATTATCACCGATACTTCAATGGCTGGAAAAGTATGATCAAGGATCTGACTGCCTGATGTCTTATTCAACGGACTGGTGTTAGAATTTTCTTGTTGTCGCTGCCTCCGCAATACATCTCTGTAGGATAGAGAACTGCCGGCGGCGCCTGTACAGGTAACAGCAGAGGGCCAAGCGAGTTCAATTGGCATAAATGGGGGGAGGTTCTCAGTATGTTCTTTCGCGCCAGACGGGCCTTGGGACGGACGTGGTTCGACTTACACTGCCGCGCTCTGCTGAGCACGCCGCCGGTTTATTCGAGCGACGACAAGCTCACGCTTGTCTCGATGCTTTGCCATGGCGAAGTAGTGATGTATTTGTTGGCGGTGAAGTCCTTCTGCGGGCAGCTTGGACGCAACCCGGAAGTTGTGATTCTTGATGACGGAACGCTGACGAAATCGGATAATGCCACTCTGCAAGCACACATACCGGGAGCGCGGATTGTTTCCATCACCAAGGTTACTCCGGATCATTGCCCAAAGGGGAGTTGCTGGGAGAGGCTTCTTCTGATCAGCGATTTAGTGAAGAACACCTACGTTGTGCAACTCGATTCCGACACACTTACTGCGAACTCGATTGCTGAGGTTGCGCAGTGTATCGATGCGAATCGATGCTTTACTTTATTGGGCGATGGTTCGCATCCAGAGATCGAAACGATGATAAGTGCGAGCGCGCGGTCGAAGACAAACCTAAGTCCGATGGTGCAGGCAGTTTGCGAGCGGTCCTTCGATCAACTGCCGGAGAGCGCTTCGCTGAAGTATGTTCGTGGCAATGCCGGGTTCACTGGATTTGCGAAGGGCGCCATCGATCGGGAGAAAATTGTATGGTATTCCGACCTGATGCGGCGCATTGCCAAAGAGAAGTGGGACGAGTGGGGCAGCGAACAGGTAACGTCGAATCTGTTGATTGCAAACTCGGTGGCAGCACAAGTGCTGGAGTTTCCTAAGTATCTTTCGTACTGGGCGCACGCGGATGTCCCCTATGACGATGCATCGTTTATCCACTTTATCGGGCCTCATCGCTATTCAAACGGTGTTTATGTCAAGAGCGCCGGGAAGATCATTGCGTCTCTGGCAAATGCTGCAGGGTTGAAGGCATAGGCCAGTCGTTGCTATTTTTACGCGGTCTGACAGCGGTAGGGCATGTCATCCAGTGGGGAGCAGTTTCTGGTAGGCACTCGCGATGCGAGTCATCATGGCTTCGGTGGTGAAGTTCTCTTTAACAATGGCATTTCCAGCCGCGCCCATTGTTTTTGCCTGAGACGGGTCGGAGAGTAACCGGATGATGGATGCCGCGAGCGCCGCAGGATCGTCCGAGGGGACAAGGAAGCCACTTACTCCATCTCTCACGGCCTCTGAATTACCCCCGACGTTGGTGGCAACGACGGGAAGAGAGGCAGCCATGGCTTCGATAATTGCATTGGAGAAGCCTTCGCTCCGAGAGGGAAGGACGAAGATGTCCGCAGCGGAGAGATGTTGGTGCAGGTCTGTGACACTGCCGGCAAAATGAAAGTGATCGGATAGGTTGAGCTCGCGGACCAGAGTTTGCAGTTCAACGAAGTAGTCGGGCTCTAACACCCCGCCGGCGATGCTGAACGAGACGTTTGGGAAGTGCGGCACGATGGACGCGGCTGCCTTGATAAAGACGTCGTGGCCCTTTACTCGGCGGATATTGCCTACTGTTGTGATGAGGAGTTTGTCTGAAGCAGTCGTGCGCTTGAATGCTGCATGCCACCCAGTTAGGTCCAGACCGTTGTAGATGGTCTGGACACGAGTGGAATCAATTCGATCCACCTCGATGCAATTCTGACGAACTTGCTCAGAGACGGCAAAGACTGCATCCGGAACGCTGGCCATGAAACGATATGCTAAGCGGTGTTTGCGGGCGCGAAGAATTCCCATGTCTCTGCGGCTCCAGATCAGCTTTGCGTTTGACATTGTCTTTGTTACAAACCCTGCCCAGAGATCGGAGCTCTCGAAACAAGTCTGGACGATCCGGATTTGTTGCTGACGAAGAAACCTACTAAGGTCGAGAGCGGATCGAAGAGCCGTAAGGTCGTATGTACGCTGCAAGGGAAGCAGGTAGATGGGACATGGGGGCGACTTGAGGGTAAGTACGGCACTTTCAGGGTGGACTGAAAAGGTCAGTATCGATGCGCGGTATCCATACTGCGGCAGACGGGCCGCAAGGTTCAGAACGATGCGTTCTCCGCCACCGAGGATATTGGGAAACTGATCGAGCACAAGCAAAACATGAGGCAATACGGAATGCCCTGCTTGCTTACGATTTGAGCCTTCCAGCGGCAACTCGATGATCCTACTCATTATGAAATTATCCAGTGACAAGTTTTATGGAGCAGACAGAATAAATCGGAAGGATGCTATCGATAGGCCATATATGGGTTAATCGTGTTGGAGGAATCAACCTCGGCTTGTGGAGCAGTTGATTCCGATTCCATGAGATGGGTTGCTTGAATCGCCGCCCCAGCAAGCACCCAAAGAAGCCCGGTGATTTCAAGATAGGTCCAACGGTCGCCAAAAAAGTTGGCGACAATGCAGGAGCAGGTCGCCAGAAGAAGGCCCAGGCCCAGACCTTGATAGAGTGGGTCGGTTGCGCGCTTAAAGAGTCGGTACGACATTGCGAGCAATTGTTGAAGTAGAATACAAGCAATAATAAGGCCGATAATTCCAGTTTCTACCATCACCTTGACGTACCAGTTATGAGTGTCTTTCAAGTTGTCTACGTGCTCTCCTAACTGAAAGGTTGCATAGCCAGTTCCGACGATTGGACTGTGAAGGATCGATTTTTCCGCGTTCTGCCAAAGATCAACTCGCTCCTGGGCCGAGGCCTCGAGTTGCCCGTTGGGGTTTTCGGTCATGATGACCCGCTCGCGGACGGGGGCAGGCACGACCGTCTGCCAAGTCAGCAGGAAGATTCCAAGAACCAGAAGCAGTTTTCGATCTTTCAATAGGCCCAGAATAAGGACGCTGAGAAGCACTGCGAGATATCCTCCGCGTGAGAATGTGTACATGGTTGCAAGCAGCGTGACCGCAACTAATCCGTAGCATAATATTTTGATTTTAATTTTCTTAACAAATTGCGTAAATCCCCAAAAGAACATTGCAAACTGGGCTAGAAATGCCGCCGTCTGATTTGAGCCGTAGGCGAGCGGACCACCTCCGCGTTTATCCTCGTCGAAGGTCGTCCAGGTTCTCGTCATGCTCTCCATAATGCAGCTTCTATCAATAAGCAAAAGGGAGATGGCGGTAATAATGACAACATTTCTAATAGCTTTCCGGTCTTCGATAACCAAGCCTGCCGCTACAAAGACCAGTGGAATGACAATGTAGTCTTTCCATGTAACGAAGTTAATGTCAGAGAGCCAAAGTGGTGCAGGAGCATTTGAAAGCGCCACGCCTATCCACATCGAGAGATAGAGATAGACCGCAAAGACGAGCCAGATCAGGTAGAGCTTCGATTTAGGAAGGCGCTTTCCATGAATGAGAGCTCCAACGATGACTGCCAGGACAAGGATCGTCATCATGTTGGCCCCCAGCGGATAGTCGATGAAGTGATCCCGCAGCAGGCGGTACGGGAGGAATGGGAGCATATAGTAGAGGCCAAAAAGGGGCCTCCCGCCTAACGAGACGAGGCACATGATCCAAAACCCCAAGTAGGCGGCCAGCGGGATGAAGTGTCCAATGCCTGTTCCAAACATGCGATCCTTATAAGTCTGCAAGCGAATGCAAAAGGCTCGCAGCAGACTGACCTAGCTTACTAGACCCAAACACTGTTTCTCCCTGCAATGAAATTGTAAAACGCAAGTGATGCCGCAGCGTTAAGCATGACAAGCGTACTGGCGATAGCAACCGGCTTGAATCTTCTGAGCGCTGGGTTCAACATTCCAACGGCGGCCAGAGCATAGAAGAGTATCTGGAGCCAGAAAATGGATCGGTAGAATGATCCGGTCAATAGTGCGGAAGACATCAGCATGAGGACCAACAGCAGTGGAACCTGAAGTCTTAGGAGCTTATGGCTGATAAGACGGAAGAGCAGAGGGTTCGCCGGCGAAAGCATCCATGGCGCTAGCTGAAGCAATTGGTAGTTACCGGTCAGGGTACGAACCTTACGCGAGAACTCCTTTCCCTTTTCGCTGAAGAGTTGGTCGCGTGCAATTGCTGAGGGCTGGAATACAACGCGCTTTCCTGCGCGCGCCACATGCATGGGTACAAATACGTCGTCGAGGATAGTCCCTGATGGCATTTCTGTATAGAGTTCACGACGGATTGCATAGATGGCTCCAGTTACTCCGACGACAGAGCCTGACTCAGATTCGAGCTTACGCACAACCTTTTCGATCTTCCAGTAGATGCCGAGAGCATCGGCGGCAGGCTCTTTGGCGCTTGTTTCGAGCAGCAACTCTCCGCTTGCGGCACCCACGGTAGAATCGGCGAAGCAAGAGACGAGTTCGATGATTGCGTCCGGATCGATCAACTGCCGGGCATCCTGAAAGACCAGAATCTCGCCTGTGGCGTGCTTGACGGCCTCGTTCAGGGCGCAGGCTTTTCCATTCGATTGGTCGAGTATAACGGGGCAGATAGCGGGAACGTGAAGTCGCAGAATGCTGGCTGTGTGATCCGTCGATCCATCGGAGGCGATGACAATCTGAAGCCGGTCCTTCGGGTAATCCAGAAGGCGAAGGTTCTCCAGTTTGGCAGACAGATACGCTTCTTCATTGCGGGCAGCGATAATAATAGACACGTCGGGCAGAATCGGCTTCTTTAGCACGGGGCACCTGAACATCCGAACCTGAAGCCATAGCCAAATCGCGTAGCCGACATATGCGTAAGTTACCAAGGCGAGGCAGAGCCAAAAAAGTAGTTTCATGGTGCGCTCCGATAGAGCAGTAACGCTATAGCGGGTGGCCGGATCACGCCAGTCGCAAGGCAGTGGTGGGCCTGCCGGGCGATAGCTCCGTGGAGGGTGTGCAACGCCGTGCTGTGAGCGATTGTTCTCAGGGGGTATAAGCTCCTCATGCAGGCTTGCGGTAGGCTGGGGTTCAGCCGAGCACTGCTTTCCCTGATGATACGTCATCCGACCTCATGAGCAGGAGGCGATCTAGTTCAAAAGTGGTAGCGGAAGCGCTGCTATGGATGCAGCCGCAATACCGATATCGAGTGCCATTCATTTCAGCATTGGACCATGAGGCTGCTACCATCGCATATGCGCTTTAGACATTGCCTGAGAATTTGAAAGCCAGTAGAGTCGAGATGTTCCTGTCACGGTATAAAGTTGGCAAGAAGGAGTTCTGGCTTGGAGCTGCGAGTACGACATATCGCGCGGAATGTGCTATATAACTGGTTTGGAACGATCGCTACTATGGCGGTCGGCCTCTTCCTTTCGCCATTTATCATCCATCGACTGGGAAATGTTGCCTATGGCGTCTGGGTGCTGGCAATAGGAGTCATGGCCTATCTTGGCCTTCTGGATCTTGGGATGCAAAGTGCGGTCCTGAGGTTTGTCTCCAAGGGGCACACGCAAAACGATCATCAGGGAGCCTCGGAGGCAATCTCTGCCGCTCTTTGGGTTCGGTTACAGATCAGCGCGCTCATACTTGTGCTGAGCGCCGGACTCGCTGCGGTATTTCCGCTTATATTCAAGGTCCCGGCTGAACTAGCGGGCGATGCCAGAAAAGCCATCCTGCTGACCGGCGTGAAGATGGCGATTACGATGTCGATTGGCGTTGTTGCGGGGGTGCTGTCCGCGCTCAACCGTTATGATCTGCAGAATTACCTGAGTATAGTGCAAACGGCAGTGCGCGTGATTGGAGTCGTGGCCGTGTTGCGCACGGGCCACGGAATCGTCGCGATTGCGGTATGCGAGCTGATTGCGGTATTGATTTACAACGCCCTTCTGGTGTGGGTTGCGCACAGGCTTTATCCCCAACTGCAAATTCTGCTGAACAGGCCGAAGAGAGAGACGCTGAAGCGGATATGGACATATAGTTCTTATGCTTTTTTGACTACGGTCGCGATCCAGTTGATCTACCAGACCGACTATATTGTAGTTGGCAAATTTGTTTCAGTTGCGGCTGTTACCTACTACGCGATCGGATACTCACTCTGTAGCTATACAAGCCAGGCAATCAACTCGATGGGAGCGACATTCGTTCCTGCCGCAAGCACTTATGAGGCCGCGGGCGATACCAATAGCCTGCTGATGCTCTACAAGAACGGGACGCGTGCCACGCTCGCGGTTTCATTGCCCATCCTGATTACCCTGATGGTCCGCGGCCGCAGTTTTATCGGCCTCTGGATGGGGCCACAGTACTCACACAGTTCAGGAACCGTCCTCATTATTCTCTGTTCGACATTTCTGTTTGTATTCGCCAACCGAACTGCTCAAGCGATCGCCTTCGGGGTGGAAAAACACAAGATGGGCGCGATATGGGCGATTGGTGAAGGCGTTGTGAATCTGTCGCTCAGTATTGTTCTGGCCCGCCGGTATGGAATCTATGGAGTGGCGATCGGAACAGCGATTCCAAGTTTGCTTGTGAATGTTGTACTGTGGCCAGGTTATATCTCCAAGCTGGTGGGACTGAGTTACTCGGAAGTAGTGTGGAAGGTATGGGCGCCGGTGTATTTATCCTCGGTCCCATTTGCCATTGCGACATATGCTGTGAATGCACGCTTTCCCGCTCACAATCTCATAATTTTCTTTCTTCAGACAACTGCTGTTCTGCCAGTCTTTATTGTTTCGATTGGACTGGTGTTTCGGAGTTATGTAACGAGCCAGATATTTCCTAAGCTGAAATATGCGATGCTGGGCAGGAAATAATATGGACCTCGACATTATTATTCCGACTTATAATCGGGCCCATTTACTCAAGGACTGCCTGAGAAGCATCTTCGTTGCCGCTCGCCCGAAAGGCCTGAACATTACCGTAGTTGCAGTCGACAATAATTCAGGAGATAACACGAGAGAGATTGTGCAGTCGTTCCTGGAACTGCGCGACCTTCCCGTCAGATACATCTTTGTTGGACGTCCGGGGAAGTCGGCTGCGCTCAATGAGGCGCTTGCGCAAACAGAGGGCGAATTTGTGGGCCTTATCGACGATGACGAGCAGCTTGATCCCGCATGGTTCGAAGTTGCCTATCGTGAACTCTCCGCTTCTCCAGCGGTTGACTACATCGGCGGTCCCTACCATCCCAACTGGGAACATGCGGCCCCTGACTGGCTTCCGGTAGCCTATCCCGGGACGATCGGGATTGTACTCCGGCCTGCGCGCACAGCATTCTCGCATGAGTTCGGAGGAATGTTGATGGGCGGTAACGCCGTCATTCGCCGGGCGACTCTGGAGAGAGTGCTGCCGTATCCCGAACGACTTGGGAAGATTGGCAACAAGATCCGAAGCGGCGAGGATGAGGTCATCTACCATCGTCTCCTTGATATTGGTGCACGGGGAATAGTAGTTCCGGACCTGATCATTACCCACTGGATACCGGCTGAACGCATGACCAAGAGCTACTTCCGAAGATGGATCGCCGGGCGAGGAATCTCGGTTGGCTGGCAACTCCGTGAAAGAGGATTCAAAGAGCCTGGACTGCTGGGAATCCCGAGGTATCAGTTCGGGGCCTGCTTCCGGGCGCTTTGGCCAATGCTGACCGCGAAGTCGCAGAGAGAACGCTTTACGGCCCAACTTACAGTTCTCGACTGCCTGGCAACGCTCTATGGCCGTCACTTTTACTGAGATCCAACCCGAGGATCGCCCAAGCGAGCCGTATTGGAGCGTCGGCCTGGGATGATGTGCGGCAGAACTACTCGCGTCAGAGATTTGCGGATGAGATTGCGAAGACTTTCTGAATGTCATGCCGGGTGAGGAGTGTCTCGCCTTATTGGTTTGCCTCCTTTACCTGGTATCCATCGGGGGCTTTGAAGACGGCGGGATCAGGAGCGGTCTGCTGGACGTCGGTGACCTCGGTGGTCATCTTGCCATTGCGCGGATCGTCGTTGATGGAGCGAAGCTGAATGCCGAGTAACTGTGAAGACCAGTACTCCGTGGTTGTGGTTATGTCGCGGTCGTTGCCCTCGTAACCTGCGGGGATGGTGCGCGTGGCGCGGTAGCCGGTAGCGTAGAGGCCGTCGATGGTCTGGGGTGGCAGCGACTCGGAGCTGGTGGGATAGTAGCGCTGGGCTGTTTGGGGAGCGGCTGGCAAAGGTTGCGAGACCGGCTGCGGAAAGTGATAGACCGTCACGATCTTGCTGGCAGAGGGATTGCCGACCGTCCAACTCATGCGCACGCGCTCCACCGGGTCGTAGACGCTGATGAATCGATACGGGGTTCCATTGGGCGGCGTGTTAATGGACTCTGTGCGGGTTCGGCCGTCGGCGTCGCGCCATACCTGCGACTGGGTGACGGTGGTGATATTGGTGCCGTTGGCAAGGGTTTGAACGCGTGTGGTCGTCTGCTTGGCCGAGTAGGGCGGAAGATGGCGCACCACAGGGGTGGGGCAGTTACAGGCGGCTGGCGCGGCGGGAGTTGTGCTGGCTACGGGCGTTGTGGGGGGCGTCGCAGTTGCGGCTGGCGTGGTGGACTTGCGGGCGGGGGCCTTCGCGGTCTGCGCGGAGGCGGCTTGCGTGAGAAGGAGTGGAGTGAGGGAAAGAGCAAGGAGGAGGGTACAGGGGCCGATGCGCATGGTGGTTCCTCTGACTGGCAGACTACTCTTCGAAGCTGTTGATTTCAATCGCATGGTAGTCATGTGAGGGGGAGATCTTCTCGGCTTCGGGTGCGCGAGCCGGTGGTGATGATGAGGGCTGCGGCGAGGATGAGCGCGCCTCCGGTTCGGGCGCTGGGGCCGAGGCTCTCGTGGAGCAGGAAGACGCCGAGCAGCGATCCGATGAGGGGCTCCATGTTGAGCAGGACGCCGGCCTGGGAGGCGGGGACCTGGGTGAGACCCCAGTTCCAGAGCAGGGTGGTGGCGGCGGTGCAGAGCAGGCCGCTGGCGGCGAGGGCGAGCCAGGCCTTGAGCGAGATGGCTGCGATGGGCGGCGGGCCGAAGGGCTGGCGATAGAGGATGGGGACGACGAGGAGGAGCATCGCGGTGCCGGCGGCGACTCCGTAGGCGGTGACGGTGACCGGGCTGTGGCGCTGCATCAGGCGCTTGTTGATGAGAATCCAGGCGAGGGCGATGACCAGGGAGAGGACGACGAGCATGTCTCCGCCGAGGGTGGGGCCGGATGCTCCAGTGGCGTGACGCGCGCCGAGTGCAATGAGCGTGGCTCCAAGGGTGGAGAGGGTGAGAGCGAACCAGCCGGTGCGGTCCATGCGCTCGTGGGCGAAGAGCGTGGCGGCAACGGCGAGCAGAACGGGCAATGTGCCGACCATCAGCGAGGCGTGGGAGACAGTGGTGAGGGCGAGGCCGGAGAACTGGATGAGGAACTGGAGGGGGATTCCAAGGAAGGAGGCGAGCAGGAGGAGGGCCCAGTCCGCACGGCTGAAGCGGGGCCGGTGAAGCAGGAGCAGCGGGGTGAGGGCGAGGGTGGCGAAGAGGAATCGGTAGAGGACCATTGCGCCGACGTTCATCTCGGCGAGGGCGATCTTGCCGAAGAAGAAGCCGCATCCCCAGAGCGAGCTGGCAAGGGCGCAGGAGGCGAAACCGAGAGCACGATTTTTAATCGGTTGAGGCATAGAGATGACAGGAGTTGGCCGGGTCTGTGCTGATTTTCAGACGGGGGGTATACCCCCCTAAAAGTCCTAAAATCTTCCATCTAAATATGTTAGATCTAGACTTGATCTGGATCAGATCTGGATCTTGCCTGTAAAATCTTGATTCGATGATACTTATTTTTCAAAATCTTCATAACAATGCGCTTACGTTGAATCGGCAATGTTGTGCTCCGCCGACAGAAGTTATAGATAGAAGCCCCCCTATTTAATTGTAGCAGGCTGGGGAGACGAGTTTTCCAGTTTATCTCATTTTGATTGAGCGAGTTGAGCGATTTTTCTTGACAAGGTGTTGAGGGCGGGGTTTGCGCGATAAATGGGGCAATTAGCAGAAGTAGAAGCAGATTCCGCTGCGCTACGGAATGACAAGCAAAGAGTGAGACGGGGACCCCACCTTAGCGACGATGAGGCCATCGCGAAGATGGGGCACCCGAATTAGCGGCGGTTCAAAGAGCTACCAGATGCGGCAGGATTTGACGGGGGCCATGGGTGCGTTGGGTTTGCAGCCGAAGGCGGGAGCGAAGCCGGGCTGGTTGACGATGACTCCGTTGACGCGGAAGCGGTCTGGGGAGTGGGGGTCTTGCAGGACCTGCGAGCGGACGGCCTCTGGGCGGGTGTTCTGGCACCAGTTCTGACTGAAGGCGATGTAGAAGCGCTGTGGGGCGGTGAAGCCGTCGCGTTTGGCGGCGAGGTCGATGTGGTTGTCCTTGGCGCGCTGCATGTAGGCCATGAAGGCGAGCAGGAGGCCACCGTTGTCGGCGGTGTTCTCGCCGAGGGTGAGCTTTCCGTTGATCTTGACGTTGTCTGCGGGGTTCTTCTCCTCGACTGCGGTAAAGGAGCTGTACTCATCGGCGAGGCAGTCTGTGCGGGCGGTGAAGTTCTTGAGGTCTTCAGGGGTCCACCAGTCGTCGAGGTTGCCGTGGGAATCGAACTTGCGGCCCTCGTCGTCGAAGCCGTGGGTGAGTTCGTGGCCGATGACGGCGCCGATGTGGCCGTAGTTGACGGCGTCATCCTGAGTGTGGTCGTAGAAGGGGGTTTGCAGGATTCCGGCGGGGAAGTTGATGTCGTTCATGCTGTCGTCGTAGTAGGCGTTGACGGTGGGTGGGGTCATCTGCCACTCGGCGTGGTCGACGGGCTTGCCGATTTTGTTGAGCTGGCGGTCGTTCTCGAAGGCCTCGGCGCGCATCTGGTTTCCGGCGGCGTCGGAGGGGGCGATGGTGAGGGTGGAGTAGTCGCGCCACTTGTCCGGGTAGCCGATCTTGTTGGCGACGGCGGCGAGCTTCTGGTGGGCGCGGACCTTGGTGGCGGGCGACATCCAGTCGATCTGGTCGATGTCGCGGCCCATGGCGGACTCGATGTCGCGGACCATCTCGACCATCTTGGCCTTGCTGTCTCCGGCGAAGAACTGATCGACGTAGACCTTGCCGACGGCCTCTCCGATGGCTCCGTTGACATAGTTGGAGCAACGCTTCCAGCGGGGTTGCTGCTGGGGCTGGCCGCGCAGGATGGTGCCGTAGAAGTGGAAGTTCTCGTCGTCGAAGGCGTGGGGAAGGTTGCGCGCGACGGTGGTGAGGAGCTGGTAGCGGAGATAGGCCTGGAGGGTGGGAATGTCTGTGGTGGATAGCTGCTTCGACAGCTCCGGCCAGAAGCCGGGGGTGGCGTTGTTGATCTCGGTGACGCGAGGAGAGTGAATAGCGTCTTCAAAATCGGTGAAGGTGGGGCCGGTGATGGCGGTGAAGGCTTCGATGGGCTGGAGGTGATATGTCTTCTCGGGATCGCGCATGTCGACGACGCCGAGGGAGGCTTTGGCGAGCGCGGTCTCGAGCGCCATGATGTTGGCGGCGTCTCTCTGGGCCTGGGCGGGCGAGCTGCCTGCGAGGGTGAGCATTTTGGCGACGTGGGTGATGTATTGGGTGCGGATCTGGGCGTCCTTGTCGCCTGTGCGCAGGTAGTAGTCCTTCTCCGGCAGGCCAAGGCCGCCCTGCTGGATGAATGCGATCTGTTTGGAGGCGTCCTTGAAGTCCTGCTGCTCGCCGTAGCCGAAGAAGGCGTCGACGCCGATGCGCTGGAGCTTGCCGATGAGGGTGGCGAGCTGGGCGCGGTTGATGAGGCCGTTGCCATTGCCGAGGGCGGCGATCTCGTCGAGCAGTGGTTGGATGGGCTTGAGGCCGGCGGCGTCGATGGCGGTGGTGTCGCTGCAGGCGCTGAAGTAGTCGCCGATCTTCTGCTCGTCTGCTGTGCGGGCGGGGCTGGGGACGGCGGCCTTGGTGAGGATGGCGTTGAGTTCCTGCGAGTTGACGTTGTAGAGGACGTAGAAGGGATCGACGTCGGGCTGATCGGCGGGGATGGGGTGGTTGGCGTTGAAGTTGCCGCAGGCGTAGCGGTACATGTCTGTGCATGGGTCGGCGGTGAGATCCATGGAGGAGAGATCGAGGCCGGGGAGTGGCTTTTCCGGCGGGCGCGGCGCGGGGGCTGCGGCGGGCGCGGGCGCGGATGGGGCGGGCGTCTGCTGGGCGAGCGAGGAGGGAGCGAGAGCGAAGCACGCGAAGGCCAGGGTTGCGATCAGGGACAGGAGGCGAGTGGTGTTCTTCGAGACGATGCTTAGGGGTGTTTCGCTCATGCTGGGTTCTCCGTGCGGGGATGGTACCGGGTGTGGCAAGGATTGGAGTGCGAGGCTTGCAAAGGAAGATTACAAGTTTAGATGGTAAACCGTCTCTATTATCGCTCTACTATCTTTCTAAGGGGCCGAAGGACGAAGGGGCTGGACGATGAAGACGGCAGTCAGTCGGGTGGGAGCGATGATGGCGGCGTGCATGATGCTGGCGGCAGGCGCGGCACTGGCACGCGCCGCGGAGCCGGTGGCGCGGATTCCGCTGGGGCCGCTGGGGTACCAGACGATGGTGCCGGAGTTCCGGCTGGCGGGCAGCTCGATGCTGAGGGTGGACTTTGTGGATGCGGACCATCTTCTGGTCACGTTTGGGTTGCGCCAATTGATGGCGCGCCTGCCGGGCGATCCGGTGGACGACGACGACCGGACGGTTGGCGCGGTGGTGGTGGAGCTGCCGACGGGCAAGGTGCTGGCAAAGACCCAGTGGCGGCTGCACGACCGCGGGCAGTACCTGTGGGGACTGGGGCATGGGAGGTTTCTGCTGCGTGTGCGCGACCGGCTGACAGTGATTGCGCCGATGGCCGCGGGCGGTGCGAAGGATGCGTTTCGCGAGGTTCCGCTGCTGAATATCGAGCGGCACATTGTGGCATTGATGGTGTCTGCGAACGAGGACCTGTTGACGGTGGAGACGACGCAGCCAGCGGCGGGCGCGGAGACGGGCGAAGCCAGCGTGGGAGCAGGGCCATCGGGGAACCTGGTGATTCACGATCCTGCGCAGACGGACAGCGCGCCGGTGCAACTGAATTTCTACCGGTTGACGAGTACAGGCGCGGGCGCGGAGGGGCTGCTGGCTACGCCGGCGGGGGCGATCCGCGCGCGGACGGCGGTTGAGCTGCCGATGACGACGGGCGGATTTCTCGATGTGAAAGAGGGCGGCAAGGACAGTTGGCTGTTTAATTTCGACGCGCACACCGGCCCTGTGAGCGAGTTGGCGGAGTGGGACACGACCTGCTTTCCGCGGGCGACGTTTGTGGGGCACGGCGAGTATGTGGCCTTCGGGTGCAGGGGAAGCGCGGAGAGGCAGGCGCTGGCGGGATTCAACCTGAAGGGCGAGGAGATGTGGCAGCAGAACTTCAGCGACCAGCATACCTCTCCATCATTCTCGTTTGCGCCGGCGGCGGGACGGTTTGCGCTGGGGCGGACCGTGGTGACGGCCGCGGTGGATGAGAGCGCGCCAATGCCGGAGAGCGTGGTGAGCGCGCAGGAGGTGCGCGTGGTCGAGAGTTACGACGGCAGAGTGCTGTTCAAGATTGACTGCACGCCGGTGGAGCGGGCGGGGGAGAACTTTGCGCTGTCGGCCGACGGGATGCGCCTGGCTGTGGTGCGCGAGACGCTGGTGCACCATGCGGCGACGAAGGACTACGACGAGTACACGGAGCGCGAGGCCGCGGTGGAGGTGTACGCGCTGCCGCCGCTGACGGAGAAGGACCGTGCAGAGGTGAAGGCGGCCGAGGCGATGGCCCCGCAGGGCACGGGGGCGCGGATCGACCTCGCGCTGGAGCGGATCTCGAAGCCGGTGGCAGGGGATGCGGTGAGTGGGGTGAGTGCGGCGGGGGGAGATTCATCCGCGCAGGCAATGGTTGCGGCTGCGGCGGGAGCGGCGGCGGGGGAGCAGGGCGCGGCTGCAACTGGCGCTGAGGCTGGGGCTGCGGTTGAGGGCGATGCTGAGCCGGGAGCCGCGCGCAAGCGGCCGACGCTGTACGGGCCGGACGAGAAGCCGGCGGGGAGTTCTTCGCGGTAGGGGAGCGGGCAGACGCAAAAAGGCCAGCCACGTTGGACGGGGCTGGCTTTGCGGTGCGAGAGATTGGTTAGAGCATTTTCGGAAAAACGTAGACTTTTCGAAGATCATGCAAGGTGGATTTTCTTGAGGAAAATCCACTGGAATGCGGTGGCTTCGGTCTACACCAATTCCG
>Ga0302267_10001757_pt1 | contig 27124 bp, 18 predicted proteins | sample III_Bog_E1_3_FD_194555 | JGI IMG/M metagenome (GOLD analysis project Ga0302267, IMG submission 194555) | Peat permafrost microbial communities from Stordalen Mire near Abisko, Sweden - III_Bog_E1_3 | ecosystem: Environmental > Terrestrial > Soil > Wetlands > Peat | place: Sweden: Abisko...
CGGGCGGCTCGGGCACGTGCTCGCCCAACCACGACGGCATCATCACCCGGGCGGAGGTGCCCATCGAGCCCGGCCTGCACGCCAACTTCCTCGCCGCGGAGGACGCCGGGGTGAGCAGCGCAGGCACCGCCAACGCCAACGGCACCTTCACCTGGGACCTGGCGGTGACGCTCTCCGGCGATCACACCGAGGCGGTCGACACGCTGGCCCTCGGCACGGTGTGGTTCGGCGCCGACTTCCCCGGCGCCTCCTACGCTGCGCGCCTCTCCGACAGCGCGGACCTGCTCGGCGTCTTCACCCTCAGCGAGGCCGCGCTGACGCTGGTGGGCGTCGCCTCGCCCACGGCGGGATCGGGCCAGACGGAGCTCAAGTACGCGCCCGGCGTGACGGTGCTCTCCTTCCCGATGAAGGCCGGCGCCACCTGGAGCACCACCGCCACGGTGACCGGCGAGGCCGAGGGCGTGAGCGTCGAGTACACCGAGGCCTACCAGTCGACCATCGACGCGACCGGATCGCTGAAGACGCCCTACGCCACCTTCGACGTGCTCCGGGTCAACACCCTGCTCACCCGCGACATCGACTTCATCGTCACCACCACCCGCACCTTCTCGTTCGTCACGGAGTGCTTCGGCAACGTGGCCAACATCGTCTCCGGCAGCGACCCGCTCACCGCCGAGATCACCACCGCCGCCGAGGTCACCCGGCTCTCTCCATGAAGAACCTGGCCCTCGCGCTCGCGCTCGCCCTCGCCCCGGTGCTCCCCTGCGGCCTCACCGGCTGCCTGTCGTTCCACGCGGGCGCGATGCCGGGCGAGCCCCACACGGCGAAGTACGCCGCCGTCGACGGCGCGCGGATCCGCTACCTGGACAAGGGGCAGGGGCCCCCGGTGGTGCTGCTCCACGGCTTCGCCTCGTCGCTGGAGACCTGGGATCTGCTGGTGCCGGACCTCGAGCGCACCCACCGGGTGATCGCCCTCGATCTCAAGGGCTTCGGCTGGAGCGACCGGCCCGAGGGCGACTACTCGCCCGCCGCCGAGGCGCGGCTGGTCATCAAGCTCCTCGATCAGCTCGGGGTGAAGCGCGCGGCGTTCGTGGCGCACTCCTGGGGCTCGAGCGTGGCGCTGGCGCTGGCGCTCGCCGCGCCGGAGCGGGTGACGCGCATCGCGCTCTACGACGCCTGGGTCTACGAGGAGCAGATCCCCACCACCTTCATCATGGCCCGCGCCGACGGCCTGGGGGAGATGCTCTTCGGGCTCTTCTACGATCAGCGCCCCGACGAGCGGATCGCGCTCGCCTTCTACAACAAGGACTTCGTCACCGAGCCCCTCGTCGAGGCGGTCGAGGCCTCCCTCGATCGCCCGGGGACCACCGCCGCCGCCCTCGCCTCGGTGCGCGGGCAGCGCTTCACCGAGCAGCAGGCCCGCTACCGGACCATCGAGAAGCCGGTCCTTCTCCTCTGGGGCCGCGAGGACGTGGTGACCACGGTCAAGTTCGCCGAGCGCCTCTCCCGCGATCTGCCCCACGCGCGGCTGGTGGTGTACCCGCAGTGCGGCCACTTCCCCATGTTCGAGGCCAAGCGGCAGTCGAACGAGGATCTCCTCAAGTTCCTCGCCGAGGAGGATCCCCCGGTCGCGACGGTGGAGGCGCCCAAGCCCGCGCCGCCCCCGGCGGCCGCGTCAGCCGTGTCACCCGCCGCCGCCCGCACGGCCCCCCCCGTGGCCCCCCCCGCGGCCCCCCCCGCGAGCCCGAAGGCCGCGAAGGCAGAGGACGACCAGTGAAGCGACCCTCCGTCGCCGCCGCGCTCGCCGGGATGGCCTGCGCCGCCGTCACGCTCGCGCCCGCCGGCGCGCGCGCCACCGGCTTCACCGACATCGGCGAGGACATCCGCGCCCAGACCGAGACCAAGGTGTCGGTGACCGGCACCTTCCGCGTCCGCGCGGAGAGCCTCTACGATCTCGACCTCGACCGCGGGCCCACGCCCTCGGGGCAGCAGCTCTTCCCGCTGCCGCTCTCCAACCCCAGCAGTCACCTGATCTCCGCCGCCGACATGCGGCTGCAGAGCGACATCAGCTTCTACGCTCCCTTCGCCAGCGTGGCGGTGAAGGCGCGCATCGACGCGCCCGACAACCTGGTGCTCGGCGGCACGCCCGACGGCATCCCCGGGGGCTCGGCCACCCAGGTGCCCACCGCGGCGCTGCGCATCCGGCGCATCTACGGCGAGACGCTCACCCCCATCGGCCTGCTCGCCGCCGGGCGCATGGGCAGCACCTGGGGCCTCGGCATCCTCACCAACGGCGGCGACTGCGTCGACTGCGACAGCGGCGACGCCGCCGACCGCATCGCCTTCATCACGCCCATCGGCGGCTTCATCTGGGCCGCCTCGTTCGACTTCTCGGCCACCGGGCCCACCGCCGCGACCGCGAGCCAGGCGCACCTCGTCGACCTCGACCCCACCACCGCGGTGCGCACGGTCACCTTCGCCTTCCTCAAGTGGAAGGACGACGCCGGCCGCGAGCGGCGCCGCCGCGCCGGCAAGAGCACCTTCGACCTCGGCGCCTATGCCTCCTATCGCTGGCAGCAGAACGACGTGCCGGCCACCTACCTGCCGCTCGCCACCCCCGTCCCCATCACCGCGACGCAGGTGATGTACCGCGGCTATCAGGCCGCCGCGTTCGACATCTGGGCGCGGCTGGTCGGGCCCAAGCACCACATCGAGGCCGAGGGCGCGGTGCTCCTCGCCAACGTGGCGCAGCCCTCGCTCATCCCCGGCGTGCTCCTCAAGCAGCCGCTCACCGCGCTGCAGATCGGCGCCGCCCTGGAGAGCGAGTTCGGCGACCCCGCCGACACCTTCACCGGCGGCGTCGACGCCGGCTACGCCAGCGGCAACAACGCGCCCGGCTTCGGCGTCAACACCGCGATCAACGCCGCGCAGGCCAAGCCGGGCGACCTCTCGGGCTCGCAGATCAACGCGAGCAACCTCCAGGACAACGCCTTCCGCTTCCACTCCGACTATCGCATCGACCGCATCCTCTTCCGCGAGATCATCGGCACCGTCACCGACGCGGTCTACTTCCGCCCGCACGTGCGCTGGAACATCGTCCGGCTCGGGCAGAGCGCGCTCACCGCGGAGGTGGCGGGCATCGCCTCGATCGCGGCCTTCGGCGCCTCGGCGCCCGGGCAGAAGGCGCCGCTCGGCGTCGAGATCGATCCCACGCTCGCCTACGGCGCCAAGGACGGCTTCGGCGTCGCGCTCGAGCACGCGGTGCTCTTCCCGCTCGAGGGCCTCGACAACCCGCAGCTCGGCCTCAAGGCAAGACCCGCGCAGCTCATCCGCCTGCGCCTCACCTACTCGTTCTAGCCATGAGAAGAGCGCTCTCCCTCCCCGCCCTCACCCTCGCTCTCGCCGGCTGCAGCGTGCCCGAGCTGACGCTGGCGCAGACCGCGAACGAGTCGGCCGACGCCGGCGTCTACACCTGCCTGCCCAACCTCGACGGCGTCCTCGACTTCGCCGAGCTCCAGCCCACGCTCAACGTGCCGGTCAACTACGTGGTGTCGCCCCCCGGGGTGAGCCGGACGGTGGATCTGGTCGCCCAGGTCGGCGCCGACGGCAACAACTTCTGGGATTTCTCCCAGTCGTTCGCCAACGACGTCACGGCGACCATCGCCGCCTCCCCGCTCAACGCCAAGTGGTACCAGGCCTCGTTCCCGTCCGGGCAGTGGGCCGCGCCGCTCGACGTGGCCGACACCCTCGAAGGCGTGTACTCGACCGACACTCAAGCCATCTACCTGCTCGGCGCCGCCTCCACCGAGGAGAGCCCCAAGGAGGGCAAGACGCTCCTCGTCTACGGGACGCCGGTGGCCATCTATCGCTTCCCGCTCCAGGTGGGCTCGGTGTGGGTCTCCACCGGCACCGTGCAGGGCGGCGTCATCAACGGTCTGCCCTACGACGGGACCGACACCTACGCCGTCACCGACGACGCCACCGGCGAGATGGATCTGCCGGCCTACGTGTTCACCCAGGTCCACCGGGTGCGCACCACCGTCACCCAGTCCCCGTCCGCGGGGAAGACCCAGGTGACCCAGCAGACCTCCTTCCTCTTCGAGTGCTTCGGGGAGATCGTGCGGGCCACGAGCGCGCTCAACGAGACCAACCAAAACTTCACCACGGCGGCCGAAGTGCGCCGCCTGGCGAGCCAATGAGGATGACGATGCTGGGCTGGGACATGTGGAAGAAGGGCTTCGATGCATGGGAGGGCGCCACGGCGCGCTACCTGGAGCAGGTCATCAAGAACCCGCTCGTGCTCGGCTCGTCGGGGGCGCTGCTCGCCGCGACGATGAAGGCGAAGGCCGCCTCGGACAAGGCGGCGGCGGGCTACTGGGGGATGATGGGGCTGCCCACCAAGCGCGATCAGGAGCGGACGCTCCACGCGCTCAACCAGATCCAGAGCCGCCTGATGGACCTCGAGGAGAAGCTCGCCGAGAAGAGGTGACGCCATGATCGACATCACGCCGTACACCGAGCTCAAGATCGCGCCGCGCGCGGTCTTCGACACCCTGCCGGAGCGCCGCTCGCGCGCGCGCTTCATGCTCCCCACTCCGGGAGGCGACTGGCGCGCGGTCACCTGGGGGGCGTTCGCCGACCAGATCCGCCAGATGGCCCTCTTCCTCGGCTCCGCCGGGCTGGGCTCGGGCGATCGCGCCGCCATCTTCGCGCCCAACCGCGTCGAGTGGATGTCGGCCGCGCTGGCCATTCAGGCCGCCGGCGGGGTGATGGTTCCCGTGTACGCGGCCAACACGCCCGACCAGGCGGCCTACGTGGTGCAGCACAGCGACGCCAAGGTGGTCTTCGTCGACACGCCGGCGCTGCTCGCCCGCGTCTTCGAGGCCTGGGACGCGTACGAGGCGGTCGCCCGCATCGTCCTCCTCGACGACGCGCTCGACCCCGCCCCGGTGCTGAAGAGGCTCCGCGACGCCGGGAAGAAGGTGCCCTCGTACGCGGTGGTGGAGCGCAAGCTCATCCCCTGGTCGCGCGCCATCGCCGTCGGCGCCGCGCGTGATCAGGAGGAGCCGGGTGTGTTCGAGCGGGTGATGGGCGCGGTCTCCCTCGATCAGCCCGGGATGATGCTCTACACCAGCGGCACCTCCGGCAACCCCAAGGGCGTGCCGCTCACCCACCGCAACGTCGGCGTCAACGGGCTCGACTGGCTGCGCTCCAACGCGCCGCTCATCGAGGAGAACGCCGTCGACCCGCTGTGGCTGCCGATGAGCCACATCTTCGGCTTCGGCGAGGCGTGCCTGGGCAACACCCTGGGGTTCACCACCTACCTGGTCGATCCGTCGGTGATCCTCGACCGGCTCCCCGAGCTCCACCCCAGCGTGTTCATGAGCGTCCCCTCGGTGTGGGAGAAGCTGGCCATCAAGGTCATGGCCGAGCCGCTCGATCGCCAGAAGGAGAAGCTCCTCGCCCTCACCGGCGGCAAGCTGACCTTCTGCCTCTCCGGCGGCGCCGGGCTGAAGCGCGAGGTCAAGGAGCTCTTCCACCGCTGCGGCATCCTGATCATCGAGGGCTACGGCCTCACCGAGACCTCGCCGACGCTGACCATGAACACGCCCGAGGCCTTCCGCTTCGACACCGTGGGCAAGGTGTTCCCGTCGGTGCAGGTCAAGCTCGCCGAGGACGGCGAGATCCTCGCCCGCGGCGAGAGCGTGTTCCTCGGCTATCACAAGGACGAGGCCGCCACGCGCGAGGCGTTCACCGACGACGGCTGGTTCAAGACCGGCGACGTCGGGCGGTTCACCGACGACGGGTTCCTCCAGATCATCGATCGCAAGAAGGACATCCTCGTCACCGCGGGCGGCAAGAACGTGCCTCCGGCCAACATCGAGATCCGCTTCCGCGACGACCCGTTCATCCTCCACGTGGTGGTGTACGGCGAGGCCAAGCGCTACCTCACCGCCGGAGTCTGGCTCAACGAGGACGCCGTCCGGGCCCACCTCGCCGAGCGGGGCGTCAAGCCCGAGGGCGCGGCCGAGGCCATCCGGGCGCTGGTGCAGGCGAGCTTCGACAAGGTCAACGCCGAGCTCGCCCACCACGAGACGCTCAAGAAGTTCGCCGTCATCGAGGCGCCGCTGACGGTGGCCGACGGGCTCCTCACCGCCACGCTCAAGGTGCGCCGCAAGAAGGTGTACGAGCGTTTCCGCGACGTGCTCGAGGGGCTCTACTAGCCAGGAGACAGCCACGTGAATCTCAAGGATCTCAAGATCATCGTCACCGGCGCGGCCCAGGGCATGGGCGCTCACTTCGCCGGCAAGCTCCTCGAGGCCGGGGCCCAGGTGGCCGCCGGCGACGTCAACGAGGCGGGCCTCGCGGCCCTGCCCGCGGGCGTGCACCGGCGCCGGCTCGATGTCTCCAACGAGGCGGACGTGGTCGCGTTCGTCACCTGGGCGCGGGAGGCGATGGGCGGGCTCAACGGGCTCGTCAACAACGCCGGGATCATCCGCGACGGGCTGCTGGTGAAGCGCGACCGGACCACCGGCGCGGTGACCCGCTTCCCCACCGAGAGCTGGAACGCGGTCCTCGGGGTCAACCTCACCGGCGCCACCTGGATGGTGCGCGAGACCGTGGCGCAGATGGTGGAGACCGAGAGCCGCTCCGGCGTCATCGTCAACCTCTCCTCCATCTCGCGGTTCGGCAACCGCGGGCAGTCCAACTACGTGGCGGCCAAGGCGGCGCTGGCGGCCAACACGGTGACCTGGGCGCGCGAGTTCGCCCAGTACGGGGTGCGCGTGGGGGCGGTGGCGCCGGGGATGATCGAGACCCCGATGACCCAGGGGATGAACCAGAAGGCGCGCGATGCGCTGGTCGCGGCGGTGCCGTGTGGGCGGGTGGGGCTGCCCGAGGACATCTGGCTGGCGGTGAAGTTCGTGCTGGAGTGCGACTACTTCAACGGCGCCACCGTGGACGTGAACGGTGGGCTGGTGATGAGCTGATTCCCGCGCGGGGCGGGCGAGGGCGTCCCCGGGCGTCACATCCCGCTTGACGCCCCGCCTTGGGGCCCGAATCCTCGCGTCGCGCTAGCCAGCGCAGAGCGAGGACCGATGCGCATCGCGCTGACGCACAACCTCAAGATTACCGGCTCCCCCGAAGAGGCGGAGTTCGACAGCCCCGAGACCATCGACGCCATCGCCGCCGCCCTGGAGCGCGCCGGGCACGAGGTGGAGCGCCTGGAGGTGAGCGGACCGGCCTCGCGCGTGATCGCGCGGCTGGAGGCGCTGATGCCGGACCTCATCTTCAACACGGCGGAGGGGCACAAGGGCAAGACGCGAGAGGCGTTCTACCCGTCGCTCTTCGACGAGCTGGGCATCCCCTTCACCGGCTCGGACGCCTACACGCTCTGCATCACCCTCGACAAGATGCTCACCAAGCGCATCCTCTCGGGCTACGGCGTGCCGACCCCGCGGGCGCGGCTGATCTCGCGGGCCACCATCGAGAGCGGCGCGCTCGACGACATGGCCTTCCCGGTCATCGTCAAGCCCAACTTCGAGGGCTCGTCCAAGGGCATCTCCGGCGCGTTCAGCGTCTGCGAGGACGCCTACGAGCTGGCCGAGGTGGTCGACCGGCAGCTCGGCCGCTACGAGGCGGGGCTCATCGTCGAGCGCTACCTGCGCGGCATCGACATCGCCTGCATGTACGTCGACGGGCTGGGCAACGACGGCATCCTCGATCCGGTCGAGTACGTGATCGACCCGCAGTTCTCCGGGCTCTACAACGTCTACGACTACCAGCTCAAGAACGTGAAGTTCGAGCACGTCACGGTGCGCCCGGCGGAGCTCCCGGCGCCTGTCATCGAGCGCATCCAGACCCTCACCCGGCGCATCGCGCGGGCGGTCGATCTCAAGGACTTCGGCCGCTGCGAGTTCCGCGTCACCCGCGCGCTCGAGGGCAGCGCCGCGGGCGCGCGCACGCCGGGGGCGGTGCCGGGATACCAGATCTATTTCCTCCCGCTCGACGCGCTGCCCACGCTGGAGCCGGGCGGGGGCCTCTTCGTCGGCGCGCGCCAGCGGGGCGTCGACTACGACGGCGTCATCCGCGCCATCGTCAAGAGCGCCTGCCGGCGCCGCGGCCTCGGCGCGCTCGTCGAGGCGCCCACCCGCAAGCCCAAGAAGAGCGCGCTCCGGGTGGGGCTCACCTTCAACATGAAGCGCATCGACCCGGCCTCCAACGACGCCGAGGCCGAGTTCGACTCGCCCAAGACCATCGCCGCCATCACCGCCGCCATCGAGAGCTACGGGCACACGGTGGTGCCGCTCGAGGCGACCTCGGATCTGCCGCGCGTCCTCGCCGACACCCGCCCCGACGTGATCTTCAACATCGCCGAGGGCATGCGCGGCCGCGGTCGCGAGGCCCACGTGCCGGCCCTCTGCGAGCTGCTCGGCATCCCCTACTCGGGCAGCGACGCCACCACGCTCTCGCTCTGCCTCGACAAGGGGCTCACCAAGCAGCTCCTCCGCTCCGCGGGCATCGACACCGCCGAGTGGCAGGTGATGACCACCGGGCGGGAGAAGCTCAAGGCCTTCCGCTACCCGGTGATCGTCAAGCCCAACGCCGAGGGCACCTCCAAGGGCATCACCTCGGCCTCGGTGGTTGCCGACGAGGCGGCGGCGCGCGCGGCCGCACGGATGATGGTGGAGCGCTACGGCCAGCCGGCGCTGGTCGAGGAGTACATCACCGGGCGGGAGTTCACCGTGGGGCTGCTCGGCGAGCGGCGGCCCAAGGTGCTGCCGGTGATGGAGGTGGTCTTCGTCGACCCGCCCCAGCACCCGGTCTACGGCTTCGAGGAGAAGCAGAGCGACAACCCGCGGGTGCGCTTCGAGTGCCCGGCGCAGATCACCCCCGCCGAGCAGAAGCGCATCGAGAAGGTGGTCCGCGACACCTTCACCGCGCTCGACTGCCGCGACGTGGCCCGCGTCGACCTGCGGATGGCGCCCGACGGCAAGGTCTACGTCATCGAGATCAACCCCCTGCCCGGGCTCACCCCCGAGTTCAGCGACCTGTGCGTGATCGCCAAGGTCGCGGGGATGGATTACCGCATGCTCATCGGCGAGATCCTCGCCGGCTCGATCAAGCGCTACCGCGAGGCTCGCCAGGCTCTGCCCAAGGAGGCCCCGGCCGCGTCGCCGTCCGGGCTCGGCGCCAGCGTGCCGCCGCCGACTCCGACCCCGGCGCCGGTGGCGGTCAAGGGGATCAACGGGGCGTGAGCGGGCCGCGCAGCAAGGGTCCCCGGAGTACCAAGCGGACGCCCGAGCCCCGCGCGGAGAAACGGGTGCGGCTGCGGGACCTGGGGGTGTCCATCGGTCGCTTCCCGACCGGGCCCTGCAACGCCATCACCGACGTCAGCGGCGTGCGCGTCGGGCACACCACCCTCATCGAGGGCGAGGGGCCGCTCCAGCCCGGGCGTGGCCCGGTGCGCACCGGGGTTACCGCGGTGATGCCGGCGGACGGCGACGTGTTCCTCCAGCGCGTGTTCGCGGGGGCCTACGTGCTCAACGGCGCCGGCGAGGTGATGGGCCTGCTCCAGGCCGACGAGTGGGGGCTGTGCGAGACGCCCATCCTCCTCACCAGCACCATGTGCGTGGGCCGCGTCGCCGACGCCACCATCTCGTGGATGTGGCGCAAGCACCCCAAGATCGGCCAGGAGTACGACGTGGTCATCCCCGTCGTGGCCGAGTGCGACGACAGCTTCCTCAACGACGCGGTCGGCCGCCACGTCACCGACGAGGACGTGTGGGCCGCGCTCGACGGCGCCGCCGCGGGGCCGGTGCTCGAGGGCTGCGTCGGCGCCGGCACCGGGATGTCGACGTTCGACTTCGCGGGCGGCATCGGCACCTCCAGCCGCGAGCTCTCGGTGGGCGGCGCGCCCGCCCGGGTGGGGGTGCTGGTGCTCTCCAACTTCGGCACCCGCAACAACCTGCGGGTCGACGGGGTCCCGGTGGGCCGGCTCCTCGCCGACCGCTTCGCGCACGTGGCCCAGCGGCCCGCCGCCGGCTCGATCATCGTCCTGCTCGCGACCGACGCGCCGCTGCTGGCGCGGCAGCTCAACCGCCTCTGTCGTCGCGGCGCGCTCGCCCTGGGGCGGCTGGGCGGGTTCGCGGCCAACAACTCGGGCGAGTTCATCTTCGGCTGGAGCACCTCCAACCGGGTGCCGCGGGAGCGCGTGCTCCACGTCCACACCGTGGAGATCGCCCTCGACAGCGAGCTCGACGACCTCTACGAGGCCACGCTCGACGCGGTGGAGGAGGCCGTGCTCAACGCGCTCTGCGCGGGCGTCCCGATGCTGGGGCAGAACGATCACGCCGTGCCCGCGCTGCCGCTGGCGGAGATGCGCCGGCTGGTGGAGCGACACCGGCCCTGACCGCGCCCCGGGGGCGGGCGGGGCGAACGGCAGGTCGGCGACGCACACCCCTCGTTTGGCGCATCGAACAGTGCGACCATTCGCCCGTGGGTACCCTCGGGAAGAAGCTCTTTGCCGGACGCTTCGAGATCGAGGAGGAGGCTGGCGCCGGCGGCGCGGGGACGGTCTACCGCGCGCGGGACACCGGCACCGGCGAGCGCGTCGCCCTCAAGGTGCTGCGGGCGCCCCGGACCACCGCCACCGAGCGCTTCTCGCGCGAGGCGCAGACCCTGGCGATGCTGCGGCACCCCGCCGTGGTGCGCTACATCGCGCACGGCGTGAGCGAGGACGGCGAGTCGTTCCTCGCCATGGAATGGCTCGAGGGACGGGACCTGCGGCGGCACCTCGCCGAGCAGGGCCTCACCGTCGCGGAGACGGTCGCCCTGGGCGCGCGCGCCGCCGACGCGCTCGCCGCGGTGCACGCGCTCGGCGTCATGCACCGCGACGTGAAGCCGAGCAACCTCTTCCTGGTCGGCGGCGACGTCGCCGACGTGAGGCTCATCGACTTCGGCCTGGTTCGCCTCGATGACGTCGGCAACTCGCTCACCCGCAGCGGCGTCGCGGTGGGCACGCCGGGGTACATGGCGCCCGAGCAGGCGCGCGGCGATCGCGAGGCCTCGACGCGCGCCGATCTGTTCGCCCTCGGCTGCGTGCTGTTCCGGTGCCTGACCGGGCGCCCTCCGTTCGAGGGCGCCCACCCCGTCGCGCTGCTGACCAAGGTGCTGCTGGAGGCCCCGCCGCGCGCCAGGAGCCTCCGCCCCGAGGTGCCCGAGGCCCTCGACGCGCTGGTCGCTCGGCTGCTCGAGAAGGATCCGGCCCGCCGGCCCGCCGGCGCGGCCGAGGTAGCGGAGGCGCTGCGGTCGATCGAGATCGGGGCCCTCCAGGGCGGGCGAGCCGAGGTGGCACCCGGAGCCGTGCTGGTCTCCGGCCTCGGCGACGGCGAGCGGCGCATCGCCGCGGTCCTGCTCGTCGCGGCCAGTCCTCAGACCGAAGAGCGCACGGCGGGAGCGCGCGATCTGGCGGCGCTCGTGGATCGGTTCGGCTGCCACCTGGAGCGGCTCTCCGACGGCGCCGCGGTGATCACCGCCGGCCGCCCGCCCCTCTCCGTCGACGAGGTCGCACGCGTCGCGCGGTGCGCGCTGGCGACGGGCGCGCTCCTGCCCGGCGTGCCCCTCGCGCTGGCGACCGGCTGGACGGAGACGGCCGGCCAGGGCCTGGTCGGCGAGGCCATCGCGCGCGCCGCGGCCCTCCTCGCGCGGCACTCCGAGGAGGCGTCGCCCTCGGCGGTCCTCGTCGACGACCTCACGGCGGCGCTGCTCGACCCGCACTTCGAGGTGGAGGGCTCGCGGATGACCGGCCTCCGCGACCCGGCGATGCCCGCGCGGACGCGGTTCGGCGAGGCGACGCCCTGCCTGGGCCGCGAGTGGGAGCTGTCGACGGTGGAGGCCCAGCTGCTCGAGTGCATCGAGGAGCGGCGCGCGGTCGCGCTGGTGTTCACCGGGGCCGCCGGCGTGGGGAAGTCGCGGCTGGCCGCGGAGGCCCTGGCGGCGTTGCGGCGAACGCCGCCCGTCACGCCGCCCCCCGTCCACACGAGCCGCATCCCCGCGGGCGTGACGGTGTGGATCGCCCGCGGCGATGCGACGCGCTCGGGCTCGGCGCCGGGGGTCGTCGAGATGGTGCTGCGCGCGTCCTGGGAGGCTCACGGGGGCGAGGCGGCGCCCCCCGACGCCCAGCTCGCGTTCGAGCAGACCCGGCGGGCCTTCGTCGACGCTCTGGCCGCCGAGTGCGCCGCGCACCCGGTGGTCCTGGTGCTCGACGATCTGCACCGGGCCGACCCGGTCTCGATCCGCCTCCTCGACGCGGCGCTCTCCACGCTCGAGCAGGCTCCGCTGATGGTGCTCGCCTTCGCCCGGCCGGAGATCGATGAGCGGTTTCCTCGCCTCTGGGCCGGCCGCAACGTGCAGCGCCTGCGGCTCAAGCCGCTCCCGCGCAAGCCGACCGAGCGGCTGGCGCGGATCGCGCTGGGGCCGGACGCCGACAGCGGGGCCGTCGGCCGCGTGCTCGATCTCGCCGAGGGCAACGTCTTCTTCCTCGAGGAGCTGATCCGCGCCGGCGCCGCCGGGGGGCCCGGCGCCCCCGCCCCGCGACCGCTTCCAGCGACGGTGCTGGGCATGGTGCAGGCGCGGCTCGGCGCCCTCGATCCCGGCGTGCGTCGGGCGCTCCGCGCGGCGAGCCTCTACGGCGAAGCGTTCTGGCCCAGCGCGGTCACGGCGCTGCTCGGTGGCACGCCGACTCCGGCCGAGGGGTGGGTCGACGCGCTCGTGGCCAGCGAGCTCTGGACGCGCCGCCCGTCGAGCCGCTTCGCCGGCGAGCCCGAGCTGGCGTTCCGCAACGCGCTGGTCCGGGAGGCCGCCTACGCGATGCTCACCGACGGCGACCGCGCCGCGGGCCACCTCCTCGCCGGCGCCTGGCTGGAGCGCTCCGGGGAGCGCGAGGCCGCCGTGCTGGCCCGTCATTTCGAGCTCGGTGGCGACGCCCTCCGCGCCGCTCTCCACCGCGCGCGCGCGGCCGAGCAGCTCCTCGAGGACGCACCCCTCCCGGCGCTCGACCCACCGCCGCTCGATTGATCAGGTCGGCGTGCGGCGCTTCATCAGCTCCGCCAGCGCCACGTCGTCCGGCGCCCCGCGCTCGGCGAGGCCGCGCAGGGCCCCCTCGCGATCCTCGGGCGTGCGGTTCTGCGAGAGCTTGAGCTTGCCCTCGATCGCGGTGACTGCGAGCGCGAAGCCGGCGATGGCGGGGAGCAGCTCGCCTCGCCGCTCGTCGGTGAGATCGGCCAGGGTCCACGGATCCGGTCGACCGCGCTCGTGCACCGCGGCGAGCCCCGCCAGCGAGGCGAGGAGCTCGGCGTCATCCAGCGCCCGCGGCGTGGCGTGGACGTGGACCACGGCGTAGTTCCAGGTCGGCACCTCGTCGCGCGAGGCGTACCAGCTCGGCGAGACGTAGCCGTGGGGACCGCGGAAGACGGCGAGCACCGGCGCGCCCGCCGCGAGCGCGCCGCGGATCGGGTTGGCGCGGGCGACGTGGAGGAGCAGCGTGCCCTGCGGGCCGCGGGCGCGATCGAGCAGGAAGGGGAGGTGCGCGATCATCGGCACGCCGCCCTCGCCGGGGGCGATGAGCATGCCGAAGGAGTGCGCTTCGACGAGGTCGTGGAGGGCTCCGTGGTCGTGCTCCGCGAAGCCCCGGGGGAGGTAGATCGACGCCGGTGCGGTCATGGCCGGCGGGTAGCACGGGGAGGGGAGCGCGGCGATCGGCGGACGCCCCGAGCTCACGCCCCGCGGACGAAGAGCCAGATCCAGCTCGCGCCCCCGAAGATCACCCCCGCCACACCGACCGCGGCGATGGCGAGCCACGCGCTCGGCGTCCGGCGCTCCGGGCCACCGCCGAAGGCCCACGAGAGCGCGAGCAGGTGGGGCAGCACGAACGCCGCCGCCGCGGGCCAGGCCACCCGGCGCACGATCAGGTCGCCAATGGCGGGGAGGTCGTCGTGGAGGGCGTCCAGCTCGGGGGCGGAGAGATGAATCGCGAGCGGGATGGAGGCGACCGCCCACAGGAACGCGAGCGGGTACGCGGCGAGATGGGCGAGGAGGTAGCGGGCGAGGGGTGGCAGGCGGCGCGACGAGGACACCCTCACACCGGCGCGGCCGCGGCGTCGGGCACGCGGGTGCTGCGCCTGGGCAGCTCGATCACCAGCTCGGTGAGCTGCCCCTCGACGGAGCTGACGCGCATCTCGCCCTGATGGCCGCGGACGACGATCTCGTGGGCGATGGAGAGCCCGAGCCCCGTCCCCTGGTCGGTCGGCTTGGTGGTGAAGAACGGGTTGAAGACCTTGCCGACGATCGACGCCGGGATGCCCACGCCGTTGTCGGTGATCCGCACCTCCACGTGATCTCCGCGGTCGCGCGTGCGCACCGAGATCTCCGGGGAGAAGCCGGGCCCGACGGCCTCCTGCTTCTGTTGCAGGGCGTAGCAGGCGTTGTCGACCACGCTGACGAACACCCGGCGGATGTCGTCCGGCGAGAGATCGATGGGGCCGATCGACGCGTCCTGGTCGGCGAGCACGGCGATGGCGCAGCCCGGGCTGCGGGCTCGCGCCCGCTGGGACGCGAACCGGACGCTCTCGTCGAGGATGGCGTTGAGGTCGGCCGGCTCCCGCACCCCGGCGGCGGCCTGGGAGTGCAGGAGCATCCCGTCGATGATCCGGCCTGCCCGGCGGCCGTGCTCGTTGATCTTGGTGACGTTCTGGCGCAGCTCCGCGAGGAGCTCCTCGACGTCGGCGCGGACGTCGGCGTCGAGGCGCTGCGTGGAGAGCGAGTCCGCGAGGTCGGCCGACAGCCCCACGGTGAGCTCGGCGAAGTTGGTGACGAAGTTGAGCGGGTTCTTCATCTCGTGGGCGATGCCGGCGGTGAGCGCGCCCAGGGACGCCAGGCGCTCCTGGACGATGAGCTGCATCTGGGTCTCGCGGAGCTGGCCGAGGGTGAGGGCGAGCTCCTCGTTCTTGGCCTGGAGATCGTGGGTCCTCTGCTCGACCTTGCGCTCCAATTCGCGGCTGTGGTCCTCGAGCGAGGCGTAGAGCACGGCGTTCTGGATCGACAGCGCCGCCTGCGCGGCGAGGACGCGGATGAGCTCCACGCGCCCGGCGGTGAAGGCGCCGGCGGTGAGCTCGTTCTCGAGGTAGACGAGGCCGACGAGCTCCTGGCCCTTGACCAGGGGGACGCAGAGCACCGAGAGCGGTACCGGGTCCCCGGCGGCGAGATCCTGGAGCCGTCGACCGCCGTCGCGGGCGTCGTCGCTGACCACGGCCTCCCGGGTCCGCGCGGCATAGTTGAGCAGCTTGCTCGCGTGCGCGGGCACGGCGCCCGGCGTGGCGATCGGCACCGGGTCGGCAGGGACCTCGACCTCGACCGCGGCGCCGGCGACCCGGCCGCGGGCCACGATGGACAGGTCCCCTCCGCGCTCGATCACGAGGAGCCCCTGGCGCGCTCCCGCGTTCTCCAGGATCCCTCGCATCAACTGCTCGGAGAGGCGCGCCAGCACCAGCTCGCCCGAGATGGCCCGGGACGCCTTCACCACCGAGGCCAGGTTGATCTCGGCGTCCTCCGGGACCCGGTGCAGCGCGCCCGCCGAGGCGCTGCTCGCCGGGCGCGACGCGGCGGCCGGGAGCGTGTGGGCCCGCCTCAGCTCGGCGTCGAGCGCGTCGAGCGCGGGGAGCCTGGCGACGGCGCCCCACTGCGTCCACGCCGCGCGGGCCTCCGCGAGGTAGGGGCCCACGCTGCGGTAGCGGCGACGGCTCAGGTAGAACCGCGCGGCGCGCTCCAGGGCGAGCGCCGTCTCGTGGGTGGCGTCCGATGCGCGCGCGCCCACGATGGCTTCGTCGTAGAGGGCGGCCGCCTCCCCGTCCTTGCCCTCGGCGGCGTTGAGCTCCGCCTCGGCGAGGCGCTGGTGGTGGAGGAAGTTCATCGGCGCGTCGTCGGCCCACTTCCGGATCGCGGCGATGTTGCCGCGGGCGGCGCGGAGGAGGCCTCGCCGCTCCCAGGCCGAGCCCCCCCGCGCGAGCGCGATCCGGGCGAGGGCCGCGTAGAGATCGAGCAGCGCGAGCTGGGGAGAGCCGGTGCAGGCCGATCGCAGCTGATCGCCCGCCTCGGCGCTGCGGACCGCGGCCGCCGGCTCCCCGAAGAGGAACGCCAGCATGCACTCGAAGTAGTGATGGAGGCACAGGATCGACCGGTCGTTCGCCTGGCGGAGCACCCCCAGGAAGGCGTCGCGCTGGAGGTGCTCGCCGTCGAGCACCGCGGGATTGGTGGCCTGGCCGCGGAGGTTGGCGACGACCTGCCGCAGCTGCAGGGTGATGCTGGCGTTCCGCGTCTGGCCGAGGCGGCGGATGGCCTCGATCTGGCGCCCGGTGCGCTCGTCGACCTCTTCGAGCTCGACGCCGCCGAGGAACGATCGGTTGGCGAACGCGAACGCGATGCCCGACGCGCCCTGGAGATCGCCGACCTCCAGGGCCTGCTGATAGAGCGGCGGGTACAGCTCGATGGCGGCCGCCATGGGCTTGGAGCGAAAATGGACGAAGGCGCAGTAGAGGTAGCCGACGCTGGCGCGCAGCTCGGCGACGTCGCGCCGCTCCACCAGCTCGCGGGCGAACGTGCAGAGGCGCTCCGCCGCCGCGACGTCGTTGAACCGCGTGACCAGGATGAGGGCGTAGCCGGCGAAGCCGTGCGCCGAGAGCCGGGTGACGCCGTGATCCAGGGAGAGGTTCACCGACCTCAGGAAGAACAGCGGCATCAGGTTGGACGAGACGTAGAAGGCGGCCGCCGAGCAGCGGTGCATGAGGCGCATCGCCGCGAGGTTGGCCTCGTCCGTGGTCTCCGGCAGCGCGCGCAGGGCGGCGAGGTCGAGCCGGCGGAGGCGCCACCAGGTGCGCCCGAGCTCGGCGGCGACGTGGGCGAGCGTCGGACGGTCGGGGAGCACCACCCCGAGCCAGCGCAGCGCCTCCAGGGTGCGCTCGACCGCGGGCGCGGTCTCGTAGCGGGAGAGGTGGTGCGCGATGCGGATGTCCTGCGCCTTGACCTTGTCGGCCACCGAGGCGGCGTGCGCGAGCGCCGCCTCGACGCGGTCGCTCGCCGTCGGCCGGTCCGGGCACATCAGCGCGGCCTCCCCGGCCCCCAGATGGAGCGCGAACGCCAGGGGGTAAGCGTCGTCCCAGGCCGCCGCGTCGAGCAGCGACACGCCGGCCTCGAAGTAGGTGAGCGCCGCGCTGAACGCCGCGGACGCGGCCGCCTTCTGTCCGGCGAGGAGGTTGAGCGCGGCGACGCGCCGCCGCTCCAGGGGATCCACGAGCAGATCGAGGCCGGCGTTGAGCTGCGCCACCGTGTCGAAGACGCGGTCCTCGCTCCCTGCCTCGAGGTGGGCGAGGAAGAGCCGCCCGATGTCGAGATGGACGCGCCGGCGATCGTCGCCGGAGACCAGCTCGTAGGCGGCCTGCTGGACGCGGTCGTGCGCGAAGAGCAGCGCGCTCTGGAAGAGCGGCGCCTCGTCGTCGGCGGAGGAGAGGGTGGCGGTGAGCTCCCCGCCGCCGCCGGTGTCGTCGGCGAGCAGCAGCAGGCCGGACTGCACCGCCGGCCAGAGAGCGCTGGTCACCGCGCCCAGCGACCGCCCTGACGCCACCATGATCGCCGGCAGGTCGAAGCGGTTGCCGATGCAGGCGGCCAGGCTCACCACCTCGCGGGTCGCGTCGGGGAGCTCGCGGAGGCGCAAGGACAGCAGCTCCACCACGTTGTCGGTGATGGCGAGGCGCCTGATCTCTTCGATCTGCCACGTCCAGCGCCCGGCTCCCGCGTCGAAGCGGAGCGCGCCTTGCTCGTGGAGCGCCTTGAGGAACTCCCGCACGAAGAACGGGTTGCCGTGGGTCTTGGAGCGGACCAGCGCGGCGAGCGGCGCGGCCTCGTCCAGAGGCGCGCCGAGGGCGTCGACGACGAGGGCGGTGACGTCCTCGACGCCGAGGGGCCCGAGGGTGATCTCCTCGACCGCGCCCTCGGGGACGCGGGCCAGGGCGGCCGCGAGCGGGTGGAGGGCGTCGACCTCGCTGCTGCGCCAGGACAGGATCAGGGCGGCGCGCGCGCCTCGCTGATCGACGATCAGCCGCTCCACCAGCTCCAGCGAGGCGGTGTCGGCCCACTGGAGATCGTCGAGGAAGAGGACGAGGGGCCGCTCGGGCGCGTGCAGCGCCTGGATGAAGGCGATCATCACCCGGAGGAAGCGGTGCCGCGCCTCGACCGGCGGCAAGGGGAGCGCCGCGGGCTGCGGCCCGAGGATGGGCCCCAGGTCGGGGATGGCGTCGAGCACCAGGGCGCCGTTGGAGCCGAGCGCGTCGAGGAGGCGCCGGCGCCACTCCGCCAGGCCGAGCTCGCTCTCGGCGAGGATCACCTGGACGATCCCGTGGAGGGCACGCAGCACCGGGGCGTAGGGCTGCGTCCGGCGCAGCTGATCGAACTTGCCGACGGCGAGGTGGCCGCCGTCGATCGCGAGGGTGCGCCGGAGCTCGTTGACCAGCGCCGTCTTGCCGGCGCCCGCCGGCCCCAGCACCGCCACCGCGACCGGCTCCCCGGCGCGTGCCTCCGCGACCGCAGCGATCAGGGCCTCGAGCTGGGCGTCTCGCCCGTAGAGCTTCTCGGGCAGCGCGAAGCTCGCGGATCGATCGGCGACGCCCAGCGCGAGCTCCGGGATGGGCTCGCCGCACGCCAGGTGCCGGCGGCACGTCTCGAGATCGGCGGCGAGCCCGGCGGCGCCCTGGTACCGGTCCTCCGCCATCTTGGAGAGGAGCTTCATCACCACGGCGGAGAGGGTCGCCGGGACCTCGGGGCGCACCTCGCGCGGGGGCGTGGGAACGCGCGCCATGGTGGCGTGGATGAGCTCGAGCGGATCGGCGGCGGCGAAGAGGGGGCGGCCGCACAGCAGCTCGTACAGCACGGCGCCGAGCGAGTAGAGGTCGGCGCGCCGGTCGGTGGGCCGGTTCATGCGTCCGGTCTGCTCCGGCGAGAGGTAGCCCAGGGTGCCCTCGCGCCGGCCAGCGCCGGCGTTCGCCTGCCAGGGGAGCCGCGTGGCCGCGCCGAAATCGATGAGGTGGAGCGCGCCGCTCGCCGGGTCGTGGAGGATGTTGCCGGGGTTGAGGTCGCGATGGGTGACGCCGCGCGCGTGGACGCCGGCGACGATTCCGGTGAGGCGCAGCGCGAGCTCGACGAAATCGGGCACCGGCATCCCTCCCGCGGGGGCGCGGAGCGGGGAGCCGCCCGCCTGCTCGAGCTCGAGGGTCATGCCGAGCGCGGTGGAGCAGAGCCGGTGCGCCCGGACCACGCCGGGCACGTCGAGGTCGCGCAGGATCGCGTACTCGTGCCGCAGCCGCTGCCGCGCCAGGGGATCGGCGCTGGACGGCGCCAGCGCCTTCAGGATCACCGTCACCCCGTCCTCGACCCGGGTGGCGCGGAGCACGAGCGTGGCGCGGCCGTGGGCGACCTCCTCGACGGATCGATATCCCGCGAGCTCGATGCGACCCCTCTCCATCCTCGACCTATATTCGCGCCGTGCGCGCCCTTCAATGGAGGGAGCCGCGAGCGCGCCCGCCGCTCACACGTCGGTGCTGCGCGAGACGTTCTGGGGGTCGAGGTAGCGGTAGGGGACGGTGAGCCCGGAGTTGCGCTCCTGGATCTGGTAGGAGATCGCCTGCAAGCGCCGGCGGAGAGCGGCGATCGCCTCCACCGCCTGGAAGCTCAGGGCCGGGTCGAAATCGGGGAACTGACCGGTGTGCAGGATGCTGCTCTGCGTCGGCAACGACAGCACCCACACCATGCACATCTGCGCGACCGCGGCCTCCCGGGTGGGCAGAGCCTTCCAGAAGTCGGCCTCCCGGTAGTGCGCCTGGCCCTCGTGGATCTCGTCGGGGAGCTCGCCGTGGAGCCGCCCGGGCCCGTTGGCCGCCTCCCCGTAGGTGTCGAACTGCCCGTTGTTGACCGCGGCGTGCTGGGGCCCGGCGCGGAAGATGAGGTGCGTCACCAGATCGAACAGCTCCTCCGGCGTGCGGACCTTGGCCGGGAAGCCGGGGACGTCGCCGCCCACCGGCGAGGCGACCTCCCCGAGGAACTGGGCGAGCTCGTAGTCCCCGGTGACGTCGCCCCCGTCGCGGTACCAGAGGCCGAGGAAGGCCCGGACGAAGCGCGTCAGCGCCGCGTGGATCGCCCGCGCGTCATCGCGATAATGGTAGTTGGGGAGGTCTTCGACCCCGCGGGCCTCGAGGTCCCTGTCCAGCGCCCGCTCGGTGAAGCTCCAGCGCCGGTAGCGGAGGCGCGCGGCGTTGAGGGTGCCGGTCACCCCCGCCGCCATCGCCTTCTGGATCGGCCCCGGCGGGTCGACCATGAGCAGGTTGTGGCGGGCCGTGTCGTTGATCGCCATCGTGCCCTGGTAGTGCGGGGTGAGGAGCTGGCGCACCGGGTGATCGGGGTGGAGCTGCCGGTACATGCAGAGCGCCACCGCCTCGTTCACCAGGTGCGTCTCCAGCAGGTGATAGTAGCCCTCGTGGACGTGGGCGTCGGCGGCGGCGACGTGGGCGCGCGCCATCTGCCAGTCCGCGGGCTTGTGCAGGGGGGTGACCACCGGATTGGGCTCCTCGACGCCCGCCGGCTTGAGCTGGATGGCCAGCGGCAGGAGCTGCCCGCCGTGCTCCCAGAACAGGCAGGTCGGCGCCGCCAGGCGCACCGGGCGCCCCTTGCGCGGCTTCGCCTTGCGGACCTCGTCCTGCACGCTCGCGTGCCAGAGATCGGAGTACTCGACGAAGTAGAGCTTCTTCTCGCCGAAGAGGGCGTCGATGCTCCTGCCGGCGACGGAGAGCACGCGCCGGGCGGCCTCCCACAGCTCGGTGGGGGCGCGGTCCAAGAGCCGCTGGATGGCCATCGGGTTCACCCCGTCGAGGCGCATCCGGCCGAACTCGGCGTCGAGGCGCCACTGGCCCACGTTCTCCGCGTCGCCGCCGAGCAGCCGGTAGAGAGCGTGGTAGTCGTCCTGCTTGTCGAAGCGGCGGAGGACGGTGAGCACCGACACCGCTTTCGCCTTGGCCTTCTGCTCCAGCTTGGCGATCCCGAGCCTCGCCTGGTAGGCCAGGGGGAACTTCACGTCCGCGGGGAGGACCTTCACGTAGGGCGGCAGCCGCGCCAGATCCTCGTAGGGCGAGGGATCCTCGCGGGTGAGCTCGAAGCGCTCCTGCTCGATCCTCCGGGTGTCGGCCCGGGCCCGCTGGCGATCGGGGGAGACCTTCTGGGGGAGCTGGTGGCGGCTCGGGTTCATCGGTCGCGGTGGCTTCTCTCCGCTCGCGGTCGTCATCGGCCCTTCTCGTCGGGGAGCGTGTTGCCGAACCTCGGATATCCGAACACCCGGTACATCCATTGACGCTGCCGCGCCAGGCGCCGGATCACCCGCCGCTCCGAGTCGCCCAGGGAGCGGTAGTCGGTCATGCTCGGCGCCGTGGGGATACCCAGGCTGGGCGGGTGATTGGCCGCGTTGAAGCTCATGCGCTCCGCCTCCTCGTCCGAGAGGGGCTCCTCCAGCGTGACCGCGGCGACCTCCCTCCAGCGGTGCTCGTGGTCGTCGGGCCAGTCGACTCCGGCGTTGTACCAGTCGAGCGTGTCGCCCGGCTCGGGCCGGTGGAACTGCGCCTGGAAGCGCATGGTGATGGTGTTCCCCTCGGTGAGCCGCGCCTTCAGCGCGTCGCGCAGGTAGTTCGAGGGGCGGTGCTCGCCCTTCTTGCGCTCGCGCACCCAGATCCGGGAGGCCTCGTCCGGGGTGGCCAGCCCCGACTCGGGCCGGGTGGGATCGAGCAGGCGGTAGCGCACCAGCCAGCGCACGTCCTCGTCGTCGATCCAGAACCGCACGATCTGGGTGTAGTAGTGCATCAGCGTCACGCACTCGGGCGCGCGGCGGCGCCCCGCGATCAGCCCCTCGCGCACCTGGCGGTCGTTGCGCACGGCACCGTAGAAGAAGCTCTGGGGGAGGAAGCGCGTGAAGACCCCCAGGGCGAATTTCACCATGTCCTCGGGGCCGGAGAACGAGCCCGCGTTCATCAGCACGTCGAACGGGCTCGGCACGTCCACGTGCGCCGAGAGCCGGAGGGACGCGCCGCGGAGATCGTTGCTGGCGTCGTCGCGGGAGCTCAGCGCCGCGAAGCGGGCCTGGAGGGGCAGGCGCAGCCCGGCCGTGAAGAAAGCGTTGGGCGGGAACTCCGGGGCGTCGACGATGTGGAAGGTGCCGCGCACCGCCACCCCCATCGGGTGGGTGGCGCGCCGGTGCGCGAAGAACGACTGGATCGCGAGCCAGGGGCCCGTCGGCACGTCGAGGAGGGTCCACCCGTCCGGGCCGTGCCCGATCTCCTCGGCGATGGGGTCTCGCCGCCGGCGCCAGAAGTAGGCGTTGCCGAGGAGCATCCCCAGCGCGGGCAGCATCGGCAGCGCCGCGAGCGCGGTCTGCAGGCCCGCGTCCCACACGAAGAGCCTCGCGGCCAGCGAGGCGCCCGCGACGAGCGCGAAGACGCCGCTGTAGAGCTGCCAGTGCCACTCGCGCTCGACGGTGGTCGCGTGGAGGCTCAACAGGCCGATGCCGATGCAGGTCACGCCGTGGAGGTCGACGCTGAACTCGGCGGCCCGCCAGGGCGCGAGCGCGGCGCGGACGGGGGGGAGGAAGGTAATCGAGGCCACCTCGGGCGCGGTGGCGAACCACAGCGCCGCTCCGGCGACGATGAAGCCGAGGCCCTGGATCATCCACAGGCCCCAGAGGTGCGGTGGCTTGGTGTCGGCCGTGCCGCTCAGCCGCGGCGCCACCGGCTCGGCCAGCGGCGACAGGGCGTAGGCCGCCTGGAGGATGACGGCGAGGAGGAACAGGGCCGTGGTGATGCTCCACGGCAGCCCGTGGTGCTCGTCCCTGGCGGCGAGCCCCAGGAGCCGCTCGTCGTGGCGGACGAAGAGATACGCGCACAGACCGAGCGTCAGCGCGAAGCCGCCCGACATGCGCCGCCGCACCCGCTCGTCATCGCGCATCGAGGCGGCCGAGGAGAACAGCGAGAACCCCAGCATCAGCGGGACGCAGAGGCGGACCTCGGCGACGATGAAGCTCAGCGCGAGATCCCCGCTCGGGGGGAACCTGCCTCCCCACAGGAACGGGAGGAAACGCTGCGGCGCGAAGAAGCACAGGGCGGAGACGACGAAGAGAAGGATCGACTGCCCCACCCAGGTGAGCGTGATTAAACCCGACAATGCTCCCCCTCGATCGAGGGCACCCTCGCGCTCGCTGCGGCGAGACTGCCCACTGTGCCCACGGTGCCAGATAGCCCGGGAAATCGGCGCGTGTCAAGCCGCGGCCGGGGGCTGCGACCGGAGGCTGCCACCGGCGGTCGCGGCCGAGCCGATCGGCCCGTGACAGCGCGCTGCGTCCGGCATTAGATGGTGTCCCCCGAGGGTGTCCGCGAGGATGTCCTCGCTCCCCAGAGACCCCAGGAAACAGGTGACGTGATGGCCAGTCCGGAGCTTCAGGCGCTCGTTGCGATGCTGCGATCTTCCCCCGTGGTGGCTTCGGGCTCCCTCGAGGATGGCCGCAAGGGGCTCGACGCGATGAGCGCGATGTTCCCGCCGCCGGCCGACGTCCGCTTCGAGGCGGGGGTGGCCTCCGGTGTCGTCATCGAGCGCGCCATCCCGCCCGGCGCCGACCCCGAGCGCACCTTGCTCTACCTCCATGGCGGCGGGTACGTGATGGGGTCTTTGACCTCGCACCGGCAGCTCGCGGCGAGCGTGGCGAGGGCTGCGGGCATCACCACCGTCTCGGTCGCGTACCGCCTCGCCCCCGAGCACCCGTTCCCGGCCGCCATCGAGGACGCCACCGCCGTCTACCGCTGGCTGCTCGCGCAAGGGAGCCAGCCCGGGCGCATCGCGATCCTGGGCGACTCGGCCGGCGGCGGGCTCACCGTGGCGACCCTGCTGGCGCTCAAGGCCGCCGGAGTCCCGCTCCCCGGCGCGGCCGTCTGCCTCTCGCCCTGGGTCGATCTCGAGTGCACCGGCGCGTCGATGGCCTCTCGCGCGGCCGTGGACCCGATGCTGAGCAGGGGCATGCTCCTGGGGATGGCCGCCGCCTACCTGGCCGGCGCCGACCCGAAGAGCCCGCTGGCGTCACCCCTTCATGGGGACCTGGCGGGGCTCCCGCCGCTGCTGATCCAGGTGGGCACGGCCGAGACGCTCCACGACGACGCGGTCCGCCTCCACGCGCGGGCGCTCGCCGCCGCCGTCGACGTCACGCTCGAGCCCTGGGAGGACATGATCCACGTCTGGCACGCTTTCCCCATGCTGCCCGAGGCGCAGCGCGCGGTGGCGCGCATCGGCGAGTTCGTCCGCGCGCACCTCGGCGTTCGCGCGGGCTGACGCCACTCCCTGCCTCGACGCCGCCGCCCCGCGCGCTTGACAACCGGGCGCCTGGAAGGTACTTCGTACGCGAAACATCGTGCCCAGCCCCCCCGCCGCTCCCGAGCCGAGGCCGGACGTCGACTCCATCGTCGAGACGATCATCTATCTCTACACGGAGTCGCGCCGCCTCACCAAGGGGCTGGCCAGCCAGTTCGGCCTCACCGGCCCGCAGCTCACCGTCATCAAGCTGCTCGAGACCTTCCAGGACCTCTCGCTCTCCTCGCTCTCCGAGCGCATCCGCGCCCAGAACAGCACGGTGACGGGCATCATCGACCGGATGGAGCGCGAGGGGCTGGTGCGACGGGAGCGGTCGACCGTCGATCGGCGGGTGGTGCACATCCGCCTGAGCGAGAAGGGTCAGAAGCTGGCCCGGCAGATCCAGGTCGAGCCCATGGAGATCTTCCGCGACGCGCTGGCCAGCCTGACCCAGGCCGACCTGCGGGATCTCCTGCGCATCATGAACAAGCTGCAGAAGTACGTCCGCTCCAAGGTGCCCGCCGAGGGCGGCGCCCTCGCGGGCTGAGCCCTGATAACGCCCTGATGAAGAGGCGGCGCGCCCGCGGTCGCGCCGGACGCCCTCCGGAGGAGACACCATGTCGAGAGAGAAGCCGACGTTCACGGGTGAAGCGAAGAAGGCGGGCGCCACGCGCGATCCCGACATCGCCGTGGTGACCTGCGCGCTCGACGGCGTGCTCGCCAATCGCAAGCAGTGTCCGCACATCCCCTATACCCCCGCCGAGATCGCCGAGGAGGCGAAGCGCGCCTACGACGCCGGCGCCGCGGTCGTGCACATCCACGCTCGCAACGACGACGGCTCGCCCACCTTCTCGCCGGCCGTCTTCGCCCAGATCAAGGCCGAGGTGCGGCGGCGCTGCCCCATCCTCCTCAACTTCTCGACGGGCACCATCCTGGAGGACGTGACCGACCAGGAGACCTACATCCGCGAGAGCCGCCCCGAGATCGCCGCCCTCAACATGGGCACGATGAACTACTCCAAGTACTCGGCGAAGCGGAAGGGGTTCGACTTCGACATGGTGTTCCCCAACACCTACGCCAAGATCATCAAGCTCCTCCACGCCATGAACGAGGCGGGGGTCAAGCCCGAGCTGGAGTGCTTCGACACCGGCCACACCCAGGGCATCGCCCCGCTCCTCGACATGGGCGTGCTGCGGCCGCCGCTCCAGTTCTCGTTCATCGTCAACGTGCTCGGCGGCATCCCCGGGCACGTCGAGTCGCTCCAGCTCCAGACCCGGATCATGCCCCCCGGCTCGGAGTGGGAGGTGATCGGGATCAGCCACGGCCAGTGGCGGATGCTGGCGGCCGCGCTGGTGCTCGGCGGCAACATCCGCTGCGGCCTCGAGGACCACCTCTACCTGCCCAGCGGCGAGATGGCGAAGAGCAACGGCGAGCTCGTCGAGGTGGCCGTGCGCCTGACCCGCGACGTGGGCCGCCGGCCCGCGACGGTGGACGAGGCGCGGCAGATCCTCGGGCTCGGAGCCGCGTCGTGACCAAGCGGCACGCGGCGCACCCGTACGCGCTGATCAAGGTCGGGATCGAGGGGAGCGTGGTGACCATCACCCTCCACAACCCCGCGCGCAAGAACGCCATCGGGCCCGCGATGGTGAACGAGCTGCTCCACGCCCTCGCCGAGGCGCGGGCGGACGAGGGCGTCCGCGTGATCGTCCTCACCGGCGTCGGCGACGCGTTCTGCGCCGGCGGCGACTTCGCGCAGATGAGCACGCCGGCGGCCGGGGGGGACGCGCTCCCGCACCAGGGGGACTACGCCGACCTGCTCCTCGCCATGGTCAACTCGCCCAAGCCCATCGTGGCTCGCGTCAACGGTCACGCCCTCGGCGGCGGGCTCGGGCTGGTGGCGGCGTCGCACTTCGCGGTCGCGGTGCGCGGCGCCCGGCTGGGCACGCCGGAGATCAACGTGGGGCTCTTCCCCATGATGATCATGGCGGTGCTCCAGCGCATCGTGCCGCGCCGTCGCCTCCTCGAGATGATGCTCTTCGGAGAGCGGCTGGACGCCGACCAGGCGGCGGCGGCCGGGATCATCAACCGCGCGGCGGAGGTCGCCGAGCTCGACGGCGCGGTGAAGCACATCATCGACCACCTCCTCACCAAGAGCCCGATGACCCTGCGGCTCGGCCTCGAAGCGTTCGCCGCGCAGGACGATCTCGAGCTGGAGCAGGCCTTGCCGCTCCTGCGCGAGCGGCTCGCCGGCTGTCTCGCCACCGACGACGCGCGCGAGGGGCTGACCGCCTTCCTGGAGAAGCGATCCCCCAAGTGGACGGGGAAATAGGTGCCATCGTGAACATGCGCGAGCTCGTCCGGGACCTCGAGGCGCGCCGCGAGGCGGTGCGCAAGATGGGCGGCGAAGACCGCATCGCCAAGCAGCACGCCCGCGGCAAGATGACCGCGCGCGAGCGGCTCACCGCCTTCTTCGACGACGGCGTGTACTTCGAGGTCGGGATGCACGGCACCCAGATGGGCCTCGCCGCCGGCCCCGACGGCAAGGATCGCCCGCCCGCCGACGCCGTCGTGTGCGGCTTCGGCAAGGTCGACGGCCGCATGGTGTGCTGTGCCGCCTACGACTTCACCGTCAAGGGCGGCAGCATCGGCCAGA
>Ga0302267_10001760_pt1 | contig 27098 bp, 21 predicted proteins | sample III_Bog_E1_3_FD_194555 | JGI IMG/M metagenome (GOLD analysis project Ga0302267, IMG submission 194555) | Peat permafrost microbial communities from Stordalen Mire near Abisko, Sweden - III_Bog_E1_3 | ecosystem: Environmental > Terrestrial > Soil > Wetlands > Peat | place: Sweden: Abisko...
CCGGGGGACGTGACGGGGAAGAAGGCGCGCAGCACCCCTTCGAGGCCGTGGTTCACGCGCTGTTCAGGCGCGGCGCTCCTCTGTGCGAAGCGCTCGTACGAGTCGCGCAGCGGCGCCTGGAGGTCCAGAACACCCAGCGACGGCCCGACCGCACGGAGGGTGGCCACCGCTAGATCCTACCTCTTGCCCGCCTGCCGAGTAACAGGCCGGTCGCGGAACGCTCCCCAGGCGTTCCGCTGGGTGACCGGTCGCGGAACGCTCCGGGCGAGCGTTGCGCAGCAGGATCACCCGCGCGAGGCGAGGGCGGGCATCGGGGCCGGCGCGACCGACACCACCGCCGAGATCGGGGCCGCGGGCGCGGTCGGCGCCTGGCCGACGGGGGACGGGACCGCCTGGAGGGGCCGGAACTTGGCCGCCGCCGCAGCCTTGGCCCGCTCCCGGGAGAGGATGCGGTTGAGGGTGCGGCGGTCGATGCCGAGCATGTCCGCGGCACGAGTCTTGTTGTTGCCGTTCCGCTCGAGCACCTGAGCGATGTAGCGGAGCCGGAGCACATCGAGCGTGGGCCAGTCGTTGGTCAGCATCGTCCTCTGTTCGCCTGACCCCCCGCCGACCTTCAAGGAAGGCGGAACAAAGTGCTCAGGTGGGGTCGCGGGCGGCGCTGAGGGCGGCGCGGTAGGCCTCCACCTCGGTGAGCCCCTGCTCCTCCAGCCAGAGCGCGAGGCCCCGCGCCGTGGCCGCGCCGTCGGCCCGGACCCGGTGCAGGCCGAGCGCGTGGCGGCCATAATAGTCGGCAAATCCGGCCACCCAGGTGCGGTCGAGCCGCTCGGCCGCCACGCCGCGGAGCAGCGCGGCGAGGATCTCGTCCTGCGGGCGCGCGCCCTCCCAGAGCCCCCAGGCCACGCCGCGGAAGACCCGGTAGGCCCGGGCGAAATCGCCCTCGCCGGCGCCCTCGAGGGCATAGCTCGACGCCCAGGGGCGCTGGTGATCGTGGGCCTGGAAGACCTCGTGCATCACGTCGATCTGGGCGCGCCGGGGGAGCCCGCTGGCCAGCTCCACGGCGGCGCCGCGCGTCACGGGCGCCACGACCAGGGCGGCGAGGGCGTCGGTGCGCCCCCAGGATTCCTCCCGACCGTCCTCCCCGGCGAGCCTGCGCACGGGCACCTCTCCGCCGTGGAGGACCAGGAGCAGCCAGCTCCGCCCGGGGAAGCCCTCCGCCAGCGCCGCGATCACGCGCCCGCCCTCCGGGCTCTCCCAGGCGACGCCGGCCAGCAGGCGCTCCCCCTCGCGGGCGGCCACGCGATGCTTCGCGAGCGCGACCCCGGCGAGCTCACGTTCTGACACCAGGGCGAAATCGTCCGCCGCTTCGGCGTAGAGCGCGGTCAGGCAGGCGAGGGCCATGAGGTGCTCCGCGTCGTGGGGCGGCGCGACGCTCCTCTCCAGGGAGCGCTCCGCGGCCTGGACCATCGCCGAGACCCGGTCGAGCTGCGCCGTCGTGGGCACGCGGCGGAGCTCGACGGGAAAGCCCGCGAAGGCCCCCGGCTCGTCCTCCGGCCCGGAGATCAGGAGCGTCGGCGGATCGAGCACCGCCTTGCGGAGCAGGAACGCGCAGTCGGCGGCGTCCTCCGCGGGCGAGGCGAGCGCCGGGTCCCCGGAAGCCGCGGCCTGCACGGCCCGGTCGGCATAGAGCGGGACCGCGCCGGGATAGTGATCGGCGTTGGGCGGATAGCCGTCGGCCATCGAGCTCGGGTGCGCGTCGACCACGCCGACGCCGCCCTGGGTCGAGGGGGCAGGCAACGGAGCATCGACGCCGTGGGCGCGGGCGTAGACGTCCACCAGATCCGCGGCGGCCAGCAGCGCGCCGGTACGCCGGGCCGCGCCGCCGGTGAGCAGGTCGATCTCGGCGCGCCCCTCCGGGTAGACGGGCGCCAGGTGGGTGGTGCCGCCGTCCGCGTCGCCCCCGTAGAAGCGGAGGCGCGCAAGCGAAGGGTGGCCGAGGTCGTGGACCGCGGCGACGATCAGGTGGGTGAGCGGCTCGCAGGCGCCTCCCCCTTCGAGGAGAGCGTCGCCCATGCTGCGACCCGGGCGCCCGAAGTAATGGAGGTCGCCGAAGACCTCGGGGATGGCGCGCCGCAGGTCCCGCGCCGGCCGGAGCTGCTCGAGGCGGTCGGCCCAGCGGACGCGCGCCTCCGCCAGATCGAAGGGCCGCCGCTCTTCCCGGGCGTCGAGGGCGCTGGCCTCGAGGAGGAACTCGCCGAGCGCGAGCCGCCCCGCGGCGCGATCGGCGCGGGCGCCGGAGACCAGCGCCCGTCGCGCCGCCGCGAGCCTCACCGGCAGCGCCACCGCGGCCACCCGCTCGGGGAGCGGGGCCCGCCGAGCGAGCTCGGGGCGTGGCGTCGGGGTGGGGGGCGGGAGGCTCCGCGTCGCGGCCGGCGCGCCCAGGAGCGCGAGGTGGACCAGCGCCGACGCGCCCAGCAGCACCGCCGCCGCGGCGGCCGAGCGCAGCCCTGGGATCACTCCTCGCCCGGCCGGTCGCGGAACGCTCTCGGGCGTTCCGCAGGCTGGAGCATCGCGCACACCGCCTGCTCCAGCTCGGCCGTGGCGCGCGCGCCCGCGTGCGTCAGGAGGTAGACGCGCCCGCGCTCGGTGCGGGCGTACACCGAGTACAGGGGGCGGCCCCCCTTGCGGCCGGCCGGCTGGCAGACCACCCGACGCACCTCGCCGAAGGGGATGGGCGCCCCCTCCGGCTCGTGGAAGACGCCCGCGTGCTCGATGCGCACCACCCGGCGCTTGGCGTCGAAGACCACCCGGCGCCGCGCCGGGAACACGAAGAGCGCCACCGCCCCCGCCGCGACCACCGCCAGCCCGAGGGGCGATCGCGCCACCATCGGCAGGAGCGCGAGGAGGGCGAGGGAGAGCCACTGCACGCCGGCCCACCGCCCCTCGACCTCGATCGAGCCGGTGAGCGCCCGGTAGCTGGTGGAATGGTAGATGCGCATCCTGGTCCGGGCTCACTGTAGCGCGGCCGGGGGAGGCCGGTCCCGGACCGCTCTCGAGCACGGCACCTCACCTGCTCATTCGCACAGCGGTCGCCCTCGGCTATCCTCCCCCGGATGCCGCGCCCCATCGACAACCCGCCCAACCCCTGGTCGTCGACCCACGTCGAATGGCTCGAGGAGGCGCCCAGCGCCGCCCTGACCATCTACGAAGAGGAGGCCCGCACCGTCCTCTCGCACAACGACAGCCCCGATCTGCCCTTCCGCTGGAGCCTCAACCCCTACCGCGGCTGCCTCCACGCCTGCGCCTACTGCTACGCGCGCCCCTCCCACCAGTACCTCGGCTTCGGGGCCGGCACCGACTTCGACCGCAAGATCGTGGTCAAGAAGAACGCCCCCGAGGCCCTCCGCCGCGAGCTCGAGCGCCGCTCCTGGGTGGGCGAGGCGATCATGTTCTCCGGCAACACCGACTGCTACCAGCCCCTGGAGGCCAGCTACACCCTCACCCGCCGCTGCCTCGAGGTCTGCCTCGACTTCCAGAACCCGGTCTCCCTGGTCACCAAGAGCGCCCTCCTGCGCCGCGACGTCGACCTGCTGGCCGCGCTCACCCGCCGCGCCCGCGCCTCGGTGATGATGAGCATCGCCTTCGCCCGCGACGACGCGTCGCGGAAGATGGAGCCCTACGCGAGCCGCCCGTCCCACCGCTTCGACGTGATGCGGCTCCTCGCCGACGCCGGCGTCCCGGTGGGGATCCTGGTGGCGCCGATCATCCCCGGCCTCAACGACAGCGACATCCCCGAGCTCCTCGAGCGCGCGCGCGACGCCGGGGCGAGCCGCGCCGGGATGACCTTGCTGCGCCTGCCGGCGGAGGTGCTGCCGGTCTTCGACGCGCGGCTGGAAGAGGAGTTCCCCGAGCGGGCCCAGAAGGTCCGCAACGCCGTGCTGGAGATGCGCGGAGGCAAGATGAACGAGGCGGCGTTCGGCGCCCGGTTCGCGGGCAAGGGCCCGCGCTGGGGGGCCATCGAGCAGCTCTTCGACGTGCAGGCGCGGCGGCTGGGGTTGAATGCAGCGGAGCGGCTGCCGGCGGTTTCGGGGGAGACGACGTTCCGGAGGCCGACGGCCCAGGGGGAGCTGTTCGGGCGGTAAGGCGGCCGGACACTGCGGGTTCGGCGGAGGCGCTAACCCATGCTGCGCGCCCGCCACTCCACGCCGCCGAGGGCCAGGTCGAGGGCGTCGTTGAGGCGCGCCCGGGAGATCGGCTTGGAGACATAGGCAATGCAGCCGGCCGCCAGTGCCCTCTCGGCGTCCCCCGCCATGGCGTGCGCGGTCACCGCGATCACGGGGATCGCCCTCGTCTTGGGGTCCGCCTTGAGGTGGCTGGTGGCGGTGAGACCGTCCATGTCCGGCATCTGGATGTCCATGAGGATCACCGCCGGCGCCGCCTCCTGGGCCGCCCGGATGCCGCTCGCGGCGTCGGCCGCGTCGAGGATCTCGCAGGGGGATCGCGCGAGCATCGCGCGGATGACCTTCCGGTTCACCTCGGAGTCGTCGACCACGAGGATGCGTGGCAGCGCCGGCTCGCGCATCCTCGCCAGCTGCCGGAAGAACCCGGTACGGGTGGAGTCGCCTTTCTGCACGATGGCCTCCACCAGACCGGCGAGCCGGGCGCGATCGTCCACGGACAGGTCACTCGCGGTGAGCACCGCGATCGGGGCGCTCCCGTGCACGGGGAGCGCGCGCAGGCGCTGGATGAGGTCGAAGCCCGAGAGACCAGGCAGGCCGAGATCGATGACGAACAGCGCGGGGCTCACGGCATCCACGACCGCGAGCGCCTCCTCGGCGCTGTGCGCGCGCGCGACCAGGTACCCCTCGCGCCGCAGCCCGACCTCGACGACGCGGCCGTCCGGCTCCTGATCCTCGACGACGAGCACCGTCGGCCGCTTGCCGGACGAGGGCGGAGCGTGGGGCGGGGGCGTCGGGTAGAACGCCCGCGCGCCCGCCGGCAGCATCGTCGGGCGCGAGGGGGCCATGGGCAGCGTGAAGAAGAAGACGGAGCCCTTGCCGAGCTCGCTGGAGAACCCGACCTCGCCCCCCATCAGCTCGATCAGCTTCTTGCAGATGGAGAGTCCCAGCCCCGTCCCCTGGAAGCGGCGGGTGTACCCCGAGTCGAGCTGCGAGAAGGGGGCGAAGAGCTTGGGGGCATCGGCCGGGGAGATGCCGATCCCGGTGTCGGTCACGCTCACCCGCACCTGCCCGGCGAGGGCGACCGCTTCGAGCGTCACCGTCCCGCCCTCGGGCGTGAATTTCACCGCGTTGGAGACCAGGTTGACGAGCACCTGCCGCAGCCGGTCCGGATCCGCCATGACGAAGAGGCTCCCCTGCGCGAGGCGGTTCACGATCTCGATCGAGCGCTTGCGCGCGGCGTTCGCCAGCAGGTTGCCGGCCCCCTCCAGGGGCTCGGACACGTCGACGCGCAGCACCTGGACCTCGATCCGGCCCGCCTCGATCTTGGAGAGGTCGAGCACGTCGTTGATGAGCGTGAGCAGCTGCTGGCCCGCGCCCATCACGTCTTGCACGACCGCGCGCTGCTTCGCGGTCAGCGGCCCGTAGTCGCCGGCCTGGAGGAGGTCGGAGAAGCCGATGACCGCGTTGAGGGGCGTGCGCAGCTCGTGCGACATGGTCGCCAGGAAGTCGCTCTTCAGCCGCGAGGCGCGCGCGAGATCCTCGTTGCGGAGGGTCAGCTCGGCCTGGTTTTCGGCGAGCTGCTCGGACTGGGCCCGGAACTCCTCCTGCTGGGCGAGGAGCTCGGCGTGCTGCGCCACCAGCTCCTCGTTGCGGGACCGCAGCTCTTCGCTGGCGCGCGCCTCGCTCGCCTCGCGGTCGCTGCGGAGGAGCTGCTCGCGCACGTGCCGGCTCTCGTCCTCGAGCTGCTTGCGGCGGATCTGGGCGCGGACGCGCGCCCGGAGCACCTCGAGATCGCTCGACTTGGAGACGAAGTCGTCGGCCCCCGCGCCCAGGCCGCGGACGATGGCGTCGTGATCCTCCAGGGCCGTGAGCAGGATGAGGGGCGTGTCCCGGATGGCGGGCGCCGACTTGATCCGGCGGCAGGTCTCCTCCCCGCCCAGCCCGGGCATGAGCAGATCGAGGAGGATGCACTCGACCGGCTGGGCGGCGAGCATCTCCAGCGCCTCCTCGCCCGACCGGGCGAGGATGAGGTCATAGCCCTCGTTCTGCAGGGCGTCGGCGAGCCCGTGGAGGTAGGTGGGGCTGTCGTCGACCGCGAGGATCTTCTTGGGTCCGGAGAGGCTCCGGGTCTTCGGTCCGGCGATGGACGCGCCCGCGCTGCGCAGCATGGCCGCGACGCGGGCGAGGATGACCGTGACGCCGTCGTCCTTGCGCACGAACGCATCCGCGCCGTCCTCGAGCGCCCGGAGCTCGCCCCCCGCCCTCTCGGAGCCGGTGAGCAGCAGGCACGGGGTCCGACGCAGCGCCGCGTCGAGCCGGATGCGACGCACCACGGCCGCCCCGGGGATGCCGGGGAGCAAGCCGTCGATGACGATCGCGGTCGGCCTCAGGTCCGCGGCGATCCGCAGCCCCTCCTCGCCGCTCCCGGCGATCACCACCTGGTAGCCGGCGTCGACGAGCGCCTCCCGGAGCTGCTGGCGGAACGTCACCCCGTCGTCGATGACGAGGATCGTCGGCGCTCGCGGCCCCTCCCCACCGCGAGCGACCAGCTCCTGGGCCCGCGCGACGACGTAGCCCAGGTCGTAGGGCTTGCCGACGTAGTCGTCCGCGCCCGTGGCCAGCCCGCGCAGGCGAGCGCGCACCTCGGCCCCCGAGGAGAGGAGCATGACCGGCGTCGCGCCGGCGGGAGACCGGCGCAGCTCGCCGAGGAAGCTCAGGCCGTCGCCGTCGGGGAGCTGGACGTCGAGGATGACGAGCGCGAAGGTCTCCCGCGCCAGGGCCTCGCGCGCCTCGGCGAGGGACTTGCACGGGACGGGCCTCAGGCCGGCATCCGTGAGGCCGTTGGCGAGGTCCATGCGGACCGTGAGGCTGTCGTCGACGATGAGGATGGCTTCGTTCATCGGTGGTCGCTTCTCCCGGGCGGCAGGACCAGCGCGGCGAGGGCGGACCCTACCTCATCGAGCGGCAGCACGCGCTCCACGGCCCCCAGCAGGATCGCCTCGCGCGGCATCCCGAAGACGACCGAGGTGCGCTCGTCCTGCGCGAGCGTAGCACCGCCCGCGGCGCGGATCGCCAGCAGCCCCCGAGCGCCGTCGCGCCCCATGCCCGTCAGCAGGCACGCGGCGCTCGCCGACCCGAGCTCCGCCGCGATCGACTCGAACAGCACGTCGACGGACGGGCGGCAGGAGTGACGCTCCGGCTCCCGGGTGAGCCGCAGGCGGTCGCCGCGGACGACGAGGTGCTGATCCGGCGGCGCCATCCGCACCCGCCCCGGGGGCCCCGCGAGGGGCTCGCCGTCCGTCGCGAAGGACACCCGGTGCGCGGTCTGGCCGTCCAGCCAGTCGGCGAACGCGACCCCGAAGCGCTTGCTGATGTGGAGCACCAGCAGGATCGGCGCCGGGAACGGTGCGGGGAGCGCCGACAGGACCGACACGATCGCCGCCGGACCGCCGGTCGATGCCCCGATGGCGACGACCCGCGGTGCCGCCGAGGGAGCCGGGGCGCAGGGCAGCCCCGGGGGCCGCTCGAGCCTGAGCCGGGCGCGGGGGTGGGTGATGACCTTGATGCGGGCCACCATCTTCACGGCCCCCACCAGCCGCGCCTCCCAGGCGCCCTCCGGCTCGTCGCTGCCCGACTTGTCGAGCACGTCGACCGCGCCGGCCGCGAGCGCGTCGTAGGTCTTGAAGACGTCTCCGCGGTTCATGGACGCCGAGACGATGAGGATGGGCGTGGGGAAGTAGGCCATGATGTACTCGGTCGCGGCGAGCCCGCTCATCACCGGCATGACCATGTCGAGGGTGATGACGTCGGGCCGCAGCTCGCGGCAGAGCTCGATGGCGCGCCTCCCGTCCTCCGCCTCCCCCACCACCTCGAGGTCGGGGTCCGCCGCGAGCACCTCGACGAGGCGCCGGCGCACCGTGAGCGAGTCCTCCACCACGACCACGCGGATCCTGGTCATGCTTCCCCCAGGAGCCTGCGGATCGTCCGCAGCAGCTCGGTTTGATCGAAGTCGCCCTTGACGATGTAGGCCCCGGCCCCGGCGGCGGCGCCGCGCCTGCGATCCTCGGGCGATCCCCGCGACGTCACCAGGATCGCCGGGGTGTCCCGGAAGCGCGGATCGGCGCGCGTCCGCTCCACGAAGGTGAAGCCGTCCATGCCCGGCATCTCGACGTCGACGAGGTAGAGGCCGTAGCGCCGGATCGTCGCCTTCTCGAGCCCCTCCTCGGCGGAGGAGGCGACGTCGACCGCGTAGCCCGCGGACTCGAGGATGCTCTGCTCCAGCATGCGCGTGGTCAGCGAGTCGTCGATGACCAGCAGCGGGGGGCGCGCCCGGAGCGGAGAGACGCGCTCGGACCGGACCGCCTGGCGCGCGCCCCGCACCAGGGCCTCGGGATCGAGCACGAGCTGCGGGTCGCCCGCGGCGTCGAGGGAGGCCGCCGAGACGATGGGATCCACGGCCGCGAGCGGCGACAGCGCCCGCAGCACCAGGGTCTCGGTGCCGAGCAGGCGGTCGACCGCCAGCGCCACGGAGGAGCCGCCGGCGCCGAGCACGACCGCCGGCCATCCGCCCGCGGACCGCTCCCTCGGGGCGACCGGGCGCCCGAGCAAGCTGGCGAGCGGCACGAAGGGGATCGTCTCGTTCTCGTGCACGATCGCGGCGCCGGTGGCGGTCTCCGTCACGTCGCGCTCGTGGACGCGGAGGGCCCCGCGCACCGCGTCGACGGGGAGGGCCGCGCGGAGCCCGCCGGCCTCGACGACGAGGGCCTCGAGCGACGCGACCGAGACGGGCACCGCGATCTCGAAGGTCGTGCCGCGGGAGGCCTCGGTGCGGACCTGCACCTGGCCGCCCAGCCGCTGGACAGCCTCGCGCACGACGTCCAGCCCGACCCCGCGGCCCGCGAGCTGCGTGACCACGCGCGACGTGGTGATGCCCCCAACCATGAGAAGGCTGAGCAGCTCCGCCTGGTCGAGTCGGTGCGCCTCGGCGGCGCCGAGGCCGCGCTCCCGCACCACCCGGCGCACCCCCTCGAGATCGACGCCGCGCCCGTCGTCGCGGCACACGAAGAGCGCCCGCCGCCCCTGCCGCGAGACGACAAGCTCCAGGGCCCCCGCCGGCGGCTTGCCCGCAGCGACCCGCTCGCGCTCCGTCTCCACGCCGTGCGCGACGGCGTTCCTCACGAGCTGGAGGAGGGCCGCGTGGAGGACGCCGAGCACGTACGCATCGAGGCGCACCTCGCCGCCCCTCGCGGTGAAGGTCACCCGCTTGCCCGTCGCGTGCGCGACGTCGCGGGCCGCGCGCTCCAGCGACGCGAACACGGTGCTGGCCTTCATCAGTTGCAGCTGGGCCGCTCCCTCCCGGGCGAGGCCCAGCTCGCGCGAGGCGCGGTCGAGCGCCCCCTCGAAGGTGCGCTCGAGCTCCCTCAGCACGGCCCGCAGCTCGTCGAGGCTCGCCCGCGTCGGGCCCGGCAGGAGAGCCTCCCCCGCCTCGACCTCGGCCACCGCGCGCTCCGCCAGCCGGCGGGCGCGGACGAGGGGCTCCGACACCGCCCGCAGCCCGTCGAGGGAGACCTGCGCCTCCGAGAGGCGCTCGAGGAGCGCGTCCATCTCGGCGACGTCGGCGCGCGCGGCGGGGGCCTCGGGAGGACGCTGGAGCGTGGGGGCGCCAATCGCCGCGGGCGCGAGGCGCGGCCCCTCCTCGCCGGGTGGGCGATCGAGGGTCGCGACCTGGGCGGCCATGCCGTCGAGCAGCGCCAGCGCGGCGGCGACCCGGTCGCGCTCGAGGGGCGACGACTGCTCGCGGAGGGGCACCAGGACGTCCTCGATGGCGTGCGCGAGCTCCGCCAGCGTCACGTGCTTCACCACGCGCGCGGCGCCCTTGAGCGTGTGCGCGAGGCGCAGCAGGTTGGGCACGAGGTCGGCTGGCCGCGCGCCCCGCTCGAGCGCGAGGATGCCCTTCCCGAGCTCCTCGAGGATCTCGGCGGCCTCCACGCGGAAGTACCTGAACGGGTCTGCCCCCACGGTCACCCGGTCGACTGCGGGGTGACGAGCCGGAGCAGATCCCGCGAGAGATCGCGGAGCTGCCCGGCCGCCTGGAGGGTCTGCGACGAGCTGGACTCGGTCTCCCGGGTGGCCTGCGCCACGCTGCCGATGGCGAGGTTGACCTGCTCGACGGCCGTCGCCTGCTGCTTGGTGGAGAGCTCGATCTCGCGGGCGGCCTCGGTCGTCGTCCCGACCAGCGCCCCGATCTGCTTGAACGACACGGCGACGTCGCCGAACTGCTTCGTCCCCGCGTCGACCGCCTTGGAGCCGCCCTCGGTGGCCATCACGGTGGTGTTCACGGCGCTGCGGACGTCCTCGATCAGGCCGCGGATCTCCTTGGTCGAGCCCCCCACGCGGTCGGCCAGCTTGCGGATCTCGTCCGCGACCACCGCGAACCGCTTGCCCGCGTCCCCGGCGCCCACCGCCTCGATGGTGGCGTTGAGGGCGAGGATGTTGGTCTGGTCCGCCAGCTCCGAGACGATCTCGAGCACGCCGCCGATCTGCTGGGACTTCCGGCCGAGCTCGAGCATGTGGCGGACGATGACGTCGACCTGGCGCCGGATGCTGGCGATCGACTCGTGCGCGGCGTCGACGGTGCTCATCCCGCCCCGCGCCGCGGTCGCCGTCTCCGCGGCGATGTGAGCGACCCGCTGGGCGCTCTGGGCGATCTGCCGCGACGTGGCCAGCAGCTCGTTGATGGTCATGGCGATCTCGCTCATCGCGCTCGACTGCTCGCGCGCGCCGGTCGCCTGCTGGGTGGCGGCGGCCTGGAGCTCGGCCGACGAGCTCTGGACGTGCCCGACGGCGGCGCCGATCTGGCCCGTCAGCGAGCGGGTGATGGTCAGCCCGGCGCCGATGACCACGAGCAGGCAGAAGAGCGTGCCGAAGACGGTGGTCGACCTCGTGTCCGCCACGGCGACCTCGACGTCGGCGGCCCGCTGCTTGAGCAGATCGTGCTCCTCCCGCTCCAGCTGGGCGAGGACGCGGCGCAGGTCGTCCATGAAACCCTTCCCCCTGCCAGTCCTGATGACCTTCGCCGTCTCCTCGAAGCCGGCCGACCGGCGCAGCTCGACGGTCAGCTTCAGCTCGGCCAGCTTCGCCGCGAGGAGCTGCTCCGCCTCGTCGAGCGACCGCTGCTGGCCCGGGTTGTCGGAGGTGAGCGCGCGCAGGTCCGCCTCCACCCCCCCCAGCGCGCTGACCGCCTTCTGGTAGGGCTCGAGGTAGGCATCGTCGCCGGTGATGACGAAGCCTCGCTGCCCCGTCTCGGCGTCCTTGACGAGGCTGAGCACCTCGGTGGTGCGCTCCAGGACGAGGTGCGCGTGGTTCACCAGGTAGCTCGTCCTGGCGAGCGAGGTGGCGCCCCGGTAGGCCACCACGCCGACCGCCACCAGCAGGGCGAACGACAGTGCGAACCCGGCGGCAACCTTCCTTCCGAACGTCCACATTTCATGTCTCCTTGCGGCTGTCGACGACGCCGAGCTGCATCTTGAGGGCCCCCACCAGCGAGGACACGCTGACGATCGGGCGCAGGATCCCCGCGACCCGCGCGGTCTCGCGGACGTGCCCTGGCGTCGCCTCCCCCTGGACGGGCGACAGCTCCGAGGGGAGGACCCGCAGGTGGCCGTCGAGCTCGTCGACGGCGAAGCCGACCGGCTCTGCGCGGGCGAGGACGATCCAGCGCGGCCGCGCGGGAGACGAAGGGTGGCCGAGGAGCTCGCGGAGGCCGTACACCGGGATCGCGACCCCCCGGATCCCGGCGAGGCCCAGCAGCGCAGCCGCGGAGGTGGGCACCGGCACGATCCTCCGGGCCACGAAGATCCCCGCGAGCTCCCCGAGGCGCAGCGCAACTCCGGCGTCGGCCACGCGCACGCCCAGGAAGGCCTCCGCGTCCTCGTGCGCCCCCGCCGCCGGCTCGGCGAAGGACTGGTCGAAGGTCCGCCGCAGATCCGCGGCCAGGTCGGCGAAGCGCGCCTCCGTCATGGCGCGCCCCCGCCAGCCGCCAGCTCTCCGCGGCAGACGGCGGTGAGCGCCTCCCGGGAGAAGCCGCCGCCGAAGAGCAGCACGCGGTGGGCATCCTCGTGGTCCAGGAGGCGGAGCGCCTCGGTGAATTCGCCGCGGGCGCGCGCGCCGTCGCCGGCCCGCCGCGCCAGGAGGCCGAGGTGAAGCCGCGGCATCGCGAAGCTCGGGTCGAGGCGCGCCGCGAGCTGGTCGTGCCGCTCCGCCCCCCGGGCATCGCCCGCGCTCTCGCAGCAGAGCGCCGTCACGTAGTGCGCGCCGGCGTGGGTGTCGTCCGTCTCCAGCAGCTCGGCGGCGACCCTCGCGGCTTCGGCCAGGTCGCCGCCGTGCATGAGCAGGACGGCGTGGAGGAGGCGAACGTCGGGATCGGCTCTGGACTCGGCCGTCAAGGATCCGAGGAGGCTCTGCGCCTCGACCAGGCGCGCCTGGCCCATCAGCTCGATGGCCCGGACGAGATCCGCGTGCGCGCCCTCGCCGGCGGGTTCCCTCGTCCGCGGAGCCTCGGCCGCGCGCGCGGCGTCGGCGAGCGCGGCGATCCGCTCCGACGCGCCGCGGACCGTCTCCAGCCAGGAGTCCGCCCACCCCGGCGACGGCGACGGCGCGACGGGGGGAGGATCCGGCGCGTCCTCCAGGGGGTCGGCCTCGGCGCGGCGCTGGTAGTAGAACGCGTCGTGGGTGTTGCGCAGGTGGAACTGCTCCGACATGCCTCGCAGCGTCTCGGCGTGACCGAGGAACAGGAAGCCACCGGGCGCCAGGGCCTCGGCGAGGCGCGCGATGACCGCGCGGGCGACCTCGGGGGTCAGGTACATGAGGACGTTGCGGCAGAAGATCACGTCGTATCGGCCGCGCTGCCAGAAGGCGGGATCGTCCTCGGTGAGGTTTCGCTCCTCGAACGCGACCATCGCCCGAACGGATGCATCGAGCACGAAATCGTGCCCCTCGGCGCGGAACCAAAGGCTCCGCACCTCGGCCGGCGTCCCCCGCAGCGCCCAGCGCGAATAGCGGGCACGCGCGGCTTTTTCGAGGACCTTCGGGTTGAGGTCGATGCCGCAGATCGAGACCTCGCGCCCCGGCTCGAGCGCGCCGCGCAGGGCGATCCCGAGCGAATAGGCCTCCTCACCGGAGGCGCACCCGGCCGAGAGCAGCCGCAACGCCGCACCCGGGGGCCGGGCCAGGAGCCTGGCTGGCACGGCGACGCCGAGGAGCGCGCGGAAGTGGTCGGGGTTGCGAAAGAAGTAGGTCTCCGCGATGGTCAGCTCCGGCGCGAGCGCGCGCAGCTCGTCCCGCCAGGCGAGCGGGCCTTCGACCCGGGCGAGGAGGCCCTCCACCCCTCCAGGGGTCGCGGAGCTTCGCCGCTGGAGCACCTCGTGGAGCGAGGGGAGCCTGCTCTCGTCGAAGGACAGCCCGAGCCGGCGCGTGATGGCCGCTCGAAAGCGCTCGAGCGCCCTCGCGTCGACCCCGGTCACGCCTCCAGCCTCCGCCCGGCGAGGGCGCGCCAGTCGGCGTCGGAGAGGAGGCTCGCCGCTCGCAGCACGACCAGGAGATCGGCGTCCAGCACGCCGATCGCCGCGACGACGTCGGCGCTCCCGGATCCCAGGAGCGGCGGCAGCGGGGCGCTGCGGTCCGGCGCGAGGTCGAGCACCCCCACCACCGCTTCCACGGCGAGGGCGAGGCGGTGGTCCCCCGCGCGCAGCATCACCCAGCGCGTGGCCAGCGGACCGCCGACGACCCCGAGCAGCGCGGCGGCCTCGACGACGGGCACTGGAGCTCCGCGAACGACGGAGACGCCACGCACGAAGGGCGGCATTCCAGGGAGGGTCTCCACCGGCAGGGGACGCAGGGTCTCGAGGACGTGCGCGAGCGGCACCGCCAGCCGGAGCGTGGCCTGGCGACAGACAAGGGAGGCCCCTGCTCTCGTCCCGGAATCGACCGCCGCGGAGATTGGCATGGGAGGTTCTCTGGCCCTCGGGCCGCGGCGTTGGAGCCAGGATTGAGACGGGGATAAACCTCGGTGCGCCGACGGCCAGCGACCCTCCGGCTCTCGAGGGGTCCGACGCGCTAGCTCGGGGCCGTGGGGAAGCGGAGCACGAAGGAGGTCGGCCACTCCGCCTGGTCGACGACGGCGATGGTGCCGCCGTGGGCCTCCATGGCTCGCGCGCAGAAGTACAGCCCGAGGCCTGCGTGCCCGCCGGCCGGCGCGCCGTCGTCGCCGCGACGGAACTTCTCGAAGATCCGGCTCCGGTCCCGCTCGGGGATCGGCTCTCCAGTGTTGGAGACCGAGACCTCGACGACGGGGCCTTTCTTCGTGCTCGAGAGCAGGATCCGCCCCTCCGGCGGCGTGTACCGCAGCGCGTTGCGGACGAGGTTCTCGAGGACGCGCTGGAGGATGGTCCGATCGGCGTCCACGTGCAGCCCCTCCTCGGCGTCGACGCCGACGGTGATACGTTTGTCCAGAGCCTCCCGCGTCTGCGCTCTCGCCACGTCGTGGAGGAGAGCGTCGAGCGCCACCGGCACGCGCTCCAGCGGTACATCTGCCTGCTCGATCCGTGCCACCGCCAGGAGGTCGTCGATCATCTTCTGGAGGCGCGCCGACGCGCCCAGCGAGTCGGTCAGGGCCTCGTCGAGGTCGGTTCCCGGCGCTGCGCCGGTGTGCTGCATCCACCCCAGGTTGGCATGGACTATGGCGAGCGGGTTCCGCAGGTCGTGGACGATGAAGGCGGTCATCTCGCGCTGCTCGCGCTGGAGCCGCTCCAGGGTCGCGTGGCGCAGAGTGAGCTCGTCGCGCGCCTCCTTGAGCCGCAGGAGCGTCCGCACCCGCGTCAGCAGGAGGGCGCGGTCGACGGGCTTCTCCAGGAACTCGTCGGCGCCCGCCTCGAAGCCGCGGAGGCGGTCCTCGCGCTCGGTCTGACCGGTGATGAGGATCACCGGAACGTGCGCCCCCTCCGCGTGCGCGCGGACGTGAGTCAGCACGTCGATGCCATCGAGATCAGGCATCATCACGTCGAGCAGGATGAGGTCGGCCGGCTCCCGCTCGAATGCCGCGAGCGCCTCGTATCCGCCGCTCGCCCGCGTGAGCGTGTAGCCCAGCGGCGACAGATAGGCCTCGAGGAGAGTCAGGTTGCGCGGCTCGTCGTCGACGAGCAGAAGGCGCGCGGGCATCGGTTACCTCCACGAAGGGGGTGAGAGGCCGAGGGTCGATACAGAGCGTAGGTCGACCTGGGCCAGATTAGGGGAAAACCGTAGGCGGCGAGGTGGACTGGAGCAAGACATTTGGCCCCCACGTACACATTTGCCACAGCGGCCACGAGGCCCGACCCCGCCGCCCTCACGTTCGCCACACCGTGGCACTCCGGCGTGCGCCGTGCGTGGTCCCCGCGCTCCCCCGCAATCGCTGCACCAGCGCCGGCGGATCGGGCGCGACTCCGGCGGCATGCGACGTGCTTGGCGGCGTCCCTTCATGCCCGAACGGTTCGTCACCTACGTCCGCGCGCACTCCGCCGAGCTCCTGACCCATCTCCTGGTCGCTGCCGCGGTGGCCGCGGGGACGCTGCTGCTGGGGCAGCTCCTCGCCCGCTTCGCCGCGCGGCTGCTGGGGCGGGGCACCGGGCGGGGCAAGACGCTCGCTCCCATCGTCCGGACGCTGATCTGGCTCTTCTCCGTCTTCGCGGCCGTGGTGATGGCCTGCGATCAGATGGGGATCAACGTCGGCACCATCCTGGCCGGAGCCGGCGTCTTCGGCCTGGCGGTGGGCTTCGGCGCCCAGACCCTGGTCAAGGACTGCCTCAGCGGCTTCTTCCTGATCATGGACGACGTGCTCACGGTCGGAGACGTGGTGGACATCGATGGGCAGGCGGGCGTGGTGGAGCGCGTGGGGCTGCGGGTGACCCAGCTCCGCAACAGCGACGGCAAGCTCTGGTACATCCCCAACGGGAGCATCATCAAGGTGGGGAACGCCAGCCGGGACTGGGTGAGCGTGCGCGTCGAGGTCGTCGTGCCCAAGGACGTGGGCCTGAGCGCGGCGCTCGCCCTGCTCCAGGAAGCCGGCAGCGAGTTTGCCGCGGCGCACCCGGGCGAGCTGACGGCTCCCCCGAAGGCGGAGCCGCTCGGGGGCGTCAACGACGAGAAGGTCACGCTGCTCCTGGACATCCGCGTGCGGCCGCAGAAGGGTGGCGTGGGTCCCTTCAAGAGCGACCTCCGCGCGCGTGTTCAGCGGCTCTTCGACGCGCGGGCGGCGACCGCGGTCGGGAGCGGGGCGGCCCCCGCCGCCGTTGCGAGCGTGGCGTGACCTTTCCCCCTCTCGGCGCCGCCCCCGAGGCACGTGCCGAGCGCTCCCGACACCGCCATCGACCCCGCCCCCCTTTGCGCTAAGCTGCCGCTCATGCCGCGGCCCGGGTACGACGCCGTCTTGCTCGTCACCGGCTTCCCCTCGCTCTACGCGCGGAAGATGGTCCGGCACCTCCTCGCCGCGGAGCCGGACGCGCTGGTCTATGCTGTCGTCGCGGCCGACCAGGCGGACCTGGCGGAGGCCGAGCACGAGTCGCTCGACGCAACCCTGCGGGCGCGCCTCGTCCTGGTCGCCGGGGACGCGGCGGCCATGGACCTGGGCCTGTCCGGCGCGGAGTTCCGCCAGCTCACCCGGGAGGTGGACCGCATCCACCACCTCGCGCACATCGCCGCGGGCTCGGTCGACCGCCGCACCGCCCACGCCGTCAACGTCGTGGGCGCGGGGGAGATCCTCGAGTTTGCGCGGGCGGCCGGGTCGCTGGAGCGGCTGGTCTTCCACTCCACGGCGCACGTCTCGGGCGACCGGACGGGCGTCGTCTACGAGGACGACCTGGCCTCCGGGCAATCGTTCCGCAGCGAGGTGGAGGAGACCCGGATGCAGGCCGAGTCCCTGGTGCGGCGCGCCATGAGGGACGTGCCGATCTCGGTGGTCCGGCCCACCACGCTGGTGGGCGACCTCGATCCCGCCTCGGACGAGCGCCTCGACGGCCTCTACCTGCTAGTGCTCTTCATCGTCGCCACCCCCGCGGAGATCGCCATTCCTTTCCCGGGCAAGGGCGACTCCCCCCTCAACATCGTCCCCATCGACTTCGTGGTGGAGGCGGCGCACGCCATCGGGCGCGCGCCGGGGGCGGCCGGGCGCACCTTTCACCTCGCGGATCCCCACCCGCTGGCGGCCCGCCGCGTCGCGGAGCTGGTGGCGCGCGCCAGCGGCAAGCGCACGGCGCGCAGCCACATCCCCTCCAACCTGGCCAAGGCGCTCCTGCGCACCCCGGGGGTCGAGCGCTTCGTGCGCAGCCCGCGGGCCTTCGTCGAGCAGCTCACCACGGCGGTGCGCTACGACACCCGCAACAGCGACCTGATCCTGCGCAGCACGAGCATCGCCTGCCCCTCCTTCGAGACCTACGTCGGCGACCTGGTGGGCACCGTGCAGGAGCACCTCAAGAGCCGCCAGAAGCGCCGCGACGGCGACGCCCCCGAGCTGGACGTGGACGATGCCCTCTCCTGACGCGAGAGCGGGGACCAAGCGCGGCTCGGGCACCGCGATCGCGGTGACCCTGGGCTCGGCGCTGATCGTCGCCACCTGCAGCACCTCGCGCGAGCACGTCGTGGCTCCCGTCGTCGAAGGTCAGGTCGCCGCCGCCAGCCCGTCGCCGGACGCCGCGGCCTCCGTGCTCGCCGACAACGCCGCGCCCCCGATGCCCACCGCGATGGCGGCGGAGCCTCTCCCCGCGGCGCCGGTCGCGCCGGTCGCGCCGGCCGCGCCGGCCGCGCGCGCGCCCGGTCACGAGCTCGACGCGTTCTTCGGGGCGCTCCGCTCCCTCTCCAACCACACCCGGACGAGCCACGTGCGCGTCGCCTGGCTCGGCGACTCGCACGGGGCCTCCGATCTGTGGAGCGGCCCGCTGCGCACCGCCCTCCAGACGCGCTTCGGCGACGGCGGCCTGGGCTTCGTCCACGTCGGCTACAAGGCCTACCGCCACGACGGGGTGAGGATCGAGGTCAAGGGGCGCTGGGCGGTGGAGCCGCACCAGCCCTCCACCGGGGCGCGCACCGGCGACGGGATCTTCGGGCTCGGCGGGGTGCTCCTCGCCGGCTCCGCGGAGAGCCCGCGCGCCCTGCTCACCGTGGCGGATCCGGCTCTCCCGCCGGCCCTCACCTGGGACCTTTGCTACAAGCTCGCCTCCCCCCGCGACGAGCTCTCGCTCAGCCTCACCGGCTTGCCCGACCGCACCCTCAAGGCCGGCGCCGGGGAGGCGCTGGGCGTCCTCCGCCACGTCACGCTCGCCACCTCGGTGCCCTCCCCCTCCCTGCGCGCGCTCCCCGTCGGCGGCCAGCCGGCGCTCTGCGGCGTCACCGTCGAGACCGACCCCAAGACCGCGCCCGGCGTGGTCCTCGACACCCTCGGCATCAACGGCGCTCGCCTGATCACGCCGCTGGCGTGGGACGAGGCGGCCTGGGTCGCCGAGCTCTCGCGCCGCCCCCCGGAGCTGGTGGTCCTCGAGTACGGCACCAACGAGTCCGGCGATCACACCATCCTCACCGCCCCCTACGTCGATCACCTCGCCAAGGTGATGGCCCGGGTCCGCGCCGCCTCCCCCGACTGCGACTGCCTGGTGCTCGCCCCCACCGATCGCGCCGACACCGAGGAGCGCACTCCCCTGGTCCGCGACGCCCTGCGCGAGGCGGCCCGCGCGTCGCGGTGCGGGTTCTGGGACACCTACGCCGTCATGGGCGGCAAGGGGTCGATCGTGGCCTGGCACAACGAGACCCCGTCGCGGGCCGGGGGCGACGGGGTCCACCTCACGCCGAGGGGCTACAAGGATCTCGGCGAGAAGCTCGCCGCGGATGTGCTGAGCGGCTACGTGCCGTAGACGCCGCGGGCCTCGGCGCCGCCGCTCCCGGCTCAGCGACGCGGAACCGCCGCACCTGGCGCCGGCAGGTCGCGCCGATCCCGGAACCGCCGCACCTGGCGCCGGCAGGTCGCGCCGATCCCGGAGCCGCCGCACCTGGCGCCGGCAGGTCGCGCCGATCCCGGAACCGCCGCACCTGGCGCCGGCAGGTCGCGCCGATCCCGGAACCGCACGACCTGGGAGCGCATCGTCGCTCGTCCCCCTGAACCGCCGAACCTCTCCTGGCCAGGTCGCCCCGTCCCCCGAACCGACGCCCCCTTCCTGGATCCGACGCCCCTTTCCTGGATCCGACGCTCCGTTCCCGGAACCGCACCTCCGTTCCCGGAACCGCACCTCCGTTCCCGGAACCGCTCTTCCGTTCCCGGAACCGCTCTTCCGTTCCCGGAACCGCACCTCCGTTCCCGGAACCGCACCTCCGTTCCCGGAACCGACGCCCCTCTCCATTTTTTCCGATCCCCGGGAACCTCCGCCCTCGCCCGTTGTCTCTGCACCCGTACGCACCACGTGCGCTCGCCGACCCCCGGCGCGCACGGCGGCGCCCGAGCAAGGGAGGAGGACCGTATGACCAGCAAGACGAAAGTGGACCGCGCGACCCCCCAGATCCCCGAGACCGGCCAGTCCGCGGAGGAGCTGGTGACGAGCGGCAACGAGACCATCACCAACCTCAACGCCAGCACCGGCCTCGCCGGCGCGCCCGACGTCCAGACCAAGCTGGCGGCGTTCACGCTGGTGAACACGGCCCTCGACGGCAACAACAAGAGCAAGGCCGCGGGCAAGCTCAAGGTGGAGACGGCGGTCACCAACGAGGGCCCGCTGGTCCGGCGCTGGCGCATCGGCAAGCGCGCCCTGCTCAGCGCCATCGAGGTCGTCGGCGACGGCTCGGCGGAGGTCGTCGGGACCTTCAACGTGGGCGTGGAGCAGCGGGAGGCCACGCCGGACGCGACGGTGCCCGTGCACCTGCGGTCGATGAAGGTCTATCTGCCCGGCACCGCCAGCGTGCGCTGGGACCCGACCCCGGGGGCCAAGGGGTACCTGCTCCAGCACGCCACCAATCCGGCCGATGCGACCACGTACTCGGCGCAGATCCACGTCTCGGCCGCGCGGTATCACCTCGGGGGGCAGACGGCGGGGACGACGGTCTACTTCCGGGTGCTCGCGCTCGACGCGTCGCTGCCCAACGGGCAGACCGCGTTCACCGGGTGGGTGGGGGCGATCGTCTCGGCGTGAGGGCTGGGCCGAGCCCCGCGCGCGGGGCTCGGCGCCGCGCGGTGAGCTGGTACAGAAGCCGACAATAGGTCATGCTTGCGACTTCAAGGCTCCCCCCATCTGGAGCCAGAGGCGGTGGTGACGGCGATGAAGTGTCCGACCTGCTGCGATGATCTGAGGATGCCTTCGGTCCCGTCGGAGGCCCCACCCCCGGGCCGCTGCCCCTGGTGCGCCGAGCGCGTGGACGCCGGCGAGCTCGCGGCGCGGCAGGCGGCGATCGACGAGGTCGGCGCGGCGTTCGACCGCATCCCCGGCGCGGCGTTCGGCGCGGAGGCGGATCGCGCCCAGGCCCGCACGGAGGCCCGCGCGGCGCTGGTGCAGGAGGGCGTCTTCCGCGATCTGGTGCGGGCGCGGGCGGCGCGGCAGAGCGCTCCGGCGCTGGTGGCGATGGCGCTGCAGCGGCCGGGGGTGCGGGCGGTGCCCAATCACCGCATCATCCTCCTGGCCTGGCTCGGGGCCCTCGGTCCGCCGCCCAAGGCGCCGCCCGCGCTGGCGAGCGACGCGCGGGAGCCGCTGTCCATCGTGCCCCCACCGCGCGGCAGGAACGGAGTGACCCGGATCGATCACCGGCGGGTGCTGGAGCGGGTGGCGGCGCAGCGGCGGTCGATCGCCGGCGCCATCGCCCTGCACTCGCTGGGACGCATCTGGGTCCTGGTGGAGGAGCTGGTGGCGTTCCAGCTCCGGACCGGCAAGCCCATCCACCTGATCAAGTCGCTGTGCAGCCTCGCCATGGACGCGCAGCGCCACGGGGAGTTCGCGCTCCAGACCGACCTGCTCCGGCGGGCGACCCAGATCCGGGGCGACGACGCCTGGACGTGGGCGCAGCTCGGCAAGGCGCTCTGCAACCTCGGGCGCTACGAAGAGGCGGAGGCCGCCTACGACAACGCGGCGGTCTACGGGCAGCCCGGGGTCGCGCAGAAGGGCAAGGCCGACGTGCTCAAGACCATGGGCCGCCTCGACGAGGCGGCGGTCGCCTACCAGCGGGCCATGGCCGCCGACCCCTCCGACGCGATCGCGCAGACCGGCTACGCGGACGTGCTCAAGCTCCTCGGCCGCCACGACGAGGCCCTGGGCGCCTATGCGCGCATCGCCGCCGACCACCCCGAGAGCGCCTTCGCCAAGACCGGCCACGCCGACGTGCTGAGATCCATGGGCCGCTTCGAGGAAGCCCTGGTCACCTACGAGGTGGCCGCCCGCGAGCACCCCGGGTGCGTCGTCGCCAAGACCGGGCGCGCCCGCCTCCTCGCCACCATGGGCCGCCTCGACGAGGCGCTCGGCGCCTTCGAGCTGGCCACCCGCGAGCACCCCTTCGACGTCAGCGCCAGGACCGGTCGCGCCCAGGTGCTGCTCGCCCTCGGCCTCGACGCCGACACCGAGCGACGCGCCCCGCGGGTTCGCAGCCGGCCGATCAGCCTCCGGCCGCCGTCGCGGAGCGTCCGGGTCTGAGCCTCACATCGATCGGTAGATCGAGAGCCCCACCTTCTCCACCGTCTCCCGGGCCTCGTCGCCGATCACGCGGTGCACGTGGACCTTGCCGTCCGCGTGGGTGACCTCGATCTCCGCGCGGTCCTCGTGCTCGGCGTTGACCAGCGTCGCGGTGACGCCGGCGATCTTGGCCTTCTCCTTCTCGAGCGCCGCCTCCACCTGGGCGCGCGTGGTGGCGGTCTCCTTCCAGAAGGCGGCCTCGTCACCGGGGAGCTCCACCAGCCGCTTCAGCACGAAGTCCGGAGGGAGCACCGCCATCAGCGCGCCCGCCGGCGGCCCCTGCGGCCGGTCGAGGAAGACGCGGTAGATCGCCTGGAACGCCGACGCCTGGGCGATGGGCGTGCGCCGCGCGGTGTCGAACACCGCCGCCTGGAGCGCCGCCTCGTTCCACTCCGATCCCTTCACCGCCACCGCCAGCCGCAGGAGGAACCCGCGCTGCGCCGCGCCCAGCTCCGCCGCCCGGGCCGGCAGCGTCTCCTGGAGGTGCACCTTCTCGTCGTCCTTGGCGAAGTTGTCGAGCCAGAAGCGGGCCGAGTGCGCCCGCTGGGTGAGCCGCTCGCGCTCGAGGTCGGTGAGGGGCGAGCCCTTGCGCTTGGCCATCTCGGCGAACAGATCCACGTGGGGCATCTGCACGAAGGTGAGCACCAGCTGGAAGCTCGCCTCGAAGAAGTCCTCGGGGTGGTGGAGCTCGCAGAGGTGGAAGAGCTCCTTCTCGTCGTCGCGGATCTTGGGGTCGGTGTAGACGCGCCGCTTGGCCCGATCGAAGTCGTTGAAGAGCTTGACGATGAACTCCTCGGCGAGGACGCTCCGCGTCGGCTTGGCCGGGGGCGGCGGATCCGGCTCGAGGGGGAAGTCGACCGGGGTCTGCGGCTGGGTGCGGAGGACCAGGTAGCGGAGCACCTCCGGCGCGAGGAAGTCGGCCATGTCGCGCGCCCAGCTCCCCACGCCCTTGGAGGAGCTCATCTTCTTGCCCTTGGCGAGGAAGAACTCGTAGGGGACGTTGAGCGGCGCCTCCTCGGCGAAGAGGGCCTGGAGGCAGGCGCCGGCGACGTCGCGGGCGCCGCCCTTGGTGGTGTGGTCCTTCCCGGCGCCCTCGATGGTGACGCCGAGGAGGCGCCACTTGGCCACCCACTCCAGCTTCCACGGCAGCTTGCCGCGGCCGTCGAAGGGGGAGACCTTGCCGTGGTGCTCGCAGCCGCGGACGAAGCGGTCCTTGCCCCACTTCATCATCGCCGGGCGGCAGAAGTACTCGATCTCCTTGCCGTCGTAGGCCACCACCTCGGTGGTGCCGATGCGCCCGCACTTCTCGCAGATGGCGTTGAAGGGGTGCCAGCGCTCGCTCTTCACCGAGCCGGAGACGTCCTTGTAGACCTTCCGGACCACGTCGGCGCCGGCGAGGATGCGATCGATGGACTCGTTCATCCGCCCGGCCCGGTAGTGGTCGCGCATCCGGTAGCGCTCGGCCTCGACGCCCAGCTCGGCGAAGATGTCGAAGAACTCGCCGATGAAGTGCTCGGCCATGTCCGTCGCCTGGGATCCTGGCGGCGGGGGGACGTCGCAGAGGGGCTTGCCGAGGTGCACCTCGAAGTGGGCGTCCTGGCCGGCGGGGATCTCGTCGAGCGGGTCGTAGTCGTCGACCCCGAACAGGTAGCGCACCGCCACCCCGCGGCTCTTGAGCGCCCGGAAGATGGCGTCGTGGAGGAGCACGCCCCGCAGGGCCCCCACGTGGACGCGCCCGGAGGGCGTCTTGGAGTCGTTGATGACGTGCGGCTTGGCGCCGTCGACGGCGGCGGCGAGATCGGCGAACCAGAGCATGGGCGGGCACCATAGGCGCCGGACATTCGCGAGGCAACGCGGAGCGTGGCCGCCGGCTACGCGTCGGGCTCTCCGGCGACGAACCGATCGAGCTCGCTCCACAGGGCGTCGAGGTCGAGCGTGAGCCCCTCGCAGCCCGGTACGACGTCGAGCACGCCGTCCCCCGCGCCCAGCGCGTAGGTGTAGCGCCCATCCGCGCCGAGCTCGAAGATCTCCAGGCTGCGGAGCTGAGGATCTACGATCCAGTACCAGCGTACGCGAAACCCTGCATACTCCTTCACCTTCTCGACGCGATCCCGGCGCCCGTCCCGCGGCGTGGGCGAGACGACCTCGACGGCGATGTCCGGTGGCACCTGGATCAAGCCGTGCGCAGGAGGCTTGCGGCTGCCAGGCAGGTAGACGGTGAGGTCCGGCTTGCGGCCCCGCGTCGGCCGAACGGCGAAGCGGGCGTCGGAGGCCCCCACGAACCCGCCCCGCGCGACCACCCATCCGCGCAGGATGTGGATGAGCCACCCCACGACGACCTCGTGCGCGTACCCCACGACCTCCTCCTCGACGAGCTGCCCGTCGACGAGCTCGCCCGGCTCGTCTTCCGGGAGCGCAGCCCACTCTTCGAGGGACATGGTCTGCCCGTTGGAAGCGTCGGCGAGGGCAATCCCGCTCATGGGGCGAGCCTACCACGAGCCACCCGTGACCGCGTCCGCGGGGACCGGCCGACCACTCTGCTCTGCCTCGCGGCCCCGGTTTTCGCTACGCTGCCCGGCAACGTGCCCTACGACTACGACCTGGTGGTGATTGGCTCCGGCCCGGCCGGAGAAAAGGGAGCCGCGCAGGCGGCCTATTTCGGCAAGCGCGTCGCGCTGATCGAGCGCGCCCCCGCGCCCGGCGGCGCCGCCGTGCACACCGGCACCCTCCCGTCGAAGACGCTGCGCGAGACCGCGCTCTTCCTCTCGGGCCACCGGCAGGCCGAGCTCTACGGGATCAAGGTCTCGATCGACAAGGAGCGGGCCGTCCCCCGCCTGATGTCCAGCAAGGACCACGTCATCGGCACCGAGGTCGACCGCATCCGCTGGAACCTGGACCGCCACCGCGTCGACTACCTCCACGGCGAGGCCCACCTCGCCGATCCGCACACGGTCAAGATCACCGCCGCGGCGGGCGCCGGAGCCGACCGGCAGATCACCGCCGAGTTCATCCTGGTCGCGCCCGGCTCCACGCCGTTCCACCCGCCCGACATCGATTTCACCGATCCGGACATCGACGACAGCGACAGCATCCTCCGCATGGACCGCCTCCCCGAGTCGCTGGGCGTCATCGGCGCCGGCGTCATCGGCTGCGAGTACGCCTCGATGTTCGCGGCGCTGGGCTGCAAGGTGACCCTCATCGAGCCCCGCAACGAGCTGCTCAGCTTCCTCGACGCCGACATGAGCGAGGCGCTGCGGGTGGCGCTGATCGCCAACGGCATCGACGTGCGGCTGGAGACCGGCGCCGGCAAGGTGCAGCGCGTGGGCGACTACATCGTCATCCAGCTCACCTACGCGGGCCCCGAGCACGTCGGCCGCGGCCCCGCCTTCAAGATGGCCGACAGCGCGCCGGGCGCCACCAAGGGCGAGATCGCGGTGGAGAAGCTCCTCTTCGCCGCCGGGCGCAGCGGCAACACCGCGGGCCTCGGGCTCGAGGCCGTCGGGGTCAAGATGGGCAAGCGCGCCTACGTCGAGGTCGACAAGGACTACCGCACCAGCGTCCCCTCCATCTACGCCACCGGCGACGTCGTCGGCTTCCCGGCGCTCGCCTCCACCTCGATGGAGCAGGCCCGCGTCGCCGTCTGCCACGCCTTCGGCTTCACCTACAAGCGGCAGGTGAGCGAGCTCCTGCCCTACGGCATCTACACCATCCCCGAGGTGTCCTGCGTCGGCCTCTCCGAGGAGGACGCCAAGGCCAAGGGCAAGGTCGTGGTCGTCGGCAAGGCGCTCTACAAGCACAACGCCCGCGGCCGCATCATCGGGGACGCCGGCGGGATGGTGAAGCTCGTCTTCGACCACGGCTCCCGCGCGCTGCTCGGCGCTCACTGCATCGGCGACCGCGCCACCGAGCTGGTCCACATCGGGCAGAGCATCATCATGCTCGGCGGCACCGTGGATACGCTGATCGAGATGGTCTTCAACTACCCGACGCTGAGCGAGTGCTACAAGTACGCCGCCTACGACGCGCTCGGCCGCTTCGCCCACCCGGACCACAAGACCGAGGAGGCCGACGGCTCCTGACCGCTCCCATCCTGGGGAACGCCCGAGAGCGTTCCCCGACGCGGCCCTCGCCTCAGCTCGCCGCCATCAGCGGCCCGAACAGCTCCGGGTGCTGGGCGACGAACGCGGACATGCTCGAGGCCGGTCTCCCCGTGATCGCCTCGACCGTGTCCGTGTAGCGGTCGTAGCGGTTCTGCGCGTGGAGGCGGGCCATCGTGGCGAGGTGCTCGCGCACGTGCCGCGGCAGGTTGCGGGCGGCGAGATCCTCCTGCCAGGCTTCGAACGGGACGTCGACGTAGGTGACGGGCCGCCCGAGCGCGTCCGAGAGCTCCGCCGCGAGGGTCGCCAGGTCGCGGGAGCGTGGCCCGGTGAGCTCGTACACCTTGCCGACGTGCCCGGCGGGGCTCGCCAGGATGGCCGCGGCGACCCCGGCGACGTCGTGCGCGGCGATCGGGGAGGTGCGCCCGGATCCGAAGGGGAGGCGCAGGGTGCCGTCCCTGGCGATGGACTCGGCCGCCCACGCCGAGAACATCGGGTTCTCGAGGAAGACGGTGGGACGCAGGTGGACGACGGGCAGCCCAGACCAGTCGAGCACCTGCTCGGCGAGCCAGTGCTGCCGGTGCTGCGGGGAGTCGGTCTGACTGGTCAGGCTCATCTGGGACACGGTCATCTGCGAGATGTTGACGAACACCTCCAGGTCGCCGGCGGCGCGCGCGACGGCCGCGGCGAGGACCGTCGCCTCCAGGTACTGCTCGGAGACGCTGAGGCCGAAGTAGACGCGGCGGCACCCCGCGAGGGCCCGCGCGACGTCCGCGGCGCGGGTGAGGTCGCCGACGACGACCTCGGCGCCGGTCTGCCGCAGGGCCTCGGCGCGCTCGTCCTCGCGGTGAACGAGGGCGCGGACCGGCAGCTCGCGGCGGCGGAGCATCTCCACCACCGCGCGGCCGACACCGCCGACGCGGCCGGCGGCACCGGTGACCAGGATCGGGCTTTCCATGGGACTGCTCCTCCGCGCGCTCAGGCGCGCGCCGCCGCCAGGTGGGCGGCCAGGATCTCGTTGAACTGCCTCACGTGCGTGAGCGGCCCCATGTGGCCCGCCCCCGCGAACCGCTCGATGCGCGCACCCGGGAGGGTCTCCC
>Ga0302267_10001763_pt1 | contig 27043 bp, 20 predicted proteins | sample III_Bog_E1_3_FD_194555 | JGI IMG/M metagenome (GOLD analysis project Ga0302267, IMG submission 194555) | Peat permafrost microbial communities from Stordalen Mire near Abisko, Sweden - III_Bog_E1_3 | ecosystem: Environmental > Terrestrial > Soil > Wetlands > Peat | place: Sweden: Abisko...
GGAGTGAGCGCCGGAGTCGACGCAGCCGCGTTGCCCGTCTGCCCGGCCTGGGCTCCGGCCTGAGTCAATTGAGCCAGCTGAGCGAGCTGTTCCTGGGTTACAAAATCCGAGGCTGCGTGGCCGGCCAGCGACTCGGCGTCGGCGGATTTCATGGCATAGGGAACGCTGGAGAGAAGCACACGCTCAAGCTCTGGCGACCGGTCTACGCTCACACCCAGCCAGCGAGCCGCGCCGCCGGCAAACACCGTCTGGGGCAAGCCGCTGAGGCTGACGCCGCCAAGCAGCACTGAATAGGAACCATCCTCGGCCACCGTCACCTGCTGAGTCTCTGTCCAGATTGGATCGCCGCCCTCGGCAGCGGCGTAAATGCGGAATTCAGCCTCGACGGTGTCGCCGAGCCGTGAGGGAAGCTTGCCCGCGTAACGAACCAGTTGCGGCACGACGGGGGTGGAAATAGCCGGAGTTTCGGTGCTCTGCGTGGGTTGTTGAGCGAACGATTGCGCAGTTGCCTGCGCGGATGCTCCGGTTAGCAGCGTTATCCCGATCAAAGTTACGGCCAGGATTGAGCACAGAGGCCAGTCCAGGAACGCGGATAGTCTTCGCATGGTTTGCATAGGGATCTCTTTTCTTCACCTGCCGACTCAGCAAAGTCGAGTTGCGGTAGTGCGGGGAAATGCAACGAGCCTGAATATGCTGCGGATGAAAGCCGCAGCGATGTGAGGTGAAGGTAAGGCACGCCTAAGAGAACGGGCTAATCAATTGTTCTGAATCGTTCTAAATTTTACCCAAGGATCAATAATTAAGAGAATTTTCGGCCTAACTGCTTACTGCTCACCCATGCATCTGTGCTCTCCCACCCATTGTGCAAAGGACGCACAATGGATGGGGCACGGTGGACTCTGTTAGCACTTGAGTTGAAAATGCTCTAGTCCGCGCCTTGCGCTTGCGCGGCGAGGCGTCGGCGGGAGATGGGTAGGGCGGTTGCCCAGTAGAGGATGGGGCCGAGCACGGCGACTCCGATGGCGAAGAGCAGGGCGGAGGTGGTGCCGATGAGTTTTTCGTCGCGTGAGGCGTAGAGCGCGTAGGCAATGAGGAGGGCTGGACCGAAACCGAGGAGTGAGGCGATGGCGAGGTTTCCGGCTTTGAAGGGGCGTGGGAGGTTGGGCTCGCGGATGCGGAGGACGACAAGGGCGACGAATTCAAGCAGGAGGCTGGAGCCGTAGAGGATGAGGTCGATGGAGATGAGCTGCTTGAAGGGGAGTTGCAGGGCCAGGGCCCAGGAGAGGCCGCAGAGGACTACGCTGACCCAGGGGACTCCGCGGCTGTTGCGGCGGGCGACGATTTGGGGGAGCATGCCTTCTTCGGCCATGGCCATGGGGAGGCGGGTGTAGCTCAGGACGAGGGCGTTGAACATTCCGATGCCGGTGACTGCGCCGCCGGCGACGACTGCGAAGCCGAGCAGAGGTCCGCCGAGTGTGCGTGCTGCGGTTACCCAGTCGCCGGCGGTGAAGCCGGATGAAGGCAGGCCGGCGAGGGCCATGGCGGCGATGGGCAGGATGTAGGTGACAGCAACCAGGATGGTGGAGGCGATCATGGCGCGGGGGTAGTTGTGCTGCGGGTTTTCGACCTCCTGGGCTACGGTGGAGGCGTTGTCCCATCCCATGTAATTCCAGAGAGCGACGAGGACGCCGGTGGAGAGAGCGGACTCGGATACGGGCTGGGTCCACTGCATGGCGGGGTGCAGCGTGGCTCCGCGCCAGAGGGCGAGAACGATGAAGATGGCGAAGGGAGAGAGCAGGAGAACAAACATCCACACGGAGCCTTCACCCACGGCGGGAGCGCCGCGGAGATTCCACAAGCAGCAAAGCAGCACGACGGCAAGCGGCCAGGCATAGCCGAGCCAACCATTGATGAGGGCCGGAGAGAATTTGCCGAGGTAAAGAACGAAGATGGCGGGGTAGATGGCCATGTCGAAGATGCTGGCGGAGAGGGAGAGCCAGCCCTCCTGATATCCCCAGAAGGGACCGAGGGCGCGGCGCACCCAGATGTAGAAGCCTCCTTCGGCGGGGATGGCGCTGGCGAGTTCGCCGATCATGAGAGCGGTGGGCAGGCACCAGAGAAACGGCAGGACGAGGAGGATGATGATGGCCCGGGCGTATCCGGCTCCTCCGAGGATGTCTTCAATGGCGTAGGGACCGCCGGAGACCATGAAGTAGGTTGCGGCGATAAGCGGGAGAAAGCGCAGCTTGCGCCGGACGGGGTGGAGCACCAAGGGCATAATTGGGAATCTAACAACCGAGGCGCCATAGAGAAAGGGAAAAATTTGTCGGGAGAAAAAGAGGGAGTTGGTGCGTCTGTTTTGAGGGTTCTCAGCGCCGGGAGCGGAACTTCCGGTATAATCCGACTCAGGCGCGGAGAGATGGCCGAGTGGCTGAAGGCGGCGGTTTGCTAAACCGTTGTACGGTCAAAAGCTGTACCGGGGGTTCGAATCCCCCTCTCTCCGCCATATACAGAATATTCCCTTCAAACCAAAGCCCCGCTCCTTAACTCATTAAGAATCAGCGGGCGTCTTTCGGGCGTATCGTCCATGCAGAACGATCAGAGCATTACATCCGCCATGTACGGGCCTATAATCCGTACATCCGTACACGCCGTGTACGGATCAGGTCATAATGTGGTATGAGTGGGGGTTCACTTTGTCGCATCTTCGTTGGCGACTCAACAAAGAGATATTTCGGATCGCGGCTTCGCTTAATTCAAGCGACTTCCCAGCGCTCGTGTAGGAACTATTCTCTGCTACCGCCAGGATGCGATCTATCCGTCGCTTTTTGACTCTAAGCCGAAGCATGGCTAGAACTCTAGATGCAAGCGAGTCCGAGTTCCGCGGAAATGATGCACCGACATGGTTCTGTCTTTCACGCTAGCGCAGGAATCCGCCACGCGGCACGAATGAACCGTAATTTGGCGGTGCGCCTGATTTGACCTCTGGCCGCGCTGTCCCTCTCCATCGTTAGTAGAATGATGTCATCCAAAAGATGACGCATTCGGGGTGACCAGGCCTGCGTTCCGGTGGTGGCTCCATCTGGTTCTCATAACCGCGCCCGGAATCCAGCTATTCTCTTGGAATGCCGTTCACCACCGCGCAAAGTGAGAGCCTTCAAATGAATAAGCCTGTGATGGATCAAGAAGTGTTGTCAAAAAAGCTGGAGCCGACACTGCTTCAGCCTGACAATCACAACAAGAAATATGAGTCGCTCTTCAATGAGATCGATACTGGCCAGATCAAGTTGCCGATGTTCCAACGCGAATTTGTCTGGGACAAGGAGCAATCGGCGAAGCTCATCGACTCCATCTTGAAGGGCTATCCCATAGGCACCTTCATCTTCTGGAAGACCAAGGACGAGCTGCGCAGCTACAGAAACCTAGGCAATCACAAGCTTCCGAATACGCCGAAGGGGGACTACGTTCAGTATGTTCTGGACGGCCAGCAGCGCATCACGTCTCTGTACGCTATTCGCAAAGGAATCCGACTGTCCAAAGAGGGGCGGGAGATCGACTATAAGGACATCTTCATCGACCTTGATTACGATCCGTCCAGTGACGATCAGATTGTCGTTACAGAACGGGTGGATGGGAGGCGTTATGAATCTGTCCATGGATTGCTGAGCCGTCCACTGGGTGAGTTCTACAAAACCCTCCCTCATCTCCTGGCCGACAAGCTTGAACATTACAAGACGAAGTTGACGAGTTACGATTTCTCCTCGATCACCATTAAGGACTATCCGATCGAAATTGCCTGCGAGGTATTTACCCGAATCAATACCGGCGGCAAGCCTCTATCGCTATTTGAGATCCTCGTCGCCAAAACCTACGACGAAACCCAATCGTTCGATCTTGCCGAGAAATATGACCTGTTGGTGGGCGGGAACGATGAGGAGAAGGAATGCCTTTCCGAGGCCAAGTTCGAGACCATCTCCGAGGCCGTAGTCACGCAGTGTGTGGCGGCCATCATTCTCAAGGCGGTACGCAGCAGAGACATCCTAAAGATTTCACGACCGACCTTCATTGCAAATTGGGAGCCAATGAAGAAGTCCCTGTTTATGGCTGTGGATTTTGTCCGAACCGAATTGCGCATACCGGTATCCCAGCTCTTACCCTATCCCGCCATTTTGGTGCCGCTGACCTATTTCTTTCACCAATCCGTAAACAAGAAGCCGGATCTGACTCGTGTGTCTTTCCTTGAACAATTCTTTTACTGGGCCGGGATTACATACCGGTATAGCTCGGCGACGGAATCGAAAATTGCCGAAGACCTCCTGCGAGTCGATCAGATTGTTGAGGGGAAGCAACCGAGCTACCCGCTGACCGAACTTGAAGTCAGCGCCGAGACCATCCGCGAAACAGATTTCAGGGCCGGCAACGCTTTCTGCAAGACCATTCTCTGCCTGCTTGCCTACCAGATGCCAAAGTCGTTCGATACCAACGGTATAGTCATCCTGGATAACAGCAACCTGAAGATCGCTACCAGCCGGAACTATCATCACTTTTTCCCCAAGAAGTACCTCGAAGAACGCGAACCGGGGAGTATACCGAATCTGATCGCCAACATCACGCTCATTGACGGATATTCAAACAAGCACAAGATCGGCAAGAAGTCGCCGAAATCCTACATAGGCGCCTTCGCAAAACACAACAAGAAGATCGGTCAAACGTTGAGAAGTCATTTGATCGGCGATCTGGAAACCTTCGGAGTCGATACCAATAACTACGAGCTTTTCGTCGAAAGGAGGTCAGCGGCAATTGCTTCGGCGCTCAATGCGAAGCTGTCGCGCGGCAGCTTACCAGGGTCGGCGGAAAACGAGTAGCTTTGCCTAGAATCTCTGGGCGAGAAACGCCCAAGTCAGTTAATCGGCCATTGCATGGCAAATGCGCTTTGAGGTGTTCATGACAGCCCCCACGGACTTAGATCTGCGCCACAGCGCATTTCACGAAGGTGGCCACGTCGCCGTTGCGCTCCACTTGGGATGCATCGTACGCGAAGTCTACATTTACGACGCGCGACGTTCCTACGCGGGCGATACTAAATTCGACATCACCAGATCTGAAACGAAAGACTCGGCAGACCGGAAAGCATGCATCGTCGGGTTGTCGGGAATTGCCGCTGCGCTGAAACATGATCCTGAGCGCGATCCCCGTGCCACAGGCGACATGGATCGAGTCCGCAGATTGCTGCTCGCGTTTTCTGCTTCGAGCAGGCAAGCGCTGTACCAGGAATTTGAAGGCGAGGCTTTCGAACTGGTCACAGCACTCTGGCCTTGCGTGAGCGAGTTTGCCCAGGCTCTCCAAGCTCAATCGCCAGATTTTAACGGCCGGCGCATCTTGAATCAGCATGAAATCGCGGAGATCCATAGCGCGATCATTCAAAGAAGAAGCGGCCCCCGAGCCTACCGTGTGACTGGGGAAGAATAGCGGATCAATCGTTCAGGTGACACTTCTTGTATTTTTTCCCGCTGCCACATGGGCACGGATCGTTGCGGCCGATCTTTCGCTTGCGCGGTTTTCCATTTTCAAATTTCATCCCCAGGCCGCTTGACATCGAATGGGCAGCCTCCTCCAGAGCTTCATCGTGTTCCCACTCGAATTGCGCGTTGTATCCATAGAGGAGCGATTGATCGTCGGGATGGACCGCGACGCCAAACCACGAGGGGGCTTTCTGCTGGTATTTCTTGGCCAGGACATGGACCTGGAGCCTCTCGATCCCTTCCTGAAACGGGCGGTAGCTGGAATGGACCGTGATCCCGGCATCCTTGCCGCTGCCCATACTGACATCGTGGACGGCGCCCGTCTCACGGGCTCGATGCGTCGCATAGTCGATTCCCTGGCTCAGTTGCGCCGCGGCTTCACCACTCATTTGCAGAAGCATAAATCCGAGGTCGACAAGATCGCCTCGCGGATCGTTGTCGATTTGTGCGATCAATCTGGCGTAGGCCGATCCCTTAGTGAGGGTCAGAATCCCGGGTGGCATCCGCTCGCCTGGCACTCCGTCACGACGGACGGCCATCGCAGCATCGAGGCTGCTGGCGAGATCGTCGTAGAGCCAGATCCTATCCGTGTCGTTCGAAAGCCATAGGTTCGAACTCAGATGATATCCGAGGATGGTCAGCTCGTGACCGGCGACGACCTTGTCTCCATATCCGGTTCTGCGATCTATGTAGCTCAAGAAATGCAGCGGCGAAACCAGCATCTCGGTCATGACATCGAGCGTGAAAAGATCCGTCACGAACGGTGCCGGAATCTCAGGCGAGATAACCGGAGTAAGGAGCTCCCCGGCCTGAAAACTAAGTGCGGGATAGTGGTCCGAAACTAGGCACAGCAAATAAATCTTCTTGAGCTTCGGAATAGCCAGCGGGTTTCCATCTTTGCCAACCACGCGTTTCTCCCTACGCAGAAGATATCGAGCGCAAAGCAGAGCTTGCTGGTATGCATCCGTAATGCCTGCCGAAAAATCCTTTTGGATGGCGCCGTCGTTTCCTTTTCTCGCTTCCATTGTCAGACGCTTGGATTTCGCCTGCACGACGATGGCTCGATTGCCAAAGAGAACCAAATTGTCGATCTCACCGGCGGTCGTGGCGGCGTTTTCCTGGATAAGAACATTCCCGTGTGTGTGCTCGATTCCGAAGACGCGAGCCAGACATTGTGCTGAGAATTCCTCGGTAAACTCTCCGCGGTGCTGGAGCGCGGTGTCTTTATAGTTCGCGTCCTGGAGCATCCAGTAGAACGGAGATTCATAGATGGCTTCGTAGAAGCTGTACGCCTGAAAGAGAATGAAGGTGCCGGACTCTCCGCGAATGATTGGCTGTGCATTGGCGAGGTTGAAGTCATTCAGCGCCTGAAACGTGCCATTGCGATCGGCTTCAGCGACGCTGAAGGCGTTCAGCACATTGCGGACTGTGGTTTCGCTTTCGCCGCTCTGGTCCGTAACCTCCTGCGGCGTGAAGGTGAATCCCAGGAGCAGCGTGAAATTCTCCGGAATCCCGGCGCGGAGGCCGTTGTAGATCTCTCCAAGACGAACCTGTTCGAGGGCAAGGATCGCCGCTCCAACCTTGGCAGCCTGGGCGATGGTGAAGCCGCGATTGGCCTCTAGCCACTCTTCGTCTGCCCTGTATTTGCGTGACGCGAAATCCCGGTACTGCGACGCGTAGGCGGACTCGCCGGTGTAGAAGATCGGCTCACGGAGCACTGCACCGCGGGTGAAGTCGATCTTCATGAAATCATCGGCGGTGGCGGTATCGGGAGTGGGCCGCATAGGACCGGCCAGAGCGGTGTGCAGTTCTTCAAGCAGGGTCAGTGTGCGCGTCCCAAGCTCCGCCATGCGGTCCGCACTCGGGATGGTGAAATCGATCTTCTGTTTGAGGATCATCCCGAGAAGCGTCGTGAGTTCGGTTCGGATGAGATGGTCCCTGCCGAAGCTCTCGTGGAAATCCTCCCCTTTGATCCCTTCCGCAAAACGGACAAAGGTGTTCCGAAAAACTAAGTCGGCATAGAGATGGATGTAACCGGCGGAGCCGCACAGTTGCTCGAGTTCGCTGAAAATCTCCGTCTCCGACCGCATACCCTTATTGTAGGGAACGGGGACCTCGTGCAATTCTCAAACCCGATGCCCGATAATGAGGAAGGAATGCGCAGGCGAAATAGAGTTTGCACTTTCTGCGGCATCGCGGGTGTTCCGCTGGAGCGCGGGCATGTCGTGCCCAAGAGCCTTTACCCGGATTCCCGAAAGACCTCCCGCCTGCAGCTGATCACCGTACCGGAGTGCCCCGCCTGCAATCGCGGATGGTCAGACGATGAAGTCCATTTTCGCACTGTCCTCTTATTGGCCGGTGAACCGAATGATTCGGTTAAAGAGCTTTGGACCACCAAAGCCGCGCCGAGTTTCTCCCACAAAGATGGGCAGCGGCGGGTCTTAGATGTTTACGAACGCCTAGTGCCGGTCCAAGTTGAAGATGTCGACCGGCACATGATCTATCCCGGACAGGATGAACGGGTAATTCGAATCATCAAGAAGATTGTCTGTGGCCTCTCCCACCATCACGGGATCGAGAGCCAGATCGATCCTTCCCGGGTCTTTGCCGATGTCCTCCGTTATCCGGTGCCCGAAGATCTCTGGCTGGAGGGAACCTTTCATGAGCGCGAGTCTGATATTTTTCGCTATTGGTTCAGGAGCTACGGGGACGCAAGCGAAAAGGATTTGAGTTCTCTCTGGATACTCACCTTCTTTGACCGGTGCACTTTCATCGCCGTTGTTGACAAGGCAGACAGGCCCGCCGCGCGGACGGCGAGCGGCGTGGGCGGGCTAGGGTAATGAGCTTGCGCCTTCGCGTGACCTCCAATTCTGGGCGATTACCATAATGTCAATGCATCGCGAAGAAGGTTAGCCCATGAATGTGGAACAACCGAAGAACGCTTCAGACTTCGACCAGCTGTTTGAGAAAGCCCGCAAAGGCGGCGGTATCGAGTTTCTTTTGACGCTTGTGCGTGTCGACGGAATTCAATCCTATGACGGGTACGAGGACGAGTTTCTGGCTATCCGCCGCGAGCTCGCTCAACCGGCTCTCCAGCCGACTCTCGATAATTATCGGAAGCTCGCTTCGTTCCCCGGCCCTCGCAAACTCCTTTTGAATCTGGTGAACTGCGCTGAGAGCAAGCATTACGACATCAGCCCATTACGCAGCTTGGTCACGGGCTCGTATCCCAACATGATTCAGCCCTCCGGCGCCGAGATTTTGGCGTTTGTCGCCAATCGCCTTCGCGATGGCCAATTTGATTCCGTGGCGGCACGTTTTGAGAAGAGCTATCGAGCCGAGTTGTTTGAAAGCGAAGCTGGTCCCTCCCATGAATTAGAGTCCGCTTTCGACCATCTGACAAGTTTTCTAAAGGACCTTCTCGGTCGATACTTCGAGGAAATCGCTCTCGCGGCCAAGAATCCTAAGTACATCAAACTTCCCGGCTCGCTTGACGTACTCGAGCTGTTGAGCGACGAAGAGATGGGTGGACTCAATGGTCTTCGCGTTCATTTCCAGCAGGAGTGCAGCGCAGATTTTTTCCGGACGCCCCAGGGCATCGGAGGTATGAACGTCGAGTTCGGCCCACCGGTGGCATTCTTGATGATGTCGATGGGGCCAAGTTCGAACGAGTACCGGGTGAACGGAAAAAGGCTCTACGAGCTAGAGTTTGGGGGACGATACAACAAGCTAGGCGAGTGGAAGCCGCTGATTTATCCGGGCGACGCGAAGCATTTGATCCAAGAATGTCTGGGGCTTTCCGACGATCCTGATGTTCAGGGCGTCCTCATGTATCTTCGGCTGACAGGGCACAAGTGTATTGAGTTCGCGCTGCGATCGAACATGGAGTTGCCGGGGGAGTGGACCGGAACGGAAAGCAACGATGTCCTCATCTGGAAATGCCCCCCGGATGAGGATTCGGCGCACCTGAACGTTCGAGTCTACGACGGTGTCCTTGACCTCAAATCGGGAGAAGTCGGCGAAATCGAACAGAGTCTTGCCCAACTAAACTGGCTGATCAGCATGATGTTCTTCCCATACGGGGCTACCTACAGCTGGCGCAACAAATATCGGATGATCCTGGGCGGCACTGGCCTCCTCAAACCCACCCACGATGAGCTAAGAACCGTCGATGCCCTCCTTAAGCAGTTTCCCTACGGCGAGAATGGCAACGTGCTATCGGGTGGAATCGATTGGTACAACATGGGCAATTCCGCCACCAATCCGTTTACCAGGTTTCTTTGCTACTACGTTGCCTTCGAAAGCGTTGCAGTCGCCGTCTTCGACGGTGCAAAGCTGGGTGCCTTCACGCCCGAGCGGCCGAGCAAGGCGGAACGACGAGCTCATGCTGCGACCTGCATAGCGGACAAGTTTTCGGAACTCTACGCAAGCAATCCGATCCACTTTGTCGAGCAGGCCTATTTCGAATGCATCAAGGGGCTGAAGGTGAAAGCCAAGGCCGTCGCCATCGAAACATTTGGAGCAGGACACCCGTATCTCGAAGCCCTCTTTATCAAGCCACCGGAAAGCAAAGCGTCTCTCTCGGACTTGCGCAGCGAACTGGCCCACGGCGGCATGACGCTTCTCGACAAAGGTCATGAACAGTTGATACAACAGCGGGTCGATGAGATGGGAATTATCGCCCGGGAATTCCTCCTGCGCGTCCTCTTCAAGTTGACGCCTGAGGACAAGGTGCCCTCGTGGTCGCAGGTATCTGAATTGGGCATGAATACAGCAGATCCGCGAACAACAATGTGGACTACAACCGATAAAGTGTTTCCACCCGGGACGAGCTGGAAGATCCGGCCGGAGTGGTGCGAATGACAAGGAACCGCAGCACTCTTTGCCTCTCGCCACTCCTCATATCCGGTGCGACACCTCCAAGTGCCTATGGCGATGAGACCGGGGCGAGTGACAAGGTTGACCGGCCGGCGGCGCGAAGGGTTGGCCGGGATTGTTAGGCTGAGAGCGTATGTTTGCCTTCAACTGACGGACCCTTTGCTTGGCTGATACCAGGGCTGGAATGGCGTCTTGCCGACTTGCGACGGCTTTGGCGAGCGGATGTGCCTTAGATCGGTGGTCGCGCTGAGGGGAGAGAGACAAGCAATGGCTGGCAACATCCTGGACTGGAAACGGCTGGGACACTCCTTTGCGAAAAGCGGTCAGGGCGAGTGCCATCTGGTGGAGAGAGTCGGAGCCAGGGACGGCAGAAAATACGTTCTAAAAATCATGCGCCCGGAGCAATACCGCAATCCCGCGCGGCGCGCACGCTTCGAGCAGGAGATCCGGATACTCGGCAGCCTGAACAATCCCCACATCCTTCGCCTTGAGGATCACGGCGAAGACGAAAGCGGTCTGCCCTACTTTGTAACGCCCTGTTGTTCACTCGGGGCGCTGCGCCGCGAACTTCTGCCTCTGGGCACGGTCGTTGAAACGCTGCGCATTTTCCTGGGGACGTGCGAAGGCGTCGCTGCCGCGCACCATGCTGGCGTGATCCATCGCGACTTGAAGCCGGCCAATATTCTCCGCAACGAATCAGGTACCGCCATCGTGGGCGACTTTGGTCTGAGCTTTCTGCTCAACGGACCTGATGACGCCGACGATCGTATTACGGAGACGCAGGAAGTGGCCACGGCGCGGTGGTTCGGTGCGCCGGAGGCGCGCGATGGGCGCATGGAAAACGTCACGCCGGCGGCGGATGTCTATTCGCTGGGGAAGCTGCTGCACTGGATGCTGAGCGGCGGCCGTGTCTTCGACCGCGAAGATCATCGGTCTGAACGTAACATGTTAGGTAAAGGTCTCGCCGACCGCCGCGAGCACGAACTCGTCCACGAGCTGCTGGACCGGATGATCACCCTCGACCCGCTGGAGCGCTACCAGAGCGCGGAGCTCACGGTCGAGGCGCTCAGGAATCTGGTCGATGTTATCCAAGCTGGAGGGAGGCCCATCTTGCTGAATTTTCTCCATCGCTGCTCCTTTTGTGGGCAGGGTAAGTATGTGTTTCGCAACGGCCCAGAGGATACGCGGAAGAACTTCGACATCTCCCACGAGCTCGGACTCACCGCGTTCGAGATTCGACCTACTAATCGCGCCAATTTCTACTGGATGGTCGCGATCTGCAACAAGTGCGGACACGCCCAACTGTTTCGACCCGATTTGGTGCCGGAATCAGTCAAGCTCTGGACCCGCGATCCCGACGGGACGAAGGGCTGAGTCGCGATGCGGAAGGCTGCGCAACTCGCGACCACATTGCCGGATTGAGGAAGCGACTCGTCTGCCAGTGCGAGGGCGCATTCGGATGAGCCGACACGGTGCGTCGAATAGACTTTCTGCATGGACTGCCTTGCTTGCGGCCCGACAAGTTCGAGCCCCTCGAACGAACATGTGTTCGCAAGGTGGATGCTCAAGGAATTCGAACCCGACGCTTCGATGCCGCTCTACCGGCAATTCGGTGACGGCACGCATATGCAGATCCGCTGCGAGATTAAGCTTGAGTCCTTCCGACTCGGAGCGATCTGCGAAGCGTGCAATAACGGCTGGATGTCCGAGCTTGAAGTCCATGCCAAGCCGTTGCTTCTTGCCTTGAGCCGCGAGCAACGGGCTCTCTCCGATTTAACCGAGGAAGAGTGTGGAATCGTAGCCGCCTGGGCTGGCAAGACCGCAATCATTGAATCACACTCTGTTGGCGCTGAATGCCCCGTGAGTGGCAATTATCTGAAGGAAATTCGCGCGAACGGAGGAAGAATGCCCGGCCGGTTCGCGGTTGTGGCTTCGATCAGTGGAAAGAGAAGCTTTGCCCATATGCAGGTTGGAGTTATCCATGACTTGATCGGAGGAGGAAAGGCAGCCGGGAACATCATCGTGCTCGCCATTCCGAATCTGGCATTGATATGCGCTTTTCCCATGCTGCCGATTCCGTTTGAATGCCGCCGTGTCAAGTCGCTCTTTACGCCACTATGGCCTTCGCCTGCACATTGGCGCGAGATGAATCAGACGCCCATGCCGCCTGGACTTCAAGGCGTCGAACATCTGAGCGCAATCGCTGAGAGGATTGAACTCTTTCACCCCTTTAGATAGGCAGGGCGGACAATACGCTTTACTCGCCTTCTTCGCAACTCGGAATGAGCCCACGTAGCGGCCTCATTACCCAAGAATGCCTGTGCGCTATTTATGATTGCTGAATGCCCTGGACCGCGCTCGATGAACAGTCTCGCCTTGCCGCCTACGAGCGGATCGCGCGGTTCACCGTCGGCATTGCCGCCAACAACAACCTCAACATTGGCACCGGGGTTCTTGTCCGGCAGAATGAAAACCGGTGCATTCTCACTGCCGCTCACGTGATTCGGGACTGTGCCCCGGAATCGCTTCGCTTTTGGCTTAGACCTCCAGCTCCAATGAAGGAGAAAGCGGCGCGCGACGCTCTCGACTGGGAGATTGGATTGACCACCGAAGGCACCTGCCTGCCGGTTACTCTCGAAGGGCTGGACGAACGCCTAGATATTGGCGTTCTCAGGCTTGATCCCGCCTTCGAGCTTCCCGACGGCCCGGACTTCTACAACCTGGTGCACTCCCGCGAATTCACGCCCTGGCCGGATGCCAAGCTTGAGGGGACGTCTCTTTACCTTTTCGGTTTTCCCACCGAGAATTCGCGCATGGTCGGCCGAGATGGCTCTCGCGCCTTCCATTTTCTCGGGGCAGCTTGCCTGAATCGGGACTATTCCTGCGAGCTCAATCAGTCAGGATGGCGTTCCCTCCCGAGTATCGTTTCCGCTTCCAAGGACTTTCTGATCGAGTATGGCAGCTTCCTCGACAAGATCGAGCCGCATGGGTTCAGCGGATGCGGTGTCTGGGTGATGGCCGAGACAGCAGGGCAAAGAGTCTGGAAGCCAGACCCAATGCTCCTAGGTATCACGCACAGCTACTTTCGAAAATCCGACATCCTCGCTGCGACGAAGATTTCCTCGATCATTGAGGTCACTCGGACGGTGATCAGCCACTAGTTCGCATTGGTGCAGTTCGCAGAGCTAAGAAGAATGGAGCGAGAGCCCCGAGATGTCTGAAGAAATCTTCGATGTCGTACTGCATCCAACGATGCGGTTTCCCCTCAACCAAACTTTTTGGGAGACGCATCCGCGGCTCGATTCCGATATTTCTTTAGGCTCTGATTTCTGGATTGGCAGTCTTCCTGCGGGTATTACGGGCGAGTCAATCGTAGAAGCGTGCTCACCTCCGGGCCTGAACTTTAGCCCATCTCGAAATTGCTACTACCACTATGCTTATTGCCGGAAGGCCTTCCCACCAAGCTGGGGCCCTGAGCATCTCCGATGGGACCACGACGGAGTGATCCACAGAGCTATGTTCCTCGCGCGACTGATCCATCCCACGACGATTTCTCCCCTCTATTCCGCACGCTTGTTCCTTGAGAATGGCGAGTTAAGGACCATCGTGCCGGGAGCGGTCCAAGCGAATCTCGTTCATGTGTGGATCGTCGCCACCCAGTGGCGCGATTGGCTGACGAAGGCCGAGGGAGAGCGGCTTCGCGATTCCTTGCCGCTCTATATCGAGAATCCGCCGGAGCGTGTGCGCAGGGCACGGAGGCATCTTGATCACAGCTTTCACGCCTTCTACCTAGACCAGAGGACCGCTTCCCTGGTATCGGGATTTGAGAGTCTGCTGAAAATTGAACGTCACGCCGCAACTGCCCAGTTCAAATTACGTGTGCCGGCTTTGGCGCAGATGCTTGGTTTCGCTATTGCGTCGGATGAAGCAGAGGCTCTCTATGACGACCGCTCGGTTTACGTACATGGCCGGGCCCCGAATTATACGGACGTCAGTCCTGCGCTGATGGAGCGGTACAACAACTTTGAAGTTGTGCTGCGATGCGCCCTTTTGCGCGCCAGCACAGACACGGCGTTTGGCAGCTTATTTGCGACCGACGCGACGATCACCAGCACGTTCGGGTCACTTCCGTGAACACAATTTCTCTCACCTACTCAGTCGCGAATCGAGAGCCATCGAGGGCTGTTTGATCCAGTGGTCAGGCCGAAAGTGAGCGAACCGAGACTCCTTGCAGACAGGTGTAGCGGCGTCAACTTTGTCCGGCCGACAAAGCGATGCGGTTGGCCGCAGCGCTCCAGACTGTTTTCGGCCACTTGTCCGAGTCATTGCTTGGCGACCTCAGGACCCGCAGTGGTGCGATGTTGGTGGGTGAAGGCTCCGGCTCGGTAGCATATGTGTAACCGAGCGGAAGCGATTGCGCGATCATTCGTGAACTCCATTGCTTCCAGCATCATCTTCAAAGAAATCATTGTCGATATGTTTGACCACGTATGTGCTCTCGGTGGAAACGCCGACCTCAAAGTCGAACATGAACTTGGCGAGTTCCGGGCCGTCGATGAGGATCACCTTGATGTCAAGACCCGTGGCATATTCGTGGGCGTCTTTGGTAAACGAAGAGGTCGTCAGGAATATCCCCTTCCTCGTTCTTTTGCCGTGCAGGGCTCCAACGAATTTCTGGATTTCAGGACGGCCAACGCTGGCATTTCCCCAACGTTTGGCCTGAATGTAAATCTGTTCGAGCCCGAGTCTGTCCTCTTTGATTACGCCGTCAATGCCACCATCACCGGACTTGCCAATCGCTCTTCCGGCGTCGGCCAAAGAACCGCCGTATCCCATGGCCGTTATCAGCTTGACCACAAGGCGCTCAAAAAACTCCGGAGAGCAGGATTTGACCCGCTCCAGTGCATCCTCCTCGATTTGCCTCCGACGATTTAGATATCCGGTCGCCATGAGATCGTCCGGGGTATCCGTCTCAACCGCCGCTACGACAGGAGTGCTCTCCCCATTCTCTGTCGGCTGAGAGCGCCTCCTAAACTCCACGAACTCGGGGAACCGGCACAGGAAGGCGTTGTCAATCTGGGGCGGGTTCTCTGCCAAGACCTGCTTGCCCCGCTCGGTGATTCTGAACTGGCCGCGTTGAACGTAGTCGATAAGGAGAGCCTTCTTCAGGTATGTCCGCGCCCAGCCGACGCGATTGTCAAAAATCTCCTGCTTACCGCTGGGAAGCAGTTCCTTCTGCTCCTCCTCTGTGAGGCCAAACTTCGATGCGAGTTCCGGCACAGTATCACGCTTGGAATGAACCGCGCCGTCACCGGCCAGTTTAAGCAGTGGCAGCATCAGGGTCTGGTAGTCAGGAATCGGCATCGCTCCCTCATTTTTCCGGCACGCAGTTAGGTTCTAACCAGAGGCTGTCGCCGTAGCAGCCGCTCCGTCGATGCGGCCACAGAAATTCAAGAAAATCCGGTTGCAAGTCATTATTGCTCTTGGGTTTTCCTCGTGTCTATTGCGGCGCAGGCCGTCGAAATCTCACCGTATTAATCAGTGCAGTCCGGCCGTTTCAATCGCACGACAACTTGTAAGGAATGCGAGTCAGGAATGAAATGCCCGAAGGAAGTGCCGGAGCTGGTCCAGGATCAAAAAAGGTCTTGGCAGTATTAAGAAAAAGAAGTATAGTTTTTCTTAATACTCATGAGAGGACAACGCATGGAAACCATGCGAGATCAGATAGTTGCGCGGATAGGTCGGCTCGGCGAAGGGAAGGCCTTCTCAGCGAAGGACTTCCTTGACATCGCCAGCCGGACGACTATCGACGTGACGCTGGCGGAACTGGCCCGCAATGGCACGGTGCGTCGTATCCGCCGGGGTCTCTATGACATGCCGCGCGTCAATCCCGCTCTTGGGGGAACGCTCAGCCCCGACATCGACGAAGCGGCGCGGGCGATCGCGCGGCGGCAACGCTGGAAGATTGTGCCGGATGGAGCATGGGCAGCAAACCTGCTGGGGCTTTCGACGCAGGTGCCTTCGAAAATCATCTACCTGACTGACGGTCCGAACAACGAAGTGCCCATTGGACGACGTAGCATTGTGTTCAAACACGCTCGTCCAAAGGTGCTTGCTGGTCTTGAGGGCAAGATCGCTCTCGTCGTCCAGGCATTGCGTCATCTCGGCAAAGAAAACGTCGGGGCGCACGAGATGGAAATGCTGCGGACGGCGCTCACGCCGTCCGAGAGGAAGAAATTCGTCCGGGACGCTCGATTTGGCGTGGATTGGATTTATGAAGTCGCGAGCCGAATTGCAGAGGAGACCGCGTGAACAAAGTTGCACGAATGACGAAACGCGACCGCGCGGATCTGTTTGCTGAAACTGCGGAGAGGCGCGGTCTTTCCGAAGCTGTCGTTGAAAAGGACTTCTGGGTCTGCTGGACGTTGAAACAGTTGTTTGCGATTGATGCCCTGAGAGACCGTCTGCTTTTCAAAGGCGGCACATCGTTATCGAAAATTTATCACGCAATCAACCGCTTCTCCGAAGACATCGATCTGGCCGTGGATTACGTTGCCCTTGGCTTCACTGGCGAACGCGATCCGCGCAGGGACGGGCTGTCAAAAACCAAACGCGCGGCGATCCTGGCTGACATGATGGTTTCCTGTCAGCAGTACATCGGCAGCGAATTCATCTCAGTTCTTCGGGGTCGCTGCGAAGAAATCCTCGGTAATGGAGAGGGTTGGAATTTAGCGGTCAGCGAACAGGACGCCAATGTGGTCCGCTTCCAGTATCCGTCGGCGGCACCGACACTCGACTACATCAAACCCCAGGTCATTCTGGAACTCGGCACCCATGCTGAATTTGTGCCGCGCGACCGCTTTACGGTGCGTGCTTTTGCCGCGGAAGAGTTCCCTGCCGTGTTTACCGAGCCCGACGTGGCCGTGACTTCGCTTCTTGCGAAACGCACCTTTTGGGAAAAGGGGACAATTCTCCACGCCGAGTTCTATCGTCCGCCTGAGAAGGCGCTGCCGGACCGCTATTCGCGCCACTATTACGATCTCGCGATGCTGGCTCAAAGCCCTGTTCGCGGTGAAGCTTTGGCCGACCTTGCCCTCTTGGATCAGGTCGTACACCATAAGCAGACTTTCTATCCCTCCGGCTGGGCAAAATATGACCTGGCACGAGTTGGAAGCCTGCGTCTCGTTCCGACAGAAGTGCGGCGCGCAGCGTTGGAGCGAGACTATCGCAGTATGAGCGTGATGATCTTCGGACAACCACCGCCATTTGGCGAAATCATGGAAGTCCTCACCGCGTTGGAGCAAGAAATAAACCAGAAATGAACGTGAATGAGCATAGTTGGGCTGTTCAAAAAGGGTAGCTAGCTAATGGCAATTAAGAAATCTGATCTGTATTCCTCGCTTTGGGCCTCGTGTGATGAGTTGCGCGGCAGCATGGATGCCAGCCAATACAAGGACTATGTCCTGTTCATGTTGTTCATCAAGTACATCTCCGACAAGTACGGAGATTCGGATGATTTCGCGCCGCCGGTCGTGATCCCGAAGGGAGCCGGCTTCAAGGACATGGTCGCGCTCAAGGGCAACAGCGACATCGGCAACAAGATCAACACGCAGGTCATCCAGCCACTCATCGACGCAAATTCCAGGCTGGCCCGCAGCGATTTTCCCGACTTCAACGATTCAAACAAACTCGGCGAGGGGCCAGCAAAGGTCGAGCGGCTATCCAACCTGATCGCTATCTTCCAGAAGCCGGAATTGGATTTCTCGAAGAATCGCGCCGAGCACGACGATATCCTGGGCGACGCATACGAATATCTGATGCGGCACTTCGCCAGCGAGAGTGGCAAGAGCAAGGGGCAGTTTTACACCCCCGCCGAGGTAAGCCGCATCATGGCGAAGGCCATTGGCATCTCCCACGCAAACACCAAAGCGTCCACGACGGCCTATGACCCGACCTGCGGATCCGGTTCCTTGCTGCTCAAGGTAGCGGCAGAGGCCGGCCGGCGCATCACGCTCGAAGGGCAGGAGAAGGACGTCACCACCGCTGGTCTTGCGCGCATGAACATGATCCTCCACGATTTTCCGACGGCGAATATCCTGCACGGCAATACGCTGTCTGATCCAAAGTTTAAAGACGGCGAAAGACTTCGCACCTATGATTATGTCGTCGCCAATCCGCCTTTTTCAGACAAGACCTGGTCCACGGGGTTGACGCTAGGTGAGAGCGGCAAGGGTGATCCGTTCCAGCGCTTTTCCTGGGGCGTGCCGCCGAGAAAGCAGGGCGATTACGCTTACCTGCTGCACATCATCCGCTCGATGAGGAGCACCAGTAAGGGCGCGTGCATTCTGCCGCACGGCGTTCTCTTTCGCGGTAACGCCGAGGCCGTCATTCGCCAGCAACTTATTCTATCGGGCTACCTCAAAGCCATCATCGGACTGCCGGCGAACCTCTTTTACGGCACTGGTATCCCGGCCTGCATTCTCATCCTCGATAAAGAAAACGCGATGGCGCGCAAGGGTATTTTCATGATCGATGCATCAAAAGGCTTTATGAAGGATGGACCTAAAAATCGGCTGCGCGAGCAAGATATTCACCGCATCGTGGATACCTTCACGCGGCAGGATGAGAGCGACCCGCGTTATGCGCGCATGGTGCCCGTTGCGGAGATTGCCGATCCTAAGAACGACTACAATCTCAACCTGCCGCGCTATATCGACAGCACGGAGCCGGAGGACTTGCAGGACATCGACGGACACCTACGGGGCGGCATCCCGGAGCGCGACATCGATGATCCTGTTCGGTTGAAGTCTTACTGGTCCATCCTGCCTGACGTCCGCAACGCATTGTTCCAACCGTCGGAGCGGCCCGGTTACAGCCAGTTGCGCGTGCCGATAGCCGAGATCAAACCTACGATTTTCGATCATGCGGAGTTCACGGCGTTTCAAAGAAGGGCCAACCGGCTACTCGAGAAGTGGATGGAAACGAATACGCCGCGCCTCAAGGGATTCAAGAAAGACGGCCATCCCAAGCAACTGATCGAAACGATAGCCGAGGATTTGCTGGATACATTCAAGAAGGCGCCGCTGCTCGATCACTACGGACTCTATCAGCAACTGATGGATTATTGGGCCGAAACCATGCAGGACGATTGTTACCTGATTGCGACGGATGGCTGGAAGCAGGGCGCACAGCCGCGTGAGATCGTGCAGGTCAAGAACAAAGACAACAAACTCGTCTGGCCGGAAAAGCATGATTTCATGCGTGGCAAACGGCGCTTCAAGTCCGATCTTGTTCCGGCAGCGATTCTAATTGGCCGCTACTTCACCACCGAGCGCGACACAATCGCGAAGTTTGAGGCGGAGCTCGCCGACATAGACCAGCAGCTTGACGAGAAACGTGAAGAGCAGAGTGGCGAAGAGGGACTGCTCAATGAGGTGATCGAAGGCGAGGGTGATAAACAGAAGATCACCGCGAAGGCTGTAAAGGCGCGCCTCAAGGAGATCGGTAAAGACCCAGATTACGCGGATGAGTCCGCGGCGCTTGAGGAATACGCCGATCTTCTCGATAAGAAGGATAAGGTGAAAGCCAAGCTGAAAAGTGCCGAGGAGGACCTGGAAGCGAAGCTCGACGCCAAATACACCAAGCTGACCGAGGAGGAGGTCAAGACGCTGGTTGTCGATGACAAATGGCTCACTCACCTTGCTGCCTGTCTGCGGAACGAACTAGATCGCGTCTCGCAGAACCTGACCGGGCGCATCCGCCAACTTGGGGAGCGTTACGAGACACCGATGCCGAAGCTGAACGTTGAGGTCATGGCGCTCAGCAAGCGGGTAGATGACCATCTCCGGACAATGGGGGCGGCATGGAATTAAGACCTGGATACAAGAAGACAGCGGTTGGCGTTTTTCCAGAAGATTGGGTTGAGAGGCCAATAGCCAAATTATCTGAGTTTATTACGAGCGGTTCCAGGGGATGGGCCAAATTCTATTCAGAAGAAGGCCCATTGTTTATCCGCAGTCAGAATGTTAGAGACGGACGTCTTGACTTTACCGATCAACAGTCAGTCCTTCCTCCTGCTGGATCTGAGGGAAGTAGGACCCGCGTGAAGCAGAATGATTTGTTGGTGACCATCACAGGCAACAGCGTAGGTAATGTGGCATGGGTAGATCGAGATCTTGGCGAGGCTTATATCAGCCAGCATGTGGGTCTTGTGAGACTGTTCGATGCCTCATTAGCAGAATTCGTATGTCGATTTCTCTCTCCTCATTCGCCAGGAAATCCTCAGATTTGGGCGAGTCAATCGGGCCAAAGTAAGCCTGGACTTACTTTGAAGAATCTGGAGGAGTTCTTAGCCTGCTTCATTCGCGAACGCGCATAATCGTCTACGTTTCCTGAGTTGGGCATGCTCTTGAAGGTTCTGCAAGCAAGTAGGCCTAGCCGCCGTGCGTATGAGCATCCCGGCTGGGCCTGTTCTGAGGGATCGGGGAGTTTCGGGAAGGTTTTTTGGGCGTAGCTATGCCCGACGAGTGCGTTTGAGAGCGGTGGTTCAGTTGGCGGAGTTGTGTGTCGCCTTACCCGGCCGTAGCGCCCAGCGCGTGGGCCACCTTGTAGAACTCGCTCCGCCAGGGAAATGATTCGGGTAGATGCACTACGATGCGGCGCACCGAGGAGATGACGCGAGCGCCGAGTTTGAGCAGCCGTTCGCGCAGCGTCCAGACCTGGGCTCTTGCCATCGCTGTCAACTCGGCGGCCAGACGCACTTCCTGCATCAGCACATATGCGGCGGCTGTCATTAGCACGCGCAGTTGGTTGGCCCAGAAGCGGGTGCAACTGGTGCGGTCCACATCCAGAGCCTTCAGCTCCTTTATGCGATTCTCGATGTTGCCGCGCTGGCAATAGGCCTCTTCGTAGATCCATTGCGGACTCTGCTTCATGTTGGTCACCACGAAGCGCGGATTGTCGCGGGCCTCCTTGCCGTCGGCTTTGACCACCTCGGCCTTGATGACGACGCGTCGTTCGTGCTCCCAGGTACCGGCCGCATAGCGCGTCTCCAAGTAGACATGCTCGGTCGCGTCCGTCAGCCCACTCATCACTCGTGCCACTCCCAGAGCCTCTTCGGCCCTGCGGTTCAGTACCGCGTTCGATGCCATGGCCACCACGTACTCCACCTTGGGCTCGGCGTCCAAAAACTCGAACACCGCGGGCGAAGCAAAGCCGCCATCCAAACGCACGCGGATGCTCGCCTTGGGAAACGACGCACGCACCAGTTCGATCAGTCGCCGCAGCACACCCACCGCGCCCACTGCCGCGCCTACGTTGCCGGGGCGCAACACCGCGGCGCAAAGGTACTGATCGGCCTCGTTATCGAAGCTCACGAAGCCCATCATCGGCAGATAGCACCAGTTGTCGTAATGGGCATTAAAGAACGACAACTGCTGGACTCCATGCGTCGCCGCATCAGTCGGGGCCAAATCGATTGTGATCAAGCGGGCCTGTCCGCCCAGCCGCTTGCCATGCCGCGCGATCACGCTTTCGGCCAGCGTCATTCCCATGTGGTAAAGCTCGCGCGGACCCACTGCGTTCTCAAAACGCGACAGCGTCGGCTGAGATGCCAGGTCCCGCCCCTTGGTCGGATCGCGCCCTGCCAGCAACTTGTGAATCGGATCCCCGCCAATCCGCGCCACGTCGTTGGCGTCTTCATAACCGCAGGCCAAGCCATGAATGCGCTGCTTCATCAGTTCGATGACGGCATGCTCCACCTTTCCGGGCTGCCGCCGATCATCAAGATACTCCGTCATCGCTTCGATCAGCCCATCGCCATAACGCCGATTGGCCGCCGACAGCAAGACCGCTCCTCCATCGCTGGACCCATGCGTTTGGTCAAATTGCATCACAACCGGCCGCAAATCAAAACCGGAAAACAAACAACACTGTGTCGCGATAGAATCGTTCAAGCGAAAGCCTTTCTAGGTGCCTCAAACACTGTCTAGTCAACATGTTTGTAGCATAGATGGCTTTCGCTACTTCAGATTTCATGAATTATCCGGGTTAGTAGCGCTGCCTCCATTACCAGAACGATGTTTGGTCGTAACAGTGCTACGGGATATGGACGCGTTGCTAGATGGATTGGAACTCGCGGTCGACAAAAAGAGCGACATTAAGCAGGCCGCGGTGCAGCAACTCCTCACCGGCAGGATACGCCTTCCCGGTTTCACCGGCGAGTGGCAGACACTACAGCTTGGGGAACTACTGACAATCTGCCATGGGAAGAGCCAGCGAGGAGTTGAAGCAAAAGATGGACCATATCCAATCCTTGCCACTGGTGGACAAATTGGGACATCAAATCGCTATCTATACGACAAACCTTCCGTTCTGATCGGTCGAAAAGGAACCATCGATCAACCGCAATATATGGACACGCCGTTTTGGACTGTGGACACGCTGTTCTACTCGGCCGTCAAAAACAACAATAGCGCAAAGTTTCTTTATTACCTCTTTCAACGGATTGATTGGAAACGATACAACGAAGCATCCGGTGTACCGAGCCTAAACGCGAAGACAATCGAGTCTATTGAAGTTAAATGTCCCAAGCCAGACGAACAGGATGCCATCGCCAACGCACTCTCGGACATGGATGAAGAACTCGGTGCTATGAAGCAGCGCCTCGCCAAGACCCGCGATCTCAAGCAGGCCATGATGCAAGATTTACTGACAGGAAGGACAAGGCTGCTATGAGCACCATTACGCAGTATTTTCAGCCCCCGCTTTATTGGCAGCAATTTGAGGATCTGACAGTAGGAGTATTTGAGGCGGTATACAGGGACCCAAGGCCGACGAAGTTCGGGCGACCAGGACAGCCGCAGAATGGCGTCGATGTCTACGGTCACGAGTCAGGAAATGGACAGTTGATCGGCGTCCAGTGCAAGCGTATGGATGAACTTGATAAGAATAACCACCCGGTGCCGGGGGGCGCAATTACCAAGAAACTTCTCGATGCTGCATCTAAGGAGGCGCGGGGGTTTTCCCCGAGGCTCGATACGTGGGTCCTAGCCACAACAGCTAAGCGCGATGCTGCCATTCAACGCTATGCTTTTAACCTTGACAAGCGTTCGCGGGAGTCCGATTCATTTGGCATCCAAATCTGGTTTTGGGATGATTTCATTACGGACCTCAATCGCCACTACGACCTCCAGCAGTGGTACTACGACAAGGTCATTCAAGTTCGTTCTTCAGAAGATCAAGACAAGATAATACTTGAGCTGCTCGGCGAGGCGTTCGCCCGGGCCGCATTCAGAACACCGCTTCATCTGGAAACGCCCTCTGAGTTTTTGCAGGCACTCAAGGACACTCAGCATGCGATCAACACAGGAGAGCTAAAGGATCGTGAGACACGCCGTGTTATACGCAAGGCGGTGGGTGGCAGGCGCGCTGTAGAGGATGCATATGTAAGTGACCTCTTACGAGCTACCGATGAGTGCCTCCAAAAACTCCGGGAACAGTTTCACCAGAGTATTGTCCAAGGCATCATTCAAGAGTCGGGTAGGTTGTTGATCATACCGCCCGCGCTACAGTCCGATTTGACTGCACTTCGAGAAAAAGCAATCAAGTCCGTAAATAGCGCGCTCAAACATCTCGGTCTTCAGCCGATTTAGGGGATCTCATGCCAGAGCAACCACGTAGCGAACGCCGCACGCAGAACCGCGTCATCAGTCTGTTCACAGAACAGCTGCGGCCTGGTCACCTTGGCTATCAATATCTCGGCGACTGGCACAAGCGCGGAAATAACCGCTGCATCGAGACCGAACTGCTGACCGCTAATCTGAGCGCGCGCGGTTATTCTCCAGCTCATATTTCAGCCGCCACGCAGAAGTTGATGGCCGCAGCCGACACGACTGGCGTGTCGCTTTACCAGGCCAATCTGCGGACCTATCAACTGCTGCGCTATGGCATCCCTATCCAAATTGCCGCCGGAAAGCCGCACGACACCGTACACCTGATTGATTGGGAACACCCGGAGAAGAACGACTTTGGCCTCGCCGAAGAGGTAACGCTGCGCGGCGGGTACGAGCGCCGGCCTGACCTGGTCCTCTATATCAACGGCGTTGCCGTGGGGGTGATTGAACTCAAACGCAGCTCCGTGGAGATCGGCGACGGCGTGCGGCAGCTTATCACCAATCAAAAAGAAATCTTCAATAAAGACTTCTTCGCAACTGTACAGTTCGTTTTCGCTGGCAGCGACTCCCAGGGGCTTCGTTTCGGCACGGTCACAACGCGCGAGGAGTTCTTCGTCGAATGGAAACCTTCCGATACAAGCAATCTCACGCCCGGCGCGCTTCTGGACAGGCCTCTCGCTGAGATCTGCGACAAGGCCCGGCTGCTGGACCTTATCCGCAACTTCATCATCTTCGACAACGGCATCAAGAAGGTTCCGCGCCCTCATCAATATGAAGGCGTGAAGGCGGCGCAGGAGCGCATCAAGAAGCGCGAGGGCGGCGTCATCTGGCATACGCAGGGCAGCGGCAAGAGCATTCTGATGGTGCTGCTGGCGAAGTGGATCATGGAGCATGACCCGGAGGCCCGCGTCCTGGTGGTAACGGATCGGGACGAGCTAGATAAACAGATCGAAGGCGTGATGAAGAACGCCGGGGTCATCGGCAAAGACTCGCCCGATCCCCGCATTACGTCGCGCGCCGAGTTCGTCTCCAAGCTGGGTGCAACACTCCCCCGGCTCCTTTGCGCCTTGGTCCATAAGTTCGACCCCTCAGACCTTAAGGGCGAACCGCCGCCGGTGCATGGCCAGTTCTACGTGTTTGTGGATGAGTGCCACCGCACGCAGGGCGGCCACATGAACACGCAGATGAAGCGCTGGCTCTCCCATGCAATATTCATCGGCTTCACCGGTACGCCGCTACTCCGCAAAGACAAGCAGATGACGCGCGACGTCTTCGGCACCTACATCGACACGTATAAATTCCACGAAGCAGTCACCGATAAGGTGATTCTTGATCTGAAATATGAGGCGCGTGACGTGCCGCAGCGTATCACGTCCAAGGTTGCGATCGATGCGTGGTTCGAGCAAAAAACCAAAGGGCTGAATAATTTCCAACGTGCCGTCATCCGCAAGCGTTGGGCCAACATGGAAGAGTTGATGAGCGCGCAGGAGCGCAAGCAGCGCATCATCGCCAGCATTATCGACGATTTCAATCTCAAGCCGCGCCTCAACAATGACCGCGGCACGGCGTTGCTGGTCGCAGCCAGCATCTACGACGCCTGCCACTATTTCCGGCTCTTTCAAAATACCTATTTCGGGACGTATTGCGGCATCATCACGTCCTACGAACCGAACCACAACGCAATTTCGCGAAAACCTGCGAATAGCGACGAGCGGTATAAATTCGACACTTACACCAAGCACGTCCTGAAAAACGCCCAGACCACGAAGCAATACGAGGATGAAGCGAAGCGGCGGTTCATCGAGGAACCGGCGAACATGAAGCTGCTGATCGTGGTGAGCAAGCTGCTGACTGGGTTCGACGCACCAAGCTGCACCTACATCTATCTCGACAACGAACTGCGTGATCACAACCTGTTCCAAGCCATCTGCCGAACCAACCGGCTTGACGGCGACGACAAGGATTACGGCTATATCGTCGATTTCAAGGAATTGTTCGGGGACGTGCAGGAGGCCATCGCGGTTTATAGCTCAGACGAGCTGGATATCGACCAGGGAGGAGGAGGGGACAACAACGTCGAGCTCAAGGATTGGCTAGTCGAGGGCAAGAGGCAGCTCGATCTCGCCCGCGAGGCTTTGCATTACCTCTGCGATCCGGTTCCGCCACCGCGAGAAATGGAGCAATATCTCCATTACTTCTGCGGCGACGCCAGCAATGCGAACGCGCTAGCCGAGACCGAACCGCTGCGCATCTCCTTCTATAAGACCGTTGCCAAGTTCGTCCGCGCTTACTCCGATATAGCTCAGAACCTGAGCGAGGCGGGTTACTCTGCCGCCGAAATTGCGGACCTGCAAAAGGAAGTTGAGTTTTACAGCGACACCCGCGCCGCGATCAAGAAGCACTCCGGCGAGGAGTTGGACATCAAGCCTTACGAAGCAGATATGCGGCACCTCCTGAACACTTACGTTCAGGCAGACCCCGCCGCCGACCTGGGCAATCTCAATTCACTGTCGCTGACCGAGGCGATCATTGAAACCGGTATCCATGATGCGATCGCGCGCAAGCTGAATGAGAAGGGGAAGCTCTCACGCAACTCCGTCGCCGAGGCGATCATCAACAACGTCCGCAAGACGATCATTCGGGACCAGCTTACAGATCCGCGCTTTTATGCTGAGATGTCGAAGCTGCTTGACGACCTCGTCAAGCAAAGCCGCGCCGACGCTGCGGCCTACGAAGAGTTCTTGAAGCGCGCGGAGGAACTGGTACAGCGCCTGGCGCACAAAGGCGGGGGCCAGCATCCCGCTATGTTGAACGGGTATTCAAGCGCTATTGTCCTTTTCAACAATCTTGTCAGCGTCCCGGCGACGACATTCCAGTGCCCCGCCGACGATGACGGCAGGGCAAAGCTGGCCCTTGAAATCGACCGCGCGATGCGGGAGAACGCTCCTGCGGGATGGCGCGGGGACGATA
>Ga0302267_10001765_pt1 | contig 27022 bp, 30 predicted proteins | sample III_Bog_E1_3_FD_194555 | JGI IMG/M metagenome (GOLD analysis project Ga0302267, IMG submission 194555) | Peat permafrost microbial communities from Stordalen Mire near Abisko, Sweden - III_Bog_E1_3 | ecosystem: Environmental > Terrestrial > Soil > Wetlands > Peat | place: Sweden: Abisko...
TCGTCCTTGTGCGTCGGGATCGCCCCGGCCGGCGGGTCGACGTTGAGGATCGCGGCCAGCTCCGCCATGGCGGCAAAGGGTATCTGGTAGCGCCGCACCCACTCGGCGAGGTTGGCGGGGATCATAGCGCAGCCCTTATCTTGTCGCGGAGCGCGAGCGCTTCCACGGTCCCTAAGAGGCGGGCGGACAACACGTCGCACCCGAATGTGAGATAGAATTCTCTCTGAATCTGTCGGTCCGCCCGGCCGCGCGCGAGGCGTGACCCTCCGAACGCGCCGATCGCTTCCCATAGGAGCGCCTGGGCTTCTAGCTTCTCGTGGTGCCGGCGGACGTTGGCCTGCACATAGGGCGACCCCTTGGCGACCATTTCCGCGCGGTACTCGTCCACCGTCACCAGGGCGTCGGCGACCTGGCCACGCAGGGCCGCCAGCAGGTCCGCCCCGAGCAACACGAGATCGCCGTCCACGGCCGCCGGGGAGCCGCGTGCGCCGGGCTCCGGAGCGGGCGCCGGCGTCCCGCAATATGGGCATTCTGAATGGGAGCGTTCGAACGGCCGCACGCACAAGTCGTTCGCGCAGATCGTCATGGGGATCCCGCCGCCCCCGTCGCCTCGTCCGCGCGCCATAAGCGACCACGGGCGCACGAGGTCCGGAACGCGGTGGCGGAGTGTGTTGGCCACCATGTCAATGATCAACGCCCGGGGCTTGACGCTGGCGGCGATGGCCGCGAGGCGTTCGGCCTGCGTGTTGGCGATGGCGTAACCGTCGGTAGGAAGCACGCGCAACGCCCGGCCAAACTGCTGCATGTAGAGGGCGAGCGATTGCGTGGGGCGCGCAAAGATCGCGACCTCAATGGCCGGTAGGTCGAAGCCCTCGCTGATAATGTCGACGGCCACGATCATCAGGATCTCACGCGCGGCGAGCTGGCGGAGCATCTGGCGCCGGACCCCGCCGTCCGTCTTGCCGGTGAGCGTGGCCGCCGGGGTACCGGCCGCTTGGTACGCGGCGGTGATCTCGCTCGCGGTCTCAATGTCCGTTGAGAAGGTCACGCCCGGCCGTCCGCGCGCGAACTTCTGGTAGTTTTTCACCACGTCGCCAACGATATGCGAGCGCTGCGCGGCCTCCCTAAGCTGCTTTGAGGACCAATCGCCCGACGCCCCGGCGTCCTCTAGGACGGCCAGGTCGGACGTTGGACAGGCAATGTCGTAGTCGCAGAGATAGCCCTGGTCGATAAGCCAGCGCATTTCGGGCCCTTGGACCATGGCGTCGAATATGCCGCCCTGTCCGCGCCCGAGACCCTTCCCGTCCGCCCGTTGCGGCGTGGCCGTGGGGCCCAGCCACCAGCAAGCCGGGTGCTTGAAGAGCTCGGTGGCCCGGTGCCATTTGTTGTCTTCGACGCAATGGTGCGCCTCGTCGCAGGTTCCGAAGGTTACTTGCGCCGCCCATGACTCAAGGCCCGGGGCGCGCACGAGCGTGTCCACGCTGGCGACGGCGCACGCCGCCGTGGAACTATAAAAGCTCTTGCCGGTGTCGGCGATCTGTTCGGCCACGCAGGCGCGGATTGTGGCGTCCGACCCTATGATCCGGTGAGGCACGCCCTCGCGCGCAATCGCCTTCGACAACTGCGTGACCAGCTCGTGCCGGTGCGCCATCACAACCGACGCGCCCCGGTGCTCGCGGTGTCTTTTAGCCAACACAACCGTCTTCCCCCCGCCCGTATCGAGGCGCATAAGCACGTTGCGGAGACCCGCCGCGCGGGCTTCGTCGACCCTTTGGTTCAATTCTATCTGGTAGGGTCTAGCGTCCATAAACGAATCAGCCTCAACACTTGACGCAACGGTCATATGTCGGCGATAACTGATTCGTCAAACCCAATTCGGAGCCCTCCACAATGATCCTCACGATAGACACCAGCAACTTCAGCGAGGCGGACGCGCGCGTCGTCGTGCTCATGACAACCGCTTACCAGCCCGACGTTTTGCCCGCGTATCTATCCGACGTTGTGAAGGGCCTCGCCGCCGTTTCGGGCGCCGCGAACGAACCGGAAGACGAAGAGCCCGAGGGGCCCACCGAGAGCGCCGAAGCCGCCTTCGACAATGGTTACGGTCCGACCGACGTGATCCGGAGCGCGGAGGAAGCCTTTGGCGACCGCCCCCAGCCCGATGCTGTAGCCGCGGCAGGCGTACCTTGGGACGAACGCATTCACTCCGGCGGCCGCGCGACCGTCAAAGACGGGACATGGAAGAAAAAGAAGAACGTCGACCCCGCGGAAGTCACCCGCGTGACCGCCGAACTTAAAGCCGCCATGGGCCGCCCTACGCCTGCCCCCGAGCCTACCGCTGGTCCGCCATCTGCGGAGCCTGTGCCGCTCCCCCCCGCGGCCATTGAGCACGCGCAAGCCGCGGTCCTTGCGGAGTTCGACCAGCCAAGCCCGGCGGCGGTCTTCACCGGGATCATGCAGTTGATCACCGGCGCGCAGAACGCGAACAAGATCACGCCGGAACAAGTCGCCACGGTGCGCGAGGCCGTAGGGCTGGCCAGCCTGACCGATCTGTTGCGTCCGCCCGGCTCCGCCAAGGCTGCGGAGTTCCGCCAAGCCATTGAAGCGATGATTGGCTGACCATGTTCACTATTGGCGACAAGGTACACATTGACGGTTGTTGCGATCTGACCGCGACCGTCACGGCGATCCAGGTCCGGGGTCACTCCGCAACTGGTCGCGCGGTGAGTTACGAGGTCTCTTTCGTTTCCAATGGGGACGCGAAGGCCCCCTGGATCGAAGAGTTCCGCCTGTCTAACGCGGAGGCGTGACCATGGCCGACGCTATCCTAAGACCGTCCGGCGGCGCACAGTGGGCTTATTGCGGGTTCAGCTACGCCGCGCAGCAAGCCTTCCCCGAGCTGGCGGACAGCGAGCACGCCAGGGAAGGGAACGCCGCGGCGTACTATGTCGCGGAGACCCTTCTGGGCCGTGAGCCCCCTATCGGGACGCTCGCGCCCAATGGCCATCCGATCGACGCTGAAATGGTGGAATGCGGCAAGGTATATATTGACCACTGCCGCAAGATCATGGCGGACGCTTCGCCCCGCGCGCTGTTGCGGGTAGAGACCAAGCTGACCATGCACGGCTTGATCCACCCGCTCAACGAGGGCACGCCCGACTTCTTCGGCGTGGACGTTGAGAAGCGCCAGATTCGCGTGCCAGACTTCAAGTACGGCCACCTGGGCGTGGACGCCTATATGAACGTGCAGTTGATCGACTACGCGGCCGGGGCGTGCGAGGCCCTAGAGCTGACCCGCGAAGACGTGGCCGATTGGTTGATCGTCTTGGAGATCGTGCAGCCCCGTTGCTACAAGCGCGAAGGGGCGGTCGACACTTGGACGATCTCGGGCGCCCATCTGTTCGACTTGATTGATTGGCTCGCCCAGCGCGCGGAGTACGCCACGCGGCCCGACGCCATGGCGACAACCGGCGAGCACTGCTTCCACTGCAGCGCCAATATCCACTGCAGCGCCTTCCAACGGGTCGGAGGGGCGGCCATGGACGCTGCGCGCCGTGCGGTTGTGGCGGACCTTCCCAATGACGCCTTGGCCCTACAACTGAAGCTCGTGCGCCGGGCGCAGGCCACGCTTAAGGCGATGGCGAGCGGGCTTGAAGTGCTGGCCGCGCACAAGTTACGGGCCGGCGAGCGCTTGCCTGGGTTCGCCATGGAGTCAAAGGCGGGCGTGCAGGGCTGGACGGATCCCAAGGAAGCCCTACAGGTCGCGAGCCTATGCGGCGTGGACTTGCGCAAGCCCCCCATGACGACAACCGTCCTGACACCCAAGCAAGCCCTGGCGGCGGGCTTCCCGGACGAGCTTCTTCCCCTCTACACAACCCGCAAGAGTTCTATCGAGCTAACCGAAGTTGACGACAACGCTGCAGCAAAGGCATTCCGATGAGCACCGACAACCGCTTGAGCAAGATCAAAACCTCCCCGGTCGGCCGCGCCGTCCAGGGTCACGCTTTCACTCCCACCACGAAGGACATGGCCGGAGGGCCACTCTTGGTAAAGAACGGCCCGAACAAAGGCCAGCCCCGCGTTGAGTACTTCCTGGGCGTGGCGTTCCGTAAGGGCGTTGCGGAGGTCGAAGCCTTCCGCGCGGAGTTCGACGCCTTCGCCCGCACGGCGTGGCCGCACCTATTCCCGGGCGGCGGTCCGTGCATCTTGCCGGGCTTTAGCAACAAGTGGATCGACGGCGACGGCTACGACACGCAGGGCAAAGCGTGGTCTACCCGCGAGGGCTTCGCCGGGCATTGGGTTCTGCGCGCGTCCAGCGGCTTCGCGCCGCCCTGCTACGCGGCCGGTCACTATGCGACCAACGAGCAACTGCGTGACCCTAACTCAATCCCGCTCGGGTCGTTCGTGCGGATTGAGGTTGTGATCCAGTCCAACGAAGACACCACGAAGCCGGGCCTCTACGTCAACTTGAACCAAATCGAGCTGTCCGGCATTGGGACGCCTATCGTCAACACGAGCCGAGACGCTGGTGCGGCCTTCGGTGGCGGGCCGGGTGCGCTGCCCCCAGAGGCCACTGCGGTGGCGTACAACCCCGGCGCCACTGTTGCACCGCCCGGTCCGCCCCCGGCCCCCGCCGCCCCCGTGGCCGCTCCCCCGGCCCCTCCGCCCGCACCGCCAGCGCCTCCCCCCGCCCCGGTTGCCCCCGGCGGCCTGACCATGACGGCCAAGGCGAACGGTGCGGCTCGGGAAGCCTTCGTGGGCTGGACCGACGAACAGTTGATTGCGGAAGGCTACGCGGTCGCGCCCTATCATGGGTACGCCGCCGCGGCCGCACCGCCAGCGCCTCCGCCCGCTCCCCCGGCCCCTCCGCCCGTCCGCACCGGCCCGATCCTCACGGCCAAGGCCAACGGCGCGACCTACGAGCAACTAATTGCGGCGGGCTGGACGGACGCGACTCTTATCCAAAACGGGCTCATGATCCCGGCCAACGTCCAGTAGCAACCGGCCCGGCGTGTTGAGCCGGGCGCACCGTGGGGAGACGACAATGGAAGTATGGGACTTCAGCCAACGCGCGCGCGTTCGCGTCCGCACCACAAACCGGGGCGAAAGGGAGCATGTCTGCTCGGGGGTGAGTATTGAGCACGGCGTGCTTCATATTCGCGGCCTCACGCCTGGGATGGACCCGAGCCGCTCCTACGCCCGGGGAAGTTGGGAATGGGTTGACTTTGTGGACCCGAACGCCGCGTGACCCTCCCCATACCCGGCCAAGAGGTCCACGGCGCTTTTGACTTTGAGACGCGCAGCGAGGCGGGGTTCATTTGGAACGCCTCGCTGCGCAAATGGGAGGCCCCGCACGGCGCGAGCGGCGGGAAGAAGGGCCTCAAGGTTGTCAACTCGCGCGCCTATGCCGAGCACCCGTCAACTCGCGTCCTGAATCTGTCCTACCGCCTGCCCGGCGGTCCGGTGCGTCGGTGGCGGCCAGGGCTACCCAACCCGCAAGACCTCTTTGACTTTCTGGCCGGCGGCGGGTTGCTTGAGGCCCACAACGTGATGTTCGAACGCGTGATCTGGCGCTTCGTCTGTGAACGCCTGTACGGCTGGCCGAGCCTTGAGCCTTTCGTCTATCAACTGCGCTGCAGCATGGCCAAGGCGCACGTCAACCAACTGCCCGGCGCCTTGGGACCGCTGTCCGCCGTCTTGCGCCTGGCCACGCGGAAGGATGCCGACGGGACGCGCTTGCTCAACAAGTTTTCCATCCCGCGCAACCCTACGATCGGCGACCCGCGCGTGTGGATCGACGTCCCCGACGCCCCACCGCCGCCCGGCCAAGGCAAAGCCTACGCCGCGGCCCTGGCCGAATATGAGGACGGCGAGAAGCTGGCCGCATATTGCGACACGGACGTGCTTGCGGAGGGCGAGGCGTCTGAATGCATGTACCCGATGACCGAGGCCGAACGTCTCTTCTGGTGGATTGACCAAGAGATCAACTGGCGCGGCATAGCGATCGACCGGCCGGCGGTGCGCGACTGCATCGCCGTGATGGACCTCGTGCTTGAGCGCTACGGTGAAGAGTACCGGGCGATCACGGGGCTTGAACCCACGCAGCTAGAGAAGACGAAAGACTGGCTCCGCGAGCGCGGCGTCTTCATGGACACGATGGACGAAAACGCCATCGAAGCCGCGTTGAGCCCGTCCGCCGCCTACCGCGTGCCCCTGTCGCCGCCCGTGCGCCGCGTGCTTGAGATACGCCAGCTTACCGGCTCCGCGAGCGTGAAGAAGCTCTACGCCATGGAGCTGCAGGCCGGGTCTGATGACCGCTTGCACAACCTGCTAGTACACCACGGGGCGCGCACCGGGCGCCCGACGGCGGAGGGCCCCCAACCGCTCAACCTGCCACGCGCCGGGCCCCCGGTGATCTGGTGCGACGAGCCGACGTGTCATCGCCCCTTCCGCACGGACGCGGCGCGCTGTCCCTGGTGCAACGCCGCCGCCAACCTGGCGTGGCGTGTCGAGTGGTCGGACCGGCCCAAGGGTCTCCCCGGGACCGTCCCGTCTGCCGTGGAGTTTGCGCTTGAGATCATCGCCCACCGCAGCCTAGAACTCGTCGAGTTCTTCTTCGGCAATGCCCTCCTAACGATCTCCGGTTGCCTGCGCGGGCTGTTCGTCGCGGGGCCCGGGTGCGACCTGATCGCGTCGGACTATAGCGCGATCGAAGCCGTGGTTATTGCCGAGCTGGCCGGCGAAGAGTGGCGGCGCGCGGCGTTCCACAACAATGAGCCGATCTATCTGGTCGGCGCGAGCAAGATCACCGGTAAGAGCGTGGACTGGTACCTGCAGTTCAAGGCCGACAACGGCGCGCACCACAAAGACCGCCAGTACACAGGGAAGGTTTCCGAACTCGCGTGTTTCAGCCCCGAAACCCAAGTTTTGACCAAACGCGGATACGTGGCTATTGTGGATGTTCTGGCTTCTGATTCGCTTTGGGATGGCGTCGAGTGGGTAAAGCATCTGGGGGTGGTGGCGAAGGGCCGTCAAAGCGTTCTCTCGCTGGATGGCGTCCAGATGACCCCGACGCACAAGATAATCTGCGGAAATTCTTGGAGGGAGGCCGGCGCACTCGCTTCGTCCCCAAGCATGTTGTACCGGAGCCTGGTACAAGGTTCGGCGAGCTTACCGTGGTCGGGATCGACACCGGCCGCCGCGTGGTCGTCCAGTGTTCTTGCGGCGCTCCGCAACATTGGGTTCCGATCGTCAATCTCCTTAAAGGGAAGAGCAAAGGCTGTCGCTCGTGCGGCCAGCGCGCGTCTGGAAACGCTCGTAAAGCCTACCACGGGTATGCTGACGTCGTTCCGGACGAAGGCCATCGGCGCCGCCTTCTCAACCGGATATCCGCTTGTCTCACTCGCTGCCGCCCGGGCAACACCACGAAAGGGGCGGCAAATTACGCCGCGCGGGGGATTCACGTTCACTCCGAGTGGCGGGAAGGGGTCGTTGGGCGGCGGAAGTTCCTCGCCCATTTGGTCACGCTGGCGGGTTGGGACGAACCGGCTCTTGAGCTGGACCGGATTGGGACCGACGGCCACTACGAACCCGGGAACCTCCGGTTCGTCACCAAGCGACAGAACACGCTCAACAAGCGGTCTGTCCAAGAAATGCAACGCCGAATCGACAACCTTGAGCGACGTCTACGACATTGCGTATGCGGGGCCGCGCAATCGGTTCACGATCAAGACGAGTAACGGGCATTTGATCGTCCATAATTGCGGGTTCGGCGGCTGGATTGGCGCCTGGCGCAACATGGAAGAGCAACAGGGCATTACGGACTCGCCCTTCAGCGACGATGACGTCAAGCGGATCATCCTGGCGTGGCGCGCAGCCTCCCCGGCTATCGTTGAGTTTTGGGGCGGACAGTCACGCGGCCGTCCGTGGGACCCGGACTTCCGGCGCGAGTATTACGGGTGCGAGGGCGCGGTGGTGCAGGCGATCTTGTCGCCCGGCCAGGTGTTCGACGTGCGCGGGATCAAGTTCCAAGTCCGCGACGGCCACCTGTTCATTCGCCTCTTGAGCGGGCGCGAGTTGACCTACCGCGACGTGACGGTGCGGCCGTCCACGAGGGAGTACGCCGCGCCCGGCGAGTTGGCGATCCACTACTGGACCAACAACACGAACCCGAAGTACGGGCGCACCGGTTGGATCGAAATGAACACCTTCGGCGCGCGGGTCGCCGAGAACATTGTCCAAGGCGTGGCCGCGGACATATTGCGCGCGGCGATCATCCGCCTTCGCGCGGCGGGATACGCCTGCGTGCTTCCGATCTATGACGAATTTGTCGGAGAGATCCCGATCGGGACGGGCTCAATTGAAGAAATGAACCGGCTCATGATGGTTCAAGAGCCTTGGTTCGCCGGATGGCCGGTCAAAGTAGGGTCGGACTCGTGGCGTGGCCGGCGCTTTCGCAAGGGCTAGTTGGCCGGCGCGCCCCGGTTGATCGTGACCGTTGCCGCCGGTCGGTTTTGAAGCCCTGCGATCTTAGCTTGCTCCAGGTCCCATATTGTGGAGGCCAGGACGGCAATAAGGGCTATGGCCCCCGTGACCACGCCGCCCACCGCCCACCGAGCCCAAGGGTGCCACCAGACGGGTGTAGCGGCGGCGGCGGACGCCTCGGCGACAGCACGGGCGTGACCGGCCGCTTCCCCCTCCGCCCGTATCCGGACGCGGGTCATTTCGTCGATCTGCGTCTGTAGGCTGGACGTTACATTGTCGATCTGCGCGCCCAGCTTCACGCCTAAGTCTGAGATCGCCGTGGTGAGCCGCGCGAACTGGTCCGCGTCGGACGCCGCGTGCTCAATTTGCAACTGTTCGACCCGCTCAACGCGTTTTGTGAGGCTAAGGGGCATTTCGACGACTCCAGGCATTAGCTAGTAATTCTCGTCGACGATGATGATGCCGCCGGTCGCGGTGGACCCACCAAGAACGCCGCCCGTCGCGAGGACCCCCGGCGCGCCGATGCTGTAGGCGTACGAGGCCGCGGGGCTCGATATCAGCTTCTCCACATAGCCGCCGCCTTGGCCCGAGCTGCCCGCTTGCGCGGCCGTCGTTTGGACGTAGCCGCCCCCTCCGCCCCCGCCGTACCCCGTGGCGGCCGTCCCGATGCCCCCGCCGCCTTGGCCCAGCGGGGAGTTGCCCCCTTGGGCGCCCGACGCCCAGTCGCTAAAGTGACCGGCGTTGGGCACGGCCCCCGCTCCGCCCGGCTGGACGTTGACGTCGCCGCCGCCGCTTGTGCCCCCCGCCACGCCGTCGCCACTAGAACCGCCCCCGGCGGTCAAGCTGCCAAAAGTCGTATCGCCCCCGGCGGTCGACGCGACGGTGATCGGGAACGAACCGTTGTAGGAGTTTTGCGCGCCGCCGCCGCCGCCCACCATGCGAATCGAAATGGATCGCACGCCCGCCGGGGTGAAGTACGTTCCGGATCCCGACGTTAGGACGGTGCGGGTCTTTGTGACGTGCGCCAACACCGGGGAGGCGTAGACCTGCGCGAATAGATCCACCCAGTTGGAGCCCCCCATGTCCGGGTTCGTGGCGTTGCCGTCGGCGGTATTGCGCCAGTACCCCCCGGCCGTCGTGCTGGCCACAACCGCGCCGGACGGATAGCCGCTAACCGCCGTCGCGAAGGTCGCATCGTACGGATAGATCATGCCCGCCTGGGCGTACTGGATCGCGCCGGTGGACCAGTTGAGAATCCCGTTGAAGTCCTTGCCTGACGGGGGAATGCCGCCCGCCGCGATGGCCGCAAAATTGAGCGGCGGGAAGCCATCATAGAGGGACGCCGCGCCCGGCGTGATCAAGATTTGCGATGCCTTGGGGATTGTCCGGATGTACGAGCCCCCCGCGTTGTTGGCGAAGGGCAACGGAAGCTTGACCGGGGCGCCCGAGGCGTTCAGGGCGTGCGCGGGCGCGGCGCACAGGGCGAGCGCGCAGAGGGCAAAGACAAGCTTGAGTGAGCGGATCATGGGTGCACCACGGTTGCGGCCACGCCTGGCGGCCGGGGCAAGACGCCCGATTGAGCGACGATCGCGAGTTGAACCGGCGATAGCGGGAAGGTGAACGTATAAGTCATCGTCTCGTTGAGCCCGTCCGTGCAATAACAGTCGCCCATGCCAGGGAAGAGCTTAAGCATGATTTGGGTGATCGAAGGAACCGACCCGTCTGTAATATTTGCGAGGGCCTTGGCGTAGAGCAAGATCCGATAGTCCGCGTCCACCAGCGCGTAGTTGGAAGTTGTCGGCTGGCCATCGTAGAAGGCGCCTTGACCAAAGGGCTCCGCGTCCGAGGCTTCCCCGAACCCAAAGTATTGACCGGTCGACACGTTCAGGGTGCGGCCCACGCCCAGGATTCGCCCCCAGACGTCCAGGCCGTAGCCCACCGCCGTGTCGATATTCCAGATTAGATTGTAGAAGTTATCGAAGTCCACGCAGGGGTTGAAATAGTCGTCCATGTTGGCGATTAGTTGCGGGATGACCGGATCGCCCGCGTATTGCGACAGAATAGTTTTGGCGACGTCGAACGCCATTAGACGAGCGCCAGCGTGATGTTGGGCGCGGTGAGCGCAGGAATCTGGTTAATGTTGATCGTCGCCTTACCCGCGGTCGGGCGCACGCCCACCATGGCTTCCGAAGCGACGGTTTGCGAATTGTTGATCACCCAAGGCCCCGTGCCCGAAACGATTTGCGTCCCGTCGACCACGCCCACGCCTTGAATCGTGTCGCCGATCGCGAGCGACCCGGTGGCGACTGTGGCCGTCAAAGTCGTTCCGCTGATAGACGCGCCGGTGAGCGTAGCGCTCGGGCTGTTGGACGTGCCCAGAAGGATCTCCGCCAGCTCCGCCCATGCGCCCAACGCCGCCACCGCCGCGTAATAGCGGCCGGAGTACTGCGTGCTTCCGATCTTGGGCGACGGGCCGCCGTCTCCGCCGCTGAAGGCGTTCAGGATCGCGGCTTGGATGAGCGCCGCGGCATTGCTCGGGACGTTCGACGAGTTGAGTATTTGGACCGTCATGACGAGCGGAAGCGTGGCCGCCTCGTTGAATGTCACCACGTAGGCGGGGGGCACGGCTAGGCCGGACAACGTGTCGTAAATGGTCACGCTGGTGTTGCCCGCGAAGTATGGACAGCCGGGCGACTTCTTTTTCCAGATTGCTTGCGCAACCGACGTCGTGTTGCCGCCCGCCACGCAGACATATAGCACGCCGGCCGGAAGCGTGACGCCGCCGACAGTGACCGGAGCGCCCGTTGAGTTGTCGGTCACGTAGCAGTCTTGCACGCCCGGGACAGAGAGCACGCTGCCCCGGATCGCGGGGAGGGTTCCATTGGCGTTGGCCGCCACGGTCGCCTCGCGCCGTTGTTCGAACTCGGTCGCCGTCTCCACGTTCGACCCGATCACGCCGTCCAGCGGGTTGTTGACCGACTCCCAGCCGGTCACTTGCTGATAGAGCTGGTTCAGCGTCGTGGCCGCGCAAGGGACCGGACCCGTGACCGTGTTCGCGAACTGCAGCGAGATCGTCCCGCCGATAGGGATGGTTCCGCCACTCACGCACGAGTAGACGTTGCCGTCCGTGTCGCGCGCCAGGGCGCCGGCGGGGATCACTGTTCCGGCCAGCCCGACGCAATCGCAGAATACGGTGGTGGGCTGCGCGGGGTTGCGCGTGAGGAAATAGATACGGGCGATCCCGTCTTGCATCCGGCCGCTTGAGGTCGCCGGGTCCACGCCTGCAACGTAGGTCAGGACGTCGGCGTTTTTGTTTTCAATCTCCGCCGTCTCCGCCACGCAGAGCTGCCCCTGCGGCGTGGTCTCGTCCATGTTCATGTCGCCGCCTAGCGCGGCATTCCAGTCGGCTATGACCCCCGCCAGAATGTCCGCCGTCGCGGGCGCCAGGGGGCCGGACGGGCCCCATGTAATTTGCGGAACGCTGCTAGAACCCGGCAATGACGGACCCCCCGTTGCAGATGATCTGACCCGTCAACATGCGGTTAGTGAAGCCGGAGAAGTAGCATACCGCCGAATCAACGCCCGGGACTAGGAGGGCCGCACCGAGGTACTGGGCTTTGAGCACGGGGAGCGGCGGGGCTTGGCCCAAGATCATGTCCAGATAGTGAACGCCGCGCGCGGTGTCATAGTAGCATTCGCCTTGGAAGGTGCGGGCGGAGCTCGCCACGTCCTGCGCGATTGAGTAGGGGTCCGACGCGATGGCCAGGTTGCGGTTGGCGTCCAGGCAAAGCCCCCAGCGGGTTTGGTCGAGAAGAAGGGTCCTCACGTCGCCTTCACCTTACTTGACCCGCCGGTGATCACGCCGCCGGCCACGGTGTCGCCAATGCGCGCAACGCCCGCGCCGCCCGTCCCGCCCAGGTCGACCTCGGGGCTGTTCACCACGGCCTTGGTGGCGGCGTTCACGATCACTTGCGGGGCCTCCACGGTCACGAGGGTGCTGTCCACGATGGAAATGCCCGAATCGGCCAGCCGAATGTACCGCGTAACCGCCTCGCCCGCGAAGCCGCCCAGATAGAAGCCGTCCGCCCAGTCGAACCGTCGGCGCGAGCCGGGTGGGGAGGGCGTCTTGGTCTTGAGCGCAACCGAGCTGTCATGGCTCGCAAACACGGCTAGACCCACGTCGCCCACGGCCGGGTCAATGATGATCGCCGTCGCCCCACGCTGCAGCCGGAAGACGGGCACGCTGTAGAGCGTCCCGTGCTCTTGCACGCCGCCCTGTCCGTCGATCTGATGCACCATGGGCTGCACGTCGACCGTGGGGGGCCCGGCCAGGTCGCCGCCGTTGACAGCTTTGACTTGCACGAGCGAGGCGGTGCAGCGGCGATTGATCAGCCGCGTGATCACGAACCACAGTTCGGCGAACTCGTCTTGCGCGTCAAAGAGCCCAAGGGCGCCTTCGTATCCGGACGTGTCGCTCATGGCGTCACCAGGGGCGGCCGATAGGCGCGGATCGAAGCGTCCCATTTGCCGCCGATCACTTGGGACTCAAGCTCCAAGAGCATGGCCACGATCGAATAGCTGCCCTGCGCGGCGGTGATGGACGTTGTGAGGTTGAACTTGCCGTTGACGCGGAAGCTCGGGTTGTAGAGCGCCTTGAGCGACACGAAGCCCGACCCGGCGAAGCTCGGGTAGTCCAGAAGGCCCGTCTCGGGCGAGAGGTCCACAACCGTTGCGGAGTTGCGCGGCTGACCCTTCGGCCAGATCGCCAGCACGTTCCCGTCGATCGTGAAGTCAAAATAACCTTGCTCTTTGAGGCGGCGGAGCTGGTCGAGCGCGGTGCCGGCGAAGTAGGGCGTGGACAGTTGGCCGCTCACGCCGTTGTTCTCAAGGGTGCAGCCGGGCGTAAGCTGCGCGGCCATGGCTTGCGCGACCGTCGCAATGTCCGCTTGCCCGAGGTACGAGAGGGGCGGGATAGGCTTGGCGGCGCTCACGAGGCCGACGTTGGCCACGAAGTTCATGCACGATTGCGGGCTGTCGCTGAAGTCCTGATAGGCCTCTTGGATCACGCCCGAGAACACCAGCGCCTTAGCGCTCGCATCGCCCGCCTGCAGCGTGATGATGTTCACGCGGTCGAAGTTGGGCGGGCGGCCAAGGGTGGAAAGCAGGTTCATCTGCGATGGCGTCATGCCCCAAACGCGGCAAGACGATAGCTTGTCTAGGGTCGGGTCGCCGCCCTTGGTCAATGCGACCGAGACACGAAGCCCGGTCAAGGTCTCAGTATTGAAGCCGCTCGCGCCAAAGTCGCCCTTCCCGAGCTGAATCGTGACGTCGATCTCTTTTTCGCTGAACGTCGTCACCCGAGCACCGCCCCGCTATCGAGCAAGCTGTCGTCCAGATAGAAGAGCGCGGGCGTGTAGGTGAACGACTCAAAGGACGCGACCTCTGCCGGCGTCAGGTAGACGAGCAAAAATTGAGCGCCCAGGCCAGTGTACGTCGGATCCTCGCCTTCGTAGTTCGGGGGCGTGGCCAGGGTGTCGAAGAAGGCTAGGTCGCCCGTGAAGCCCCAATAGGCGTCCCGCACGAGCAAGTGCCTGTCTTGGGCGATCATGCCCGCCTTCAGGATCGCGTTGTTCAGATAGATGTCGACGAATAGCCCCGTCGTCAGGGTGCGGACGTGGAGCTGCACCGGCTGGCCGGCGAGGTTGCAGGACACCACTTGATTCGGGACGGCTTGGAGCGGGATGACCAGCATTAGTTCACGCCCCCCATAATGCCCGCGCCTTGCGCCTGCGTGGGCGCCTGCGGCTGCACCGCGCCGCCGTTGACGGGTGCCGCGCTCCCCGGGCTCGCCGTATTGCTGAAGGCCACCGCGCCGGACTGGCGGACTTCCTCAAGGCGAATGTCGACGTCCAGCATTCCCGCGCCGTGCATCTGCGCTCGGCCGTAGTCGTACTTGACGATATTCAGGTTCTTTATGGACCCTTCCGGCTGCACAACCGTGAAGAGCGTCGTGGACTCAATGTAGCTGTCCAAGAGCAATAGGAGCGCCTGGCGCTTGTAGAGTGGGCCGCCGGTCGCCGTGCGGACCGTGCAGTTGCGGGGCACGGCCACGCGGTTGTAACTGACGAAGCCGCCCAGTTCGACAGTCGCGTCCGATATCCGGAACTCGCGGGAAGACGAGAGGCCCAAAGTCGTGTCCGTCAAGCCCAGAAAGATCGGGACGAACCCGCTGGCGTCGTAAATGCCCCAAGTGGGCGCGACGTTCTGCAGCAAGAGCCCGATCACGCTTGCGGCGTCCTGCGTCAAGGCGACAGAGAAGGCGTTGTTCACAACCGCGCCCGGGGCTCGCAACAGTTGCGGGACGCCCGGCAGGGCCGGGACGTTCGGGAAGGCGGGAAGGGGAATGTTGGGGAGCGGCATTATTCAAGCCCCGTGTTGGCTTGCCGCGCTACTTCGCTAGAGAACGCCTTGGCGATCCCCTTGGCGTCCGTCGCCTGCGTGTTCACGGTGATCGGGCCGGTGATGTTCACGGTCTTGCCCCCGCCGCCTCCGCCTTGGCTGTTGAGCCAACGGGTTCCGCGTTGAACGTCGCCGGCCACGCCGCCCTTCGCGCGCATGAACTTGTCAGAGTAGGCGAAGAGCGCGTCCTTCGCGTTGTGCGTACCCAGCACCGCCGCGCCGCCCGGGTCGCCCCCGAAAAGCTCGCTGATAAAGAAGTCGGCCTGCTGTTCGAAGCTGGTGTTGTTCCCGTACTTCGCTTTAAACGCCTTCATGCGCGGACCAAGCAACTGTTCGATCCCAAACGCCCGGTGTCCCGTGCTGGGGATAACCGGCCCTTTCGCGTTCGGATTCAATTTGCTTTCCGCGTACATGCCCGCGACAATCCCCATGGCCACGTCGTCAGGAACGCCCTTGCTCTTCAGGAGCGCGAGCAAGTACGCCTTGCGCCCTTCCGTCGTGTCCGTCCCGCCGTGTGCGCCAAACGCCCCCATGCCTGACTTGGCGCGGGCGTTGGCCAGGGCCGCGGCCTCGCCCACGTTGGCCTGCGTCGGGTGCAAGAGTTCGTAGGCGAAGGCCGCCGCCGGGGCGACCACGCCGCCCACCGTGAGCGCACCGGCCCCGAGGGCTCCGCCACCAGCCGAGGCCGCGCCCCCGCCGGCCGCCGCCGCACCGCCGCCACTCAGGAGGCGTAGGACTGCCCCGGCCGTCGTGAAGGTCTTCAGCGCCGTGAAGGCCGCGACCAGCGCTAGGACGTCCTTGGTTATCTCGGGAAAGGCGGTCAGCCCTTTGGTCACGCAGTCCAGCACCGTCGTGAGCCCGGGCGCCAAGTCCTCTAGGAGCGCCTGGCCGTCCTGCGTGATCGCCTGGCGCATTTCGAGGAAGGACGCCTGCAGCTTCGTGATGTTCTTTATGTCGGCGTCGGTGGGGACGCCGTTCTTATAGCTTTGCGCCATGCCCGCGTCGAAGCCCGCGCCGCCCTTGAGCGCTTGGGCGATCGACACTTCGTCCAGCCCGAGGGCGTGACCTTCGAAGGCGACGTACGTGGCGTCCTTTTGCTTGGCGGCCCATTCCGCGTATTTGCGATAGGTTCCGAAGGCGTCTTCGTTCGCGCTCGCGCCGATCCGGTTGAGCGCGGGGAGCATGGCCGTGTTGCCCGTCACGCGCCATTCTTCCATGGCCTGGGCGAGCCCTTGAATGCTGGCCGTCGCCAACTCTGCGGAGCCCCCGCTGCGCACGATGTACTGTTGAAAGGCGGCCAGGCCCGAGACGTTCACGCCCGCCAGTTGCGCCGCGCGCCCCGTGGCGGCCAGGCTGGTGACGGTGGACGCCGCCCACTTCTCCAAGCCGCCGGCGCCCACCACAACCGCGAAGAGCCCGAGGGCTTCCTTCTTGATCGTGGAGAAGAATTCAGCGCCCTTTTTGCCCTGCTCTTGGAGCTCTTTGGCGGTGTCCTGCGCGTTGGTGCGGAACTTAAGCAAGTCGGCCGCCGCGGCCTTGCGCCCCTTGCTGTAGTCGGAAGGGTCTAGGCCAAGCGTGACTATTAGGGAGTCAATGACCGTCGCGTCAGCCATCGGGATTGTCCTTTTCCCGAGCTATGCGGCGGTTGATGGCGTCCACTTCAGCGATCTCCAAGAGCTTGTATGCGTCTTCAAGACCATAAACCGACTGTAGTTCGGCTAGAGTGGCAAGTCCGCTTGAGACGATTGTTCCGATGATTCCAGAGACGTTAGCGAAGTCGATAAAGCCATATCCATCAAGGTCTGCAGCGCCGACGTCCCGGTCAATAGGGCGCCGGCTATCGAAAAACCCGTACAGAGTTCAAAGACCTTATCTCGCAAAAATATGCGGGTTGAGGCCTCTTCGATATCGTCCGATGCCGGTAGGAGCTTGCGGCGAAGCGGATCGCCGCCTTCGGCGCGCAGCTCGGGCGACTGCCATTGCACGCAGTCCATCATTTCCGTCAGAAGCGGGTGGACCTCTATCCAAGGCGCGGAGAAGAGCGCCTTGAGCCCGACCATGGTGAGGCCCGCCATGCCGCTCGCGATGATCTCGGGGGGAATGTCCACGCCGGAACGCGTCATGGCGCCGAACGCACGGAACGCCCAGGATTCTTGCTGTTCGGCCGCCATTTCGGTGAGGAAGAACGTCTTGCCTTGGTCGCGGCCTTCCGAAACCACGGTCACTTCCCGGGTCTTGCGCATATTACGCAGCGGCCGGCGTGACCGACTCCCAAGTGACCGTGAAGCGGCGGGGCTTCATGACCTTGCCGGCGGACGGCATACGCGGAACGCTGGTCAGGTAGCCATTGACCGCGCTGTAGGTCTTGCCGACGCCGGGGAAGGTGTAGTTGGCGGACAGTTGGATAGGCGCGCGACCGCTCACTTGCTGCGCGTCAATCTGTTCGAAGAGGTCGATTGACGGGCTGTTGGCCTGCAGCGTGAACGTGACCTTGACCATGGCCGGGGTGTACCCGGCCGACAACTGGCCATCGACGCCCATTTGCGTTTCGACCGTCTCCGAAGAGTCGGTGTCCGCGATATCGTCCGTTGAGAACCCTTGGAGCTGCACGCCGCTGAAGAGGCCGGCGGCGGACAGCGTGATAACTGCGTCCGAAGAGTTGATCGTGCGCTTGTTGGCCATTGGAAACCCTATTGGACGTTAAGGCTGTTGAGCGCGACCTTCTGCACGGACTGGCCGTCCATGTACCAGAGGGTGCAGGGGAAGGAGCCGCGCGCGGTGCGCACCGTGGGCGAGGCGTCTTGGATCTGAAGATACCAGCCGCGCGCCTGCAGCGTCGTTGAGATCGTCACGCCGGCCGCGTTGTCGACGTTGGACGCTTGCGAGGCCGACAGCGTGACCCCGGCGCGGATGATCCCGGCGTTGAGCGCGGCGGCGATCGGGCCATCGCACCAAGAGCGCTGAATGCTCTTGCCCTGCGCGTTGTACGGGAGGCTGCGCACGGTGGTGAGGCCGTTGATGATCGACGCTTGAAGCTGACTGTTGAGGATGATCTGCCCGAGGAAGCTATCAAGCCAGAGGTACGATCCGGAGATCGTGCCCTCGCGCAAGTAGGTGTAGCTGCCGCTCATGGCGGCGATGTAGTTGTAACCGCTGGCCTCCAAGTATCCCGCGACGGTCGGGTCCGACACGCCCGCCAGGAGACCGGCTTGCGTGCGGAACTTGGCGGTCGCCCGGCCGTTCGTCGCATTCCAGTTGATCGACGCGGCGTAGCCCAGGACGAAGGGCGCCCCGTACAGTTCGGACGGTTGCCACAAGGGCACGGACCCGCTGTAGCCGGCGGTCTTGATCTGGTAGCCGATGGACGTGACGTCGCCCGACTGAGTGGGCGTGGTGCTCTCGTCCCAAGGCACGTAGAACACCGAGTAGTTTTGCGCGCTGGTCCACGCGGCGAAGGCGACGGCTTCCGAGGTCGACGGCACCCAGTTGGTCGTGAAGCCCGCCCAGGAGTTGTTGGTGGCCAGGAGCGTGGTCATAAACGCACCCGGGACTGCCGCCGCCGCGCCGGCCGACGTGACGGCCCCGGTCGCAGCGGTGAGGCTTAGGGCGGTCGCGAAGGCGGACGTTGTAACCACGACAGACGAAGAGCCGCCCGTGCTGCCGCTGGTGATGACGAAAGCGGACAGCACCGCGTCCCATGCACACGTGGCCGCGGAGGTCGCCGTGGTGAGGGCGGCGGAAATGATAGCCGCGGCGTTGCTGAAGCTGGTGGCGGCGGACAGGTTGATCGAAGCGGTGGTCTTCGGCGATCCACCGTCCGTCGTGACCGTGAGCGTTCCGGCGGCGACCGCTTGCAGTTGCGCCAGGGTCATGGCCGCAAGCGAGGCGCTGCGCACGTAGCCGGCCACGGCCGCCTCGGGATACTGCGCGAAGTAGAGCGTGGAGGGGAGAATCTGGCTGTTCGTGAAGCCGCCGAAGTAGACCAGCGCGTAGTTGTATTCGGTCGACGTCAGCCCGAAATATGCGCCCACCGCCAGCGCGCTCGGGAACGCGGGAACCTGGCCGATCGGGGGCCGGGTGGACTGCGTGAGCACCAAGCCGTTCAGGGTCGCGCCAGCGCCCCCGGTCGGCACAACGCCAGGAATGATGTTGACGTCCTGGCTGATAGGGATGGTCATGCTTCAGCGCCTCAAGGGGGATAGGTCGAATCGACGTCAATGAGTCCGACCGAGAGGGTATCGGCGAACTGTTGGGTTGTCGATATGGTGAAGTCTCCCTCAAAGGAGACGGTCAGCTTCCATCGGTTCTCATACTGTTGTTCGCCGTTGATCATCGGCATTTGAACGCCCTCGTCACCATAAAGCGGCGTGAGCGGAAGGTCTAAGCCTTGGAAATAGTCATAAGCGTACCCGCTACGGAATAGCGCCTTGATCAACCGGCAGTTATCGCCCGCGTTCGGGCCGTATATATCTAGCTGCACGTCAAGCTGTTCTGAGTCCGTATGGTTAAGGACTGTCGGCGTCTGCGTGGTCACGTCCCAAGTCTCAACATTCGTTGCGAGACGGTTGGACCCTAGGGGCGTCCAGTAAATGAAGTCCGTCCCCTCGGGCGGGGGCGTGACCATGTTTACCTGCGTCTTGAGCACCTGAAGCGACGGAAGGATCGACAGCAGGAAGCTGCGAAGGGCCGTCCCAATCTGAACTTCCGTGAGGTCGATCGTGGGCGCGGTCATGGCACTTGCCTCGTGATCCCCACCTTGCACCAGCCGGGCGACCACGTTTCGAGTACGGCCACGCAGAGCCAAGTGGTGCTGGCCAGGTCTGCCGGCGCGGTGCTGTCGAACGTGATCAGATCGCCGCCCTGGCTACCGGGCCGGTTCACCGCCTGGACGTTGCCTTGCATGAACACGGTCCGCTGCACGCCCTGGATCCCGAGGCCGTCAAGCTGGCGGATATCCTTGCCGGTGAGGAACTGCACTTGCATGGGGACGGTCTGAGGCGCGGCATAGGTCGGCGTTTGCGTGCCGTCCGCACCCGTCGTGCTGCCCGTGCTTTTGAGCCACGTCCCGATGACGTCCGGGTTGATCGACCCTATGGCGCCTCGCACAACTTGGTGAAGGTTCATGCACTCTTGACCTCATAAGCCACGCTGTTGCGCATTTTGCCGGTGCGGATCAAGGGCTTTGCGCCGAACGTGGCCGCGTCGGAAGGATTGTACTTTGTGCCCGGGTCGACGCCGCGGCTGCGCAACGTGGACGGGGCGAGCGGCGGGTCGTTCGTGTCGACGATCGACTGTTGAAGCTGGCCGGATATGACCTCGCCCATAAGCGCAAGCGCCCGCTCGGCGTCGTAGTCGCACGCCTTCAGGGCCGCACCGAGGGCCGCGCCCCAGCCGGGTGATTCCTTGTTGACCATGTTCGTGAAGAACGGCCGGGGCGGAATGCCGCGGGCTGGCGCTCCGAAGTTTTGGATCGCCGCGACCATGGCGACCGACTCGCCCGTCTCTTCGTAGAAGTTGCCCGCCAAGAAGCCGACGTTGAGCGCGTGCTTGCCGTCTAGCCGGCGGTCGATCTCCGCCAGGGCCTCCGCCGCCTTGTCGCCCCCCGTGACCTTGACCGTGACGGGCACGCTAATACCGCGGGTAGGGCCCGGCCCCCGGGTAGCCCGGGACGCCTAGGTTCGGATTGCAGCCCGGGCGCCAGTGCCCGCCCATGCGATAGCCGCGCATGGACGCCCAGTATTGCGCGCCGTAGGGGGTTTGATTGAAGTACGCTTGCGAGGCGCTGGTGACGGTCCCCATGTCCGTGGAGAGCGTCACGCTGCCCTCGCTGGCGCTGGCGATCCGCCCGACCACGCCCTGCCCGCCTTCCTCGCTTGGGATTGAGAGCTTGGCGATGTGAGCGGTTAGCCCGTTCAGGAGGCGAAGGCGTTGCGTGACGTCTTGGACCACGCTGCACGGCGTGTTGTCCAGCAACATGCAGGCGTCAAGGAAGAACTCGTTCGCCTGGTCCGAGGTCACGCTCGCGAACTCGGGGTAGCGGGCGATCCACGCCGCGTAGTCGAAGACCGCCACACCGCCCATGGTTTAGTCTTCCTCGATCGCAGCGCCGCGCTTGCGGCCCTTTTGCTTGTTGTTCACTTTTTGCTGTTCGTCCGTGGGCGCCACGCCGTATCCCGGCTTCTCGGGATCCAGGGGCTCAAGGCCGCTCTTCACTTCGGCCATTTCCTTTGCCATGGGGGCGACGAGGTTGCGGTCTTGCACCTTGAAGACCAGGCCGTTCTTCACGGCCGGAAGCCAGGAGTGCTGTTCAAGCCAGGCGTCGTAGAGGGCCGCGTCCACGCCGTGCGTGATCCCAAAGCCGCCGACCGCGTTGTCGTCATTCGTGCCCTTCAGCGTGGCGAAGCGTTCGAAACTGAAGCGCGGTCCGCGCTCGTCTTTGCTGCCCGTGCCCGGCAGGGGCTTACGAATCTCAAGGTGCAGCCCGTTGGGCAGCTTGCACCCGATGCTGTAGGTCGACGCGGTGGCCATTTTGTCAGCTCCAAAAGTTATGACGAATCATAGGATATGCAAAAAAGGCCCCGGCTAGTACCCGGGGCCTTGAGTGCTCTAACCCTTCCGGGGAGGAAGCTCTTACATACCTTGCATTTGCGCCATGGCCACGGGGCGGCGGTTGATCCATCCCCACGTCCCGGCCGACTTCTTCTGGCGCCAGCCCGACAGATCGGGAAGCACCGGGTGAACGCGCATCTTCTCGGTGAAAGCGCAATAGGCGGTATCGGTGCCTTCGATCTTTTCGACGGTGAGCTGCATGAGCTCGCCCGAGCTGTTCGCGTTGGAATACTCGGGGGCAGTTTTGACCTTCAGGTTCGGAAAGTTCTTTTTGACCAGATCGGTCACGTTCACGCCGAAGGTGGACGAGTCGGCGAAGTAGACCTGCAGCTCGGGCGACATGGTGAGCAGGAAGTCCGACTCCATGTCCACGATCCCCTTGAGGCTCGTGATCAGGGCCGACACCAGCCGCTTGATATCGTTGAACACGCCCAGGACGTCCAGGGTGGACCACGCCGCGGTGGGCGAGATCGACGCCGGCAGGCTCGGGTCGTTCAGAATGCCGTAGTTGTCCAGAAGGTTGACGCCGAAGAACCACGACTTGTTGAGGAACTTGTTGATCACCAGAGCCGAGGCGATATCGACCTCTGACTTGTAGTTGATCTTGGCCTCGCCATACATGTCCATTTCGCGCTCGCCCCACTGGGAGATCGTTTGGAAATGGTAGGACTGGCGGGGAATCCAGTTGAAGTTGGCGCCGGCGGACCCGTCGTTGTTGAAGTCGCCGTAGCTGGTGACGTTGCCCGTCGCTTCGCCAACCGGGAACTCAACGGACCACTTCGTCCAGTCACCCTTTTTGACCGCGCCGAACAGCTCTTCAGCCTTCATGGGCTGCACGAGCACGCGGACCATTTCGGGGTCGATCAAGTTCGCGAACAGCGCGGGAATGCCCGCGTTGGGCGTGGTGATCAACGTCGGCTGGGCGTCCATGGCGAGCTGAAAGCCGCCCTCTTCGTCCAGCCATTCCGGCTCGATGTAGCAGGGGCGCAACGCCGAATCGAAGACGATACCGTGCTTGCGCAATTCCTTGAGATCGGCTTGTGAAAGCATGGCCGCGTTAAATCCTCGTGCTGATAACCGCCAGCTCGCCCGCTGCGCAGGTTTGCTCGACGTAGAAGGACGTTTCGTAGTTCAGCGTGACAGTGACCGTCTCCGCCGCCTCGGTGGTCTCCGAAGCCGACAGGGTGTAAGTCCCCACGCCGCCGGCCGCGCCGGTGAGCTGGTTCACGATGTACGAGCCGGCCGCGATGCCTGTGCCCGACACCGGCATTCCGGGGGCGAGCGGGTAGGTTCCGGCGGCAGTCACGGTCATGACCGTGGCGGCCAGGGACGCGGTGATCGTCTCGGTGATCGGCGTTGCGGTGGCGGCGGCCAGGAGCGAGCCGTCGTTGTACGAGGCATAGACCTTCTGGCCGATGGTCGCGCCGCCGGCATTGCCGAGGCTCGCAGAGAAGCGGCCCCAAAAGTCGCCGGTGTTGTGCAGCGTGATCTCAAGGCCCGATTGGACCACGAGAGACGCGGACGACAGCCATGTGGTGATCAGGGCCGGGGTCTGGCCGGTGCGGCTCACGAAGCCGATTTGAGCGTTGGCCGTGCCCGGGTTTTGGTTCGAAACCTGGCCCGTGGTCGCGTCCACCCAAGCGAAGCGCCCAACGGTCACGCCGGCCGCGCCCGCGATATTCGCGCCGCCTACGATCGGAGGGACGCGGGTTGACCGGGGGTTGGCGCCGTAGAAGTCGCCTTCGACCGCGTAAGAGGGGTCGGCGTTGATCGTCTTTTGGAAGGTTCCGAGTGCCATGGCGTGCTTAAGCCCTCTTCAGCTTGGCGGCGGTGGGGAAGCGTTCGGCGAAGGATTGAGCCGCGCCCTTGGCGTCCTGCGCGATGACGGGCGACGGGCCGCCCTTGTCCCGCGTGGACAGATGCATCTCGACCAGCGACTTATAGGCGGTCGGGTGAACGTCCTTCGTCGCGATCTTTAGGTGATCCAGGGCGAACTTGTGGACGCCGGCCGCGCTGTCGAAAGCGGAGACCTTCAGCTTGCCGACGATCGGTTCGACCAGCGTGATGGCTTCATGCATCGCGTTCACGCGGTGAACGGCGCGGGTCTCGGCGTCTTGGGCGATCTTGCGCACGGTGGCCTTGTCCATGGCCGGGGCCGGGTCGCCGCCAGCCGCATCGTCGTCCTCTTCCGCCGGGGCGTCTTCGTCGGCAGCGGGAGCGGCCGGGCTGGTCAGAATGCCGGTCAGTTCGGTGTAGTCGTCTTCGCCCATTTTGCCTTTGCAGAAGGCCAGGGCCTTGCTCGCGGGATCCTCTTCGGCGTCCACGGCGGGTTGATCGACAATCTTGTCGTCTTCGTCCGTGCCGTCGTCGACCTTTTCCAGCGAGTCCAGAAGCTTGATCACGCCGTCAAGGTCCGCGTCTTGCGCGAGCTTGCCCTTGGTGAGCGCCTTCAGGCCGGTGGCGATGGTCGCCTTTTGGCCCTTGAAGTTCGCCCGCGTGACGTTGGCCAACAGCGGGGCGAGGTTGATCTTGGCGTCCGCCGCCAGAAGGGGAAGCAAAGCCCCGGACAGCGCACCATGCAACAACAGTGCTTTGCGGGACTTGAGGACGGCCTTGGCCATAGAAATAATCTCCGGTTGTTCGTCGCCGACTACTACCTCAGGCCCTTGGCGGCCCTCTTCGACAAGCGCAACATGATTTCCGACTATGTTTCGCATGATTCCGTCGTAAGACAAGCCCTCAAATTTACCGGGAGTCATGTCTGCAACGTAAGCATAGGCGGGGCTCAACTCTTCGACCCGCTCGTCTTCAATAGCTTCAATAGCGCCCTTGTCCCATACAACGAGAGACGACTTGAGGAACGGCGCTTCCCAAAACACGCTATCACCAGTAGAGCCGACCGTCAGCTTAGGTTGCGGCTTGTCGGCTGTTACGGGAACGTGCTCGTCTAGTAGCTGAACATTGTTGAACGTCGCGGCGGCCTCCTCAAGCTCTACCGGATCGCGCAACAACATATAGACGCGGTTGGGATCGAGGCCCAAGTCCTTGTGGTTGGGGATCTCGCTGCCCTGGTAGGGGGACACGCACGCCTTGGCGATGTTACTGACGCGGACGTGTAGACGCCCAAAGTCGTCATAGTAACGGTTCTCGGGCGCACGGTCGAAAGCCAGGATCATGCGGCGAGGCTAGGGCCGCGCTTGATTCGAGGCAAGGGCTAGGCCAGCCCCGGAATTATCGACCGACTCACGCACCTGCAGTTGATCAATTCGCCCGGCCAGATCCACGCCTCTTCGTCCGGGTCATACCAGCCCGTCGCCACGTTGTATGGCTTGCCGTCGTTGGCTAGGTGCGACGGCCTGGGCTCTTTGCCGCCGTGCGAGTGCATCCAGATCGCCTCGGTGATCCCGAGCTCTTGCTGACGCACCCGCGTGAACACGGCCGTGGCCTTATTGTTCTGGTCGCGGCAGATAAGAGCCGCCCGCCGCTTCGTGACGCCATACCGGGTCTGAAGGTCCGCCACCATGTCGGATAGGTCACGCCCCTGCGACACGTTGCGCATGATCTGGCCTTGGACTTGGCCTAGGTACTGTTGCGGGATGGACTTTATGAGCTGGACGTTCTCAGCGACCACGGCTTGATAGGCGTCGTTCTGGGCCCGCGTCGGCTTGAACTGAACGGCCCAGCCGGCCTTGCGCAAGGCGGCCTGAAGCTGGCGCTTGGATCGGTCCTCAACAGCCGTTGCGAAGTACTTGGCCAGATCGTCGGACAGATCGTCAAAGCGCCGCTGCCACCGCCGCGCCAGCTTGCGCATGAGCCGTTCCATGGTGCGCGCCGGGCTTTCGTCGGCGGCCAGCTCGGGCGGATTGGCTTTGTACTTGGCGCGCGCCCAGTAGGTCACGCTGTTGTGCATTTCGTCGATCAACGCGTCCAGCCGGCGCCGGTACGCCAGCGCCAGGCCGACGCTAGGGCGCACGGGGTCGATGGTCTTGGCCACGGCCTAGAACGCCAGGGCGTCGAACACGATGACGTCCGCCGCCACCGTGGTCCCGGTCAGAGTGCAGCTTGTGGGGGAGTAGGCGGTTTGTTTGAGGGCGTCGGCCGGCGTGGTCAAGTCCCTCGCGTTACAGCTCCACCCGTTCGCCGCCGTGGTCGCAAACGTCAAGATCACGGTTTGGTTCGTGCAGGTTGCGGCGAACTTGCCCGCCGTGTTCCCGCCAACCTGGGCGGACGTGGTGCATGTCCCGGTGAGCGTCGGCGGGGAGCCCCCCAACGCCACGCCGTTCGTGAAGGTCTTCAAGCCTCCGAGGCTTTGCGCCGCTCCGCTCGCGATGGCGTCCAGGGCGGCGTTGTGATCCTGCTTACCCGTCGTGCAGCCGTTCAGCGCCGCGGCGGTGAGCTGCGTATGGTAGCCGAACGCGCAACTCGTCTGAGCGTAGGCGGGCGCCGTGCAGCTTGCGAGGGCGAGCGCGAAGAGGGCGAACAGAAAGTGCTTCATGGTGGTCATTGTGCGTCCCTCGCCTGCGGTATCCATGCCTGTAGGGGGCGTGATTTGAGACCCTGAACGTCATTATAGCTGAGCATGGGCTGCGCGTCGGTCTATTGTTGAACGATGGTTGCACCAGTGTCGAAGGTCGCCGACCCGAGCAGGCTCTTGTCCCCCGTGAAAGCCGGGGCTGGCGATGGAGCATTCCGCATCCCATCAGTTCGGTGTATAGTAAAGGAAAAGCCAAGCCAAATCGGCTAAAGTAGTCTGAGTTCCGGTCGACTTACCTGCCGGCAATTCCAGACATACTTTAACACCATTATTGAACTTGATTCCGCCGTGCAGCTCCAGGAGGTCAAGCGATGCGCTGACGACATCGCCAAACCCTGACACCGATCCTTTTTCGAGCATCATCCAGGGCTGCCAATAGGGAGCAGCAGGCTGGAAGTAGTAGGCGCCCTGAAAGTAATCTTCGCCGCCGCTGACCTGGTACTGCGCATTGGGCCATGTACTTTGTCCCGCGCAGCCCGTGGTCCCGTCCAGGTAGTAGGAAGGGCCGTTTTCCAGGAAGCTGTAATTGGTGGCGTTGGCCCACGTAATCTGGCTATAGACCACCCACCCGGGCCCACTCGGCACATTCAGGAATACGACTGAGCCATTTTGCTGGTTGGCAATCGACACCGCCAATGAACGATTGAGTATAGTCACTCCACTTGACCACAGCTTGTACGGCACATTCACACCATTCACATAGTGAATGTCGGAATAGTAAGTCAAAGTGCCGGTGTCGATATTGGTAAAAGTGATCGTGACGCTGGATTTGTATGGGATCGGATAGGTAAACGTCCAACTAGGCGCTGAAGCGGCAGTGGAGAACTGCACGCCAAGGTGCTTCATGGCGTTGATGGTATTGGTGACGGTCATGAACGCGCCGCCGAGTCCATTCATGTCGGTCGTGATACTCGGGGTGCTCTCGCCGTCCACATA
>Ga0302267_10001769_pt1 | contig 27006 bp, 31 predicted proteins | sample III_Bog_E1_3_FD_194555 | JGI IMG/M metagenome (GOLD analysis project Ga0302267, IMG submission 194555) | Peat permafrost microbial communities from Stordalen Mire near Abisko, Sweden - III_Bog_E1_3 | ecosystem: Environmental > Terrestrial > Soil > Wetlands > Peat | place: Sweden: Abisko...
GCAAATTAAATTGCCGCCCGCTTTTGGCGTCGCGCCGTCCACGCTCAAGCATCAAACCGAAACTGCCAGTGCGGCATAAGCCCCATGATTGAAACCTTGCCCATAACATCCGGCGCGGTGGCGGAATGGCTGCCATGGTGGCAGGCCGCCGGTTTTTTTTGCGCAACTTTTGTTCTGGAAGATGCCGCCGCCATCGGCGCGGGATTGCTGCTGGCGGCCGGACGAATTTCCTGGCCCGCCGCGTTTCTCGCCTGCTTCCTCGGCATCTGGCTTGGCGATATGGGACTTTACGCGCTCGCCCGTTTTGCCGGACGCAACTGGTTTGAAAAATTGGTCCTTAAAAAACACTCCGCCAAAGTTGCGCGCAGTGAAAATTGGTTTCGCGAACGCGGGACCACGATTTTAATTTTCAGCCGCGCCATTCCGGGCACGCGGCTGCCGACGTATTTGGCCGCCGGATTTTTGCGCGTGCCGCTGGCGCGTTTTCTAATCATCACCGGCGCGGCGGCGCTTGTGTGGACTTTCATCATTCTTTTTCTGACGCAAGTTTTCGGCGCGCACATAACCCAATGGCTTGGCCGCTACCAATCCGGCAGCCTGTTTTTGCTCGGCGCGGGAATCCTGCTCGTGGTCGCGCTGCAAATGCTTCGCCGCGCGCTGATGAATTTTGACTGGCGAAAATTTTCCACCGGCTTCGCGCGCTGGACACGCTGGGAATTCTGGCCGATGTGGCTGTTTTATCCGCCCGTGGCGATTCACTGCCTTTGGCTCGCCGTCAAATATCGCGGCACGATGTTGCCGACCGTCGCCAATCCCGGCATTTTTTCCGGCGGCATCGTGGGCGAATCCAAAATGCAAACGCTGCGCGACCTAATGAACACAAGTCCGGAATTCACCGCCGAAGCTGAACTGCTTACGGGCGACTCCGCCAAAGCGAGGCTGATTTCACTCCACGAAATTTGCGCGCGCACAAATATTTCGCATCCGTTCATCCTGAAGCCAGATCTCGGACAACGCGGTGCCGGCATCAAATTGATTCGCAACGAATCGCAAGCGGAGGATTACTTAAAGGAAACCAGCGCGCCATTGCTTGTGCAGCGTTTTGCAGAAGGCCCGCATGAAGCTGGAATTTTTTATTATCGTTTCCCCGACCAGCCGCGCGGACACGTGTTTGCCATCACGGAAAAATTTTTTCCGGTGGTTGCCGGCAATGGAAAATCCACCATTGCCGAGCTTGTCTGGCGGGACGACCGCGCCCGCTTCATGGCCGAGAAATATCTGCAACGACTTGGCGCACGGCAAAACGACGTGCTCGCGGCAGGCGAAACTCAACCACTTGTCCAAGCTGGCAATCACGCGCAGGGCTGCATCTTTCGCGACGGCATGAATTTGAACTCGCCGGCGCTGGAACAACGCATCGATGAAATCTCGCGCAAAGTCAGCGGTTTTTTCATTGGTCGCTACGACATCCGGTTTGCGAGCGCGGAAGATTTGCGCGCCGGAAAAAATTTCCAGATCATCGAATTGAATGGGGCGGCGGCGGAAGCCACCAGCATTTATGACGCGCGAAATTCTTTGTGGTCCGCGTATCGGACGCTTTTCCGCCAGTGGAACCTGGTGTTTGCCATCGGGGCAGAAAATCGCCGGCGCGGCTGCGTGCCGATGACCGTTTCCGATTGCTGGCGCGCGTGGCGCCATTATTCTGCGCTCGCGGCGACGTATCCCGCCGCTGATTGAACCATGTGCACCGTCACCTTTTCGCCGCGCAACCGCGGTTACGCGCTGGCGATGAATCGCGACGAACAATTATTCCGCGTCGCCGGCCTGCCCCCATCCGAAACGACAATCGCTGGCCGCCGGGTGCTCGCCCCGTCCGAACCGGGTGGCGGGACGTGGATTTCGATGAATGACGGCGGCGTAACTTTCGCGCTGATTAATTGGTATGCGATCAGCTCAAGGGTAAAAGCGAAAGCTGTCAGCCGGGGTGAGGTTGTAAAAATCGTTAGCCCATTAACTACTGCGCTTTCGGCGGCAAAAGCGTTGGAGCAGTTGCCGCGCGCGCGCATCAATCCATTTCGACTGGTCGGCTTTTTCCCCGAAAGGACTGAGATTGTTGAGTGGCGTTGGGATTTGAAAACATTGTCCTCCAAAAAACATCCGTGGCGTTTGCAGCAATGGATTTCATCTGGCTTTGACGAACCTCAAGCACAACGGTTGCGCGACAAAGTTTTCCAAGGGGCAGCCGCACTAAAATCGGCTGGCCATCGTGAATGGCTGCGTCGCCTGCATCGCTCGCATGCGCCAGCCACCGGGCCATTTTCCACCTGCATGCATCGCGAAGATGCCGCCACGGTGAGCTACACAGAAGTCAGCGTTTCCTCACGAATAACTGTGATGCGATATTTTGACGGAGCACCTTGCCACTGCGGTCTTGGCGGGCTTCAAGCCCACGCGTTAAAACTGAAATGATCATTAAATCCAGCGCCGCCCGCGCTGCCGATAATTATCGTATGCCTTGCCAAACTTCCCGCTCAGCACACGTTCCGCGGGCGGGGTTTGAAAACGATGCGGGAAGACTGCTCTCCGGGCTTCCGATATTGCGTTTGACACTTTGCAACGCGTCTGGTGTTTATGAAAAGTAGGAAAATAAGCGAAGTGCCCCATGCTTCCACTATTCAAACAACTGGAAAACTGTTCGCGCATCGTTTTGATCGCGATTGCGTTTTTGATTATTACGGTAATCGGGCTGGTCGATTATTGGACCGGCCATGAGATCTCATTTTCCGTTTTCTATTTGCTCGGCGTGGCCCTGGCGGTGTGGTTTGTCGGCGCGGGCTTTGGCGCGTTGGTTTCCGTGTTAAGCGTGGCGGTTTGGGTGGCGGGCGACATTGCCAGCGGGGCGCGGTTTGCCAGTCCGCTGATTCCGATTTGGAACGCGGTTATTCTGCTGACCTTTTATTTGGTGGTGGTCTGGCTGCTGCACCGGCTGCGCTCGTTTCATCAAACCCTGGAAGGCCAGGTGCGACAGCGAACCGCCGCGCTTACGAGTGAAATCGCCGAGCGGGAACGCCTCGAACGTGAGTTGCTCGACATCAGCGAACGCGAACAGCGCCGCATCGGCCAGGACTTGCACGACAGTCTGTGCCAGCACCTCACGGGCACCACCTTGGCCGCGCAGGTGTTGGAGGAAAAACTGGCGGCCCGTAATCTCCCCGAAGCCGCCGAGGCGAATCAGGTGGTGGAGTTGGTGGTGGAAGGCATCAATCTTTCGCGCAAGCTGGCCAAAGGGTTGTATCCGGTGGAGATCGCCGCCGACGGCCTGATGTTGGCGCTGGAAGAATATGCCGCCACGACGAGCGAATTATTCAAGGTCCAATGCCGTTTTGAATGCGATTCGCCGGTGTTGATCCATGACACGGCCACGGCGGGACATTTGTATCGCATCGCCCAGGAAGCCGTCGGCAACGCCATCAAACACGGCAAGGCCAAAAATATTTTGATCCGGCTGGAGTTCAACGAAGACAGCACTCTTTTGTCCGTGCAAGATGATGGCAGCGGCCTGCCGGAGCCGCTGCCGAAAAATCGCGGCATGGGACTGCGGATCATGGCCCATCGTTCGGCCATGATCGGCGGTATTTTCAAATCGGGCCCGAACCAAGCGGGCGGCACGCTGGTCACTTGTGAATTGAATAATTGAAGCCCAAAAAATCCCGCCGTGGACAGATTAAAAACCAAAATTTTTCTCGTGGACGACCATCCGCTGGTGCGGGAATGGCTGACCCAATTGATCCATCAACAGCCAGACCTCGTCGTGTGCGGCGAATCCGAGGACGCGCCGCACGCGCTGCAGGAAATCATCGCGACCAAGCCAGCCGTGGCGATCGTGGATATTTCGCTCAAGCACGGTTCGGGAATTGAGCTGATCAAAAATCTGAAGGCGGCGCAATCCGGCACCGCCGTGATTGTGCTTTCAATGCACGATGAGCGGCTTTACGCGGAACGCGCGCTGCGCGCCGGCGCGCGCGGCTACATCATGAAACGCGAGACGGCCAAAAAAATCATCATGGCCATCCGGCAGGTGCTGGCCGGAAAAATATACATGAGCGAAAGTCTGGCGGCGATTTTTGCGGAAAAATTCGTGGACGGCCGGCTGCCGACCGGCGGTTCGCTGGTGGAACAGTTGAGCGACCGCGAACTGGAAACGTTTCAACTGCTCGGCAAGGGTTACGAGACGCGGCAGGTGGCCGAGATGATGAACGTGAGCATGAAAACCGTGCAGGCCCATTGCGCGCACATCAAGGAAAAGCTCAAGCTCACCAACGCCGCCGAACTGCTTCGCGAAGCCGTCCGCTGGCAGGAAAATAATCCGGCGAGCTGACCGGCGCGCGGCATCAGGCAATGCCCTAGGCGCAAACTATCTTGCGCCCGATGGTCGCCGGCCCCCGGCTCTGTTCCAATGCGGCGTGTTGTTTCGCATTTTTTTTCAGCGCGCGAGAATTGCCCGGCTGCTGGTGGCGGCGGGCTGCGGCATTTTGTCGCCGCCCGGCCTGGCGCAAAGTGATTTGGCGGCGACAAACACCCTCGCGCTCGCGGACGCCAGGCAACTCGCGTTCACCCGCAACTGGGATTTGCTCGCAGCGCACAGTGGTGTGGATATGGCGACGGCGCAGCTGCTCGTCGCCAAGGAATTTCCGAATCCCACGTTTTCCTATTCGACCGCCCGGATTGGTTCCTACGAAAACAGCACGCCCGTGGGCAACGGATTGTGGAGCCGCAATTACGACACGATTTTCGCCGTCAACCAGCTCATCGAAATCGGCGGCAAACGGCGCGACCGGAAAATTTCCGCGCAGGCTGAAATCATTGGCGCGCGCGCCCGGTTTTACGACGCGCGGCGGCTGTTGGATCAGGGCGTCACCAAAGCCTACGTCGCGGCGCTGCTGGCGGGCGAAAACGTGCGCGTCCTGAGCGAGTCGGCCCAGCTGCTGCGGCACGAAACAGAAATCGCGCAGGCCCGGTTGAAGGCCGGCGACATTTCGGATTCCGACGAGAAGCAGATTGAAAACAATGCGGACGTTTTTGATTTGCAGGCGAAGTCCGCCGAGGCCGCCGCCGTGCAGGCGCGGATTGCTGTGGAAATTTTGCTCGGCGAACCTCAGCCGAAGGGAAATTGGACGCCGGCGGAATCGCTCGCGCAAATGGCCCTCGCCGCGCCGCCGTTAACTGATGCAAAAACGAACGCGCTCCGGCCCGACGTGCTCGCCGCGCAGGCCGATTTGAAACAGTCGCAGGCCGATTTGAAATTGCAAAAAGCCATGCGGATTCCCGACCCGACGTTTTCGTTTCTGGTCGAGCACAATCCGCCCGGCGGCGGCCCGCCGGCCGACACGGTGGGCATCGGCGTTTCGTTTCCGCTGCCGTTATGGAATTGGAATCGCGGCGAAATCAAATCCGCGCAAGCGACGGTGGAAAAAAATGCTTTGGCGCTCGCGAAAGCCCGCGCGCAGGCCGCCGCCGACGTGGCCAACGCGCAGTCGGAATTCACCGAAGCGGCTGACCGTTTGGCGCGTTATCAAAACCAGATTCTGCCGAAGTCGCAAAAGGTGCGCGCGTCCGTGGCCTTCGCCTACGAAAAGGGCGGCGCGTCACTGGTGGATTTGCTGGAGGCCGAACGCGCCGACAACGACGCGCGGCTCGCCACCGCGCAGGCTTTGGCCGACACCGCCAGCGCGCGCGCCGACCTGCAGGCCGCGACCGAAGGGGTGCAACAAAATCTTGCCGCCGATGAATAGTGAGCAAAAAATAAAAGTCGGCGCGGCGGCCTTCGCCCGCCTGGAGTTTCATCTGCCTGCGCCGCCGAACGCAATGCTGCGCAATTGGATTCGCGCGGTTGACTTGCAGAAAGGCCGCAAACATTTTTCCGAAAAACTGGTTTCCTCCGGCGGCAAAGACCTCCATCAACGCCGGCGGATTTCAATTCGCTTCATCAAATCCAATCGCAAACGCCTGAAGGTTTCGTTGGCCAAGCCAGTGCCACCGCGATGAATTTCCGCAATGTCGCCCATGAAAATGATCCGCAATCTCAATTGTCTCCTGTTCGCCCTGCTGCTGGCGGGCTGCCGCCGCGAGGAAAATTCCGCGCCCGTTGCCGCCCCGAAAGTCGCGGGCGCCACCATCCAGTTCACCACCAACGCGCCGCAGCTCGCATATCTCGCCGTCGAGCCTGCGCAGGAACGCACGGCGGCCGCGCTCGGCTTGTATGGCCGGCTCGCGTGGGATGATGACGTGACGGTGCGCATTTATTCGCCGGTGGCGGGCCGCGTGCTAAACAGTCCCGTCGAAGTGAATCAAACTCTGGCGGCGGGAGACGAGCTGGCGACGCTGGACTCGCCGGATTTCGGCCAGGCGCTCGCCGACGCGCGCACGGCGGTTGGTAATTTTGCAGCAGCGGACAAAGCCTTTGCTCGTGCCAAGGAATTATTGGCGCACGGAGCTGCCGCGCCGAAGGACGCGGAAGCGGCGGAAGCAGCCTTCGTGGCCGCGCGGGCGGAAAAAGATCGGGCGGTCGCACGATTGAAAAATTACGGCGGCACGCTCGACAGCACGAATTCAATTTACGCGTTGCGCTCGCCGCTCGCGGGTGTGCTGGTGGAAAAAAATATTTCGCCGGGCCAGGAAATTCGCGCCGACCTGATGCTCGCCAACGCACAGCAGTTCATCAACCCGCAGTTTGTCGTGACCGATCCGAAAAAACTGTGGCTCTTTTTGGACGTGGATGAATTGACAGTGACGCAGCTGAGTGCCGGTCAGCCGGTGCTGATTCACACGAAGGCTTATCCCGATAAAATTTTCAACGGGCGTCTGGAAATCATCGGCCACGAAATCGACCCGACCACGCGCACGATCAAGGCGCGCTGCCTCGTGGACAATGCAGACGGCCTCTTGAGCGCGGAAATGTATGTGACGGTGGATGTCACCGCGACGGCGGCGGCCAGCGTGGAGATTTCCTCTAAGGCGATTTTCCTGAAGGACAACCAGCCGTATGTCTTTGTTGAAACCATGACTGGAGAATTTTCGCGCCGCGCCGTGAAGCTAGGCGTGGAAAGCAGCGGCCGCACGGCCATTGTGGACGGCCTCGTGGCAGGCGACCGCGTGGTCAGCGATGGCTGTCTGCTGCTCGAATCCATTCTTGAAGGAGACGACGAGTGATTCGCGCGCTGACCACCTACTCGCTGCGCCATCGCGCCATCGTGCTGGCGTTGCTCACGCTGTTCATCATCGCGAGCGTGATTTCATTCCGCGAACTGCCCATCGAGGCTTACCCGGATGTCACGAACGTATCGTTTCAAATCATCACGCTGTTTCCCGGCCACGCCGCTGAGGAGGTCGAGCGGCTCGTCACCATTCCGATTGAAAATGCGATGAACGGCATCCCGCACCGCACTTCGATCCGGTCGGTGTCGCTATTCGGCCTGTCGCAAGTCACGCTGGTGTTTGAAGACGGCACGGACAATGAATTCGTCCGCAACCAGGCTGCACAATTGTTGACCCAGGTGAACCTACCCACCGGCGCACAGGCCAGCCTTTCGCCGGACGCCACACCAGTCGGGGAAATTTACCGCTACACCCTGGAAGCGCCGAAAGGTTTTCCGAAAGTCGAATTGAAGGCGATTGAAGACTGGGTCGTGGAACGGCAATTTCGCACCGTGCCCGGCGTCGTGGACGTGAACGGTTTCGGCGGCCCAACCAAGCAGTATCAGGTTTTGATTGATCCCGCCAAGCTGCGTTCCTACGGCATCACGTTAAACCAGGTTTTTACGGCGCTCGCAAATGGGAATCAAAATGCCGGCGGTTCCTACATCGAACACGGCTCGGAGCTCTACATTGTGCGCGGCCTTGGATTTATTCAGAACCTCGATGACATCCGCAATATCGCCGCCGACACGCGCAACGGCACGCCGATCCGCATCCGCGATCTCGGCACGGTGCAGATCGGCGAACAGCTCCGGCTCGGTCGCGTCGGCAAAATCACCGCCAGCACCGCCGACGAAGACGACGCCGTGGAAGGCATTGTGATATTGCGGCGCGGCGAAAATGCGCTGGAAGTGCTCAAGCGCGTGCGCGCCAAAGTCGCGGACATCAACGCGCACTACCTGCCCGCCGGCGTGAAGCTCGTGACGTATTACGACCGCACCAATTTGATCGAGCGCACGCTGCACACGGTCACGCACAACATGATCGAAGGCATCAGCCTGGTGCTGCTGGTGCTGATTTTATTTTTGGGCGTCGGCAATTTCCGTTCCGCACTGGTCGTGGCGGCGGTGGTGCCATTGTCGCTGCTCGGCGCGTTTCTGCTGCTGGATTTGCGCGGCGTGCCGGCGAATCTGATTTCCATGGGCGCGATTGATTTCGGCATCATCATTGATTCCGCCGTCGTCATCATCGAAAACCTGCTGCGGCTGCTCGAAGAAAAACGCGACCGCATGAAATCGTTGAACAGCACCATCGTCGAGGCCGTCACGCAAATGGGCCGGCCGATCCTATTTTCCAAGGCGATTTTGCTGACGGCGTTCATTCCGCTGTTCACCTTGCAGCGCGTCGAAGGGAAAATTTTCCGGCCGATGGCGCTGACGCTGACGTTCGCCTTGATTGTCGGCACGATTCTCGCGCTGACCATCGTGCCGGTGCTGGCGAGCTTTGCGTTCCGGAAAAAATTTGCGCAGCACGAATCCTGGCTTGTTCAAAAGCTGAATCATTTTTATCAGCGGCTGCTGGATCATGCCTTGCAAGCGCGGGCGTTGTTTCTTGGCGGCGCGATTGTGCTGCTGTTGGTTTCGGGAATTGTGCTGACGCGCATCGGCTCGGAATTTTTGCCGAAGCTGGACGAAGGCTCGCTGTGGGTGCGCGCGTTCATGCCGGAAACGATTTCACCCAGCGAGGCGGATCACATCGTCCAAAACATTCGGCGGATTTTGGTTTCGTTTCCGGAAGTGAAATCCGTCGTGTCGCAGCTCGGTCGGCCGGACGACGGCACCGACATCAACGGCTTCGACGTGGTCGAATGCGATGTGGAATTGAATCCTGACCGTTCCAAATGGACCACCGCGAAATCGCGCGACGGACTCGACAAGGCGTTCAATCAAAAACTGTCGCAGATTCCCGGCGTGCAATTTCAGTTCAGCCAGAACATCGAGGACAACGTGAACGAAGCCGTGTCGGGCGTGAAAAGCGAGTTGAGCATCAAAATTTACGGCGAAGACCCGAATAAGTTGCAGGCGCTTTCAGATCAAATCGTGACGCTGCTCAAGAAAATTTCCGGCGCGGCGGATGTCAGCGCGGAAGAATTGCTCGGCCAGCCGCAGGTGCAGATCACCGTGGATCGAGCGGCCATCGCGCGCTACGGCCTCGCGGTGGCGGACGTGCAGCAGGTCATTGCGACCGCACTCGGCGGCGGCACCGCCACGCAAGTGCTCGAAGGCGAACGCACATTTGACCTCGTCGTGAAAGTCGCGCCCAAGGCGGTTTCCGATTTGGAAGCCATCCGAAAAATTCCCGTCTTCGGCTCGAATGGCGAACGCCTGACGCTCGGCTCGCTGGCGTCGGTGGAAGTGCGGCAGGGTTTCGCGCAAATCTGGCGCGAGGAAAATGCGCGGCGCACGGCCGTGAAATTTTCCGTGCGCGGTCGCGATCTCGGTTCGCTCGTCGGCGAAGCCAAACAAAAAGTGGACGCGCAGGTGAGGCTGCCGGCCGGTTATCGGCTGGAATGGACAGGTGAATTTGAAAACCAGCAGCGCGCGGTCCGCCGGCTGGAGGTGATTGTGCCGATCACGTTGACGGCGATTTTCTTCCTGTTGTTTCTGGCCTTTGATTCCGGGCAGCTCGCGTTTCTCATTTTGCTCAATGTGCCGTTTGCGGCCGTGGGCGGCATTTTTGCGCTGCCGCTGGCCGGCTTAAATTTGTCCGTGTCCGCGCTGGTGGGTTTCATGGCGCTGTTCGGCATCGCGATGCTGAACGGCGTGATTCTGGTCGAGCGCATCCGCGAATTGACGCGTCACGGAAAACCGCTCGCAGAAGCGGTGCGCGAAGGCGCGCTGTCGCGTGTGCGCCCGGTAGTGATGACGGCGCTGATGGCAGCGCTGGGATTGCTGCCCATGGCGTTGTCCACCGCCGTCGGCGCGGAAACCTCGCGGCCGTTCGCGGTCGTCATCATCGGCGGTCTGGTCACGGCCACTCTGGTCACCCTGTTTATTTTGCCACTGCTTTATCCCTGGTTTGAAAAGGCAAGCCACACGAGCGGGGAAAACAGCAATCCATCCGCGCATCCCTCCATTTGAACTTGCTTGCTGGAAAGCATTTCGCAAATTGACGGCCAGTGGTCATCAAAGTTTTCGGCGACGATTCCGCCGCGTTGCGCAACAAGGCCAAGGAAATGTGCGCCGCCATCGCGGACATTCGCGGCGTTGACACGGCGTGGCGGGCGCAACGGAGCGGGCGCGCGACTTCGGCGGGAAGGCGACGCACGAGCGGCAAATCCATTCATCAATGTCCGCGCGCCGGAAGCGGATAATTTTATTTGTGACTTTGAGGCACGGCAAACCTTTGGTAGCGCGGAGCGCGCGAACGGTTCGCGGCTTTACGCCAAGCAAGGCGGCGACGCCTGTTTCGTCGAGATAGTTTTCGGCAGCTGGTTGGCCGCTCGCTGGTTTAGAATCGCTTTTGTGTCTCATTGCGCTGCCACAGTAGCGCGATACGACAGTCACGGAGAACTTGCTTAAATGCTTTTCAATTTATCGCAACTTCCCAAGATACTTCTTCCACGGATCATTGAGGTCAATTTTTCCACGGATGCCGCGCTCCCTCATTGCTGTGTGGTGAAGCAACCGAATCATCCTTTCGTAAATGCGTTTTTCTGTTTTCTGAATCGCGTGGCTCCAATCAGATTCAGAAATTTCCGGCCGGGGCTTCGCTGCACCTCGATGGAAAATCTGTTCGTAGTTCACAAGGAAATTTCCCAACAAGATGTTGCCAATTTCTCGTTTTGCTTTGGCGCTAGCGCATCTGTAAATCGCAAGCTCCTTGAACCATGCGTGGTATTGATTCTTGCGGCCAGAAGACTTTTTCTCATTGCCGAGCGCGTAGCTTGGCATCTGGTTATTGTTTTCAAGCCAGTAGCGAAACGATTCAGCAATCTCTTTGCGCGGAATTCTCCAATCAATTTCAAATAATTCATTTTGCGTCGGCCAATCTTTGCCGATGGAGATTTTGGAGAAATTCGGATTGGGAATATGACGCACGCCTCGCGGCGGGGTTCGCTCTGGGTCTCGCCAGTTCTGTTTTTCCCAAGTGGTTAGAAACGGCTCGCAATCCATGCCAAGTTCACGATCTATTTCAACGCGCCAAGCGCCGGCAAGTTCCACAAACGCCCCAGTTTTTTGCCATTTCAAGAATTCAGAAAAATCATAATTGCGGTCGCCGTGCTGATAGATTTTTGTCCGGCTCCATTTTGTCCAATAGCGGCGTGCGATTTCTAAACTTTGTTTTGATGGAGATGGCTTCAATCATGGCCTCACTTTCAATTCATCTGCAAAACGCGGTTGCGGCTGGCGGTGGGCGCGGGCGGCGTCATCGTCATGCGCGGCGCGTCACGCTTTCACCAGCGCGTCGGCGCAAAAGCTGTTTAGACTTTCGCCGGCGGCAAGCGCTTTGGCGGCAAGGCGGCGGTGCAAGGCCGGCTCCACGCGCAACACGAATTTGCCGCTGAACTTTTTCGCGGCGAGCGGTTCGGGCAGGGCGCGTCCGTCGGCGTGGAGAATTTCAAGCCACTCCTCGACGGCCTGGCACAGTTCGGCATACACCCGCGCCTCGTCGCTGCCGTGAACGCCGCCGGCCATGATTTCCGGGCAGCGGCCAATGAAGGTTTGATCCTCGTCGCTCCACTCCACGAATTTCGTGTAGCGCGCGGCCTGAGCTTTGATTTCTTTGCGTGTCATGTTGGCCTCTCAATTCGTTTTCGCCGCGTCGAGCGCGCGGCGCACGTCGCGTTCCTGATAATGCTTGGCGTCGTCGCCCGCGCCGCCACTGACTGTCACCCGCAAACCTTTGGGGTGCGTGAAATTCCGGTGGCTGCCTTTGCCGCCCCGGTTCACAAAGCCGGCCTTTTCCAAGTCGGCTATCAGTTGGCGCACTTTACGCGGCATTTCAATTCAGTATCAAAACAGTATCACGGCGGCGGGCGGCCGTCAATTCATCTGCAAAGCTCGGTTGCGACCGGCGACGGGCGCGGGCGGCGTCACTGGCACGCGCGGCGCGGCTTTGCCTTTGGCCGGGGCGATGGCAAACCAGAGCAACGCATCTTCCGGCGTCACCAGTTCGCGGTAGTGTTGGAAAATCATCGCGGGCGAGTTGCCGCTTTCGAGCGCAATGCGGTTCACGTCGCCCGTTTCGGCGACGCGGTAGGAAATTGCGGAGTGCCGTAGCGCGTTTTGTTTCCACTCCACGGCGGCGAGCGCGGCGCGTCCGGTCTTTTCGTCGGCTTCGTGTCCCGTCGCGGCGGCGGTGTCGCGTTGCAATACGTGGAAATAGGCGCGCGTGTGCGCAAAGACTCTGCCGGTTTTCTTCGCGTGCGGGGCGAGCCATTCGCGCAAGTTCGCGGAGATCGGCACAAGCCGGCGGGCGGCGGTTTTGGTTTTGTTCGCGCCAAGCTCGATATGGCCGCGCGAAAGTTTCACGTCGCGCCAGTCGAGCCGCATGACTTCGGCGGAGCGCAAACCGGCGAAGGCTTGCAACGCGATCACTGGCTTGAAGTCATTCTTTGCGGCGGCGAGCAAGCGGCGCAATTCGGCGGGCGTGAAAATGGCAATCGGTTCGCTGTTGCGGATTTTGATTCGCTCCGTGCCGGCGACGGGGTTTTCACCTTTGGCGATGTAGCCGCGCGCTTCGGCGAATTTGAAAAGGCCGCTGGCGGCGGCGCGGAAATTTTTCACGGAGCGCGGCGCGGCCTCCCTGCCGTCAAGCCACGCTTGCACGTCGGCGGTGGTGACGCGGGCAATGTCCATCTTGAAGGCGTCGGCGACTTGGCGAACGGAGCGCGCGGCGCGTTTAGCGGGGTGTCGGCAGTTGAAATCTTTCGCGGCCTCGACGATGCGATCACCGCCAAGAATTTTGAAGGCTTCGGCAAATTTCGCGGCGACAAGTTCAAGTGATAAATCAATTCCGCGCAAAGTTCCTTCGCGCGGCCAAAGCTGGCGGCGTCGGCGTTCGTGAGTGTCGCGGCGGCGGTTTGCCCGGTGGAAATCAGCTTGGCGAGCCGTGCGGCTTCGGCAGCGGCTTCGGCGAACGTCGAGAAACCGCGCAACGCGCGCCGGCCTTTGCCGTGCGTGTTGTCCACGACCTGAAAAACGGAGCGCGACCCGTGGTGCTTGCCGCGCCGGGAAACCTTCCGCGCGTGTTCGTAAATCTTCACGGTGACGCTGCCCAAAGCGCCAGTGTGAACCTTGCCGGAGCTGGTTTCTATAGCGGTGAATTTCATGCCATTTCTGTTGGCATAGTGTTGGCAAATGTCAAAATACGAAAAAAAATTGCGGGTAGAATTAGCTTAAAACTCTAATAATTAAAGGTATAAAAACCAGGAAATCGTGGCGACCCTACCGGGAATCGAAAACGGATTAAGCTTTTTGATAAAATTCGCAAAAACGATAAATAAACCAATAAAAACAAGCCTCCTGTGCGTGTCTCAATTTTTCCTTCGCGGCATATCGTGACAGCATTTTGACGCGTTATCTGTAGGAAACAAAGTCGCTGTTTTTAGCATTGCCTGGTCTTTTCCCGGTCGGGTCAAGGCCGGCGTGGGTTTTTTGCCTAAGGGTCGAAACGTCTCGCGCGAACAGAACGAAATCAGCTTTCACTCGCTGCGTCACACGGCCACCACCCTGCTCAAATCGGCAGGCGTGTCGGACGCCGTGGCACGGGAATTCATCGGCCACGATTCGCCAACCGTGTCGAAGCAATACACCCACATTCCCACTGACACACTCCGCCAGGCGGCGAACAAACTACCGGACATTTTCAAATGAATGGCGGGCAATTTTGAATTGTGAGTAAATTTGCTCAGCGTATTGAGTAAGTTGCAAGACGCGCCAAATCTGACAGGGCGAAACGCCGTTTGGTCTGTTGACAAAATAGGGTCTGTCATATCAGACATATATTGACATAAAGACTGTTATAAACGACACTAAAATCATGTCGCAACCAGCCACATCCATGCCGCTGCCCGCCGAACGTGCGCTTCGCAAGTTGGGGCGTGACCTCGCCCTTGCGCGGCGCAAGCGCGGCATCGCCACGATTGACATGGCCGCGCGTCTCTTTGTCAGCCGCGATACGCTGTGGCGGCTTGAGCGCGGCGATCCGACGGTCGCGCTCGGAACCCTGGTGACGGCAGCTTTTATTCTTAACCTGCACGAGCGACTCGCGAATTTGTTTGCCCCTGCCAACGACGACCTTGGTTTGAGTCTGGATGAGCGCCGCGTGCCGCAGAGAATACGCCGTCCAAAACAATCATGAGCTTGGAAGTCCATATTGATTGGCAGGGTCAAACCCTTTTGGTGGGACGGCTTCATGCCGCTGAACGCGGTGCATCCGTTTCGTTTGAGTATGACGCCGGATGGCTTCAGCGTGACGACGCCTTCGCTATTGATCCCACCTCGCTCCCCTTGCAACGCGGCGCGCATCATGGGGCAACCCTTTTCGGGGCGATACAGGATTGCGGACCAGACCGTTGGGGTCGCGTTCTGATCGAGCGGGCAGTCCGTAAAAAAGTTCTCACGCAAAAGCCGTATCAGGAAATTGATTATGTGCTGGCACTGGACGATGCGTCGCGCATCGGTGCATTGCGTTTCCGCTCTGATGCCGTAAGTCCATTTCTCGCAGCTACCAGTGGAAAGCTCCCGCCGTTGGTTCGACTCAGCGCCCTTTTGCGTGCCACGGACGCAATTCACAGTGAGACGGAAACCGCCCAAGATTTGCGCTTCCTGCTCGGCGCGGGTTCGCCGCTTGGCGGTGCCCGGCCCAAATCAGCCGTCGCCCTGGCCGACGACCGGCTTGCTATTGCGAAGTTTCCCAAGCCGGATGACACCCGCGACATCGCGGCGGGAGAAATTCTTGCCCTTACGCTGGCAGAGCAAGCTGGCATTCAAGTCGCGGAACATCGCCTTGTGTCAGTAGGCAGCCAAAGCGTCGCCGTCATCACCCGCTTTGATCGTGCGGGAAAAAACCGCATGCTTTTCATCTCTGCGGCCAGCTTGTTGGGACTTCCCCAAGGCGAGCTTGGTGCCTACACCATGCTGGCGGACGGCATCCGCCAATTCGGCAACGATGTTGCCGGCGACCTCCGTGAATTATGGCGTCGTCTCGTCTTCTCGCTGCTTGCCAGCAATTACGACGATCATCTGCGCAATCATGGTTTCCTCATGCACGAACCGGGACGCTGGTCGCTTTCTCCGGCCTATGACCTCAACCCGGTGCCGGAAATGGATCGTGCCCGCGTGAGCAAGACTGCCATCACGGAGAGCCAGGAAGAACCGACCATCGCCGGCGCGTTGGCAGCCGCCAGCCGTTTTGGTCTCAAGGCTGCCGAGTCGAAGAAAATTCTCGGTGAAGTTTTCATCGCGGTTTCTGGCTGGCGTAAAACCGGAAAACAACTACGACTCAAAGCTGCCACGCTCGACGCCTATGCCAGTGCCTTTGATCATCCGCACATGGACGAGGCAATTCGTTTAATCGGCAAATAACTTCGGTTGCCATGCCAAAACCATCACATGTCGGTTGGCTTGCCAAAGTCGGCAAGACGCTTAAAACGAAAGACGGCGTTCCAATTGAAATTTGGCAATTGAATCACAAACCCGATGCCGATGTGCTGTCGGAATGGGCTGTCCACTTCAGAAATCATTATTGCGACGACAAACAGATTGACCTGTTGCGCAAGGGAACCAGGTTAACTCGGTCTGAATATCTTGTTAATCTCAAATTTCCCGATGCTAACATAAAACCTGGGCCAAGCATCCGTTCAGGTGATTTTGCCGAAATTCTCGTGGCCGACTATGTCGAATACATTCTCAAATTCTGGGTGCCTCGAATCAGGTATGCCGACAAGACAATGCGTAATGAATCGAAAAAGGGATCGGATATAATCGGATTTAGATTTCAACAGGCCGGAAAATCCTCCCGGGAGAAACAATGATTATTTTTGAGTCAAAGGCGCAAATGTCTGGCAATGTCGCCGGAACAATTTTTCAGAATGCAATCGCCGATTCCGCAAAGGACGAATTGCGCAAAGCGGAATCCCTTAATGCAATCAAGCAACGCCTTTTTTTAGCGGTCTGGTCGCTGCTAATCCCCACTTGCGCCTTTGCCTGGGGCGGTGCCGGTCACCAACTCATCGCGGCGGAAGCCTACCGCGAGCTGTCACCCGAATTGAAAGCCGAGACGTTCGCCGTGTTGCAGGCGCATCCTGATTTCGCCAAGTGGACCAACAGCTACCGTCCCAATGCCAATTTTGATTTGGCCGCCTACGTGTTCATGCGCAGCAGCATAAAATATCAAAATTTAATGCCTTCTCTCACAACGAAACCCGAAGCCGAAGTTGGCGAAGTTCGAGCGGTTTTGCGATTGGCGCACCTCGTGGAGCTGGCGACAACGGCCCAACTGCCGCCGTGCAACACACGGAAGCGTGAGCCTGGTCGAATCGCGTCGCTCTCGCCATCCAGATTGTCGCCCATCGTGAACGTGCCGGCGGGAACCAGCGCCATGCCCGGAGGCATTGCCACTGCGGTTCGGCGTGACCGGCTTCGTTTTTCTGGTCCAGTCCATGAGTTAGTCCTGGGACATGGTTGAGGTTATGTTTTTGTTGATTTTTTGTCCATCCCCAGCGGAGTGAGGGCGAAGCCCGAACGGAGCTGGGGATGGACAACTCCGCGCCGCAAAAACCGCCGGGCTTTCATAGCCCAGTCGGCTGTGCGGCCGCAGCTGATTGTATTCTTGCCGATAGTCGCCCACCACGACCCGCGCTTCCGTCAAGGTCCACAGTTGTTCCCGGTTCAAACATTCGTCCCGGAACCGGCCATGGAAGCTTTCCACAAATCCATTCTGCCACGGGCTGCCTGGCTCGATGTAGATCGTCTTGATCCGATGCTCCTGCAACCACCGTTGCACGATTTTGGCAATGAACTCCGAGCCGTTGTCGCTGCGCATAAGCATTGGATATGCCAATATTCCGGATTTGGTTTATTCTGAATGCGCGACGGCTCGCGAGCTTTGGTTGTCAAAGTATCTGGACGATTTCCAATCAACAAGCGCATGAATGCCAATGAGAATTGGCTTGAACAAAATCCAGACGAGTGCTTCACTCGCAGTTGAAGGTGATGGGACAAATCATGCGGTGGGGAAACGCACTTTTTGGAAACTGGGGTGCAGGTGCGGCAGCTTTTACCGTTGCCAGCAAAAATTATTCCCCGCTGGCCGAGTATTCGAAATTTTTTTGAAGTGGAGCCTGGGTTCCACTTCGTGCGTCACTGAGAAGTGTATCCGCCTTGTGGGGGAGTGATCATTGCCCTGCTGCCGAAGCTCACGACCGAGGCAGACGCCCATTCGAAACCCCGGTTTGAGACAAATTGCATCTTGTCCGCGTGCGTTCGTTTGCCGGGTCACTGTGGTTTTCAGCAACCTCGGTGGTCGAGTTAAAAAAGATGCTGAAGTTGACGCGAAGGCAAGTTGATTGGAATCATAAAAACGACAAACAATCGCTACCCTCCATCACGGTCAATAGATCCTACTTCATATGGGCGCTGACCGTTCCTGGCCATACCCTGCGAAACATCACCGCAACCATGAATCTTGCGAAGTGCAATCGAGGTTTTACATTGACGGAACTGCTGGTGGTCATCGCCATCATCGCCATACTCGTGGCGTTGCTGCTGCCATCACTGTCGGCTGCCAAAGCCAGAGCTTACAAGGTTCAATGCACCGGCAACCTCAGACAATGGGGCACCGCCGTTACCATGTATGCCGGAGACAACGCCGGTTCATTCCCTGACAACACCCAGCCCGGTGCCGCCGATATCGCCTGGATGGCGTATAATTTTTCCAACATTTTCTATCCCGTTTATTTATACCACAACAAGCCGGGCACCAGCGTCACGGGTCTTCGAAGTAAGAATGATGTGTTCTATTGCCCGACCGACATTGCTCACCGCGAGGCGGAATCCGTGGCAAACCTTCCAAATCTCATCGGCTACAACTATCTGCCGGGACGCACCAAGGCAGGAAGTTTATGGAACTATGATGCCAGCGGGCTTGGCGCGTGGTGTCTGGCGCGGACAAAACTGGATGGCCCCTATCGCAAGGCGCCCGTGATGATCGACCGGCTGCAGCGGACCCAAATGAAAGGTTGGTCGGATATAAACGCTTGGAACCACAAGGTGTATCCTGATTCAAACCACCCCGGTGCCGGCAATGTGCCTGTTGGCGGAAATTTTCTCTTTGAAGACGCCCGCGTCGAATGGAGAAAATTTAGCGAGGCCAATCCCGCCGGAACGATTGACGTGGGGTCAACCGGCAGCGGACCGGCCGGCACTTACACGGATTATTATCGGCCAACGGATCTGGATAAAGGGCCATGGTAAGTGCATCGCACATAAAACGACGTGGCCACTTGAGTCGCGGAGCTTGAACGGGGCTTTCGGTCAAACCAAATTGCCTTTTGCTCATCTTCACTGGATTGGGCTGGCTTTTGTCTGGTCATATGGAAAAATCATTAAAAAATTCCAAGCTTACAGTTGCAGGCCGTCGGCGGTGGTGGATTCATCTCATGCTGGTCAGTGCCTATGTTCTTTATATCGGTGTGACGGGGTTGCTTCGTCAGGACCGGCAGCATTTTGGAGTGGCAATGTTCCCGGTCACCGGGCTATTGTTCGGCTATGGGCAGGAGATGACACTCTTCGGGGTGGTTTTTGGGCTGGCCTTTTATGCCTCCAAGGCCACCCCCGATGATTTGCTGCTACTCTGGCGTGGCAAAGGGGAACCCCTCCTTTTTGGTGCATGTTATGCCATTGGTTTGCGTGTGATCGTCACGGTTTTATTAAAGCTACTGTTTGTCGTATTGATCCTGTCGGGCGCATTGCAGTCTTATCAGTTTCTGAACATCGCTGCCGCGCAGCATACCGGCGCAGAACGTATTGTCAGCAGTGCTGCGCTGCGTTATAGCCCAGCCTATTTTTGGTTATCGCTCGTTTTCACGAGTTTTATTATGGCAGGCTTGAGCGAGGAACTTTGGCGTTCAGCATTTATCGCAGCCTTGAAAAGGCTTTGGCCGGATAATTTCAAGTCCAGCCTGGGTCAAGTAGGTGCCGTCGCCATTGCCGCGGTAATGTTTGGCTTTGGGCATACCACCCAAAGCCCGCTCGCAGTTCTACAGGCGGGATTGATGGGCTTCGGTTTCGGCCTGATCATGGTGTTCCACCGCTCAATCTGGCCGGCTGTGATCGCGCATGGATGCTTCGATGCTACAACCATGATCCTAGTCCAATTGAATGTATTACATTGACGAATGATGAGATCCTAAGCCCAGTCACCGGGGCCATTGCGTGTTCTCTAAACGAGTCACCCCAGAGGCGAAGGCAATAAAATCATTTCCCGTTGGCTGGCGAACGCCTCCTGACTGGCTAAGCAACAAATCAAAAAGAAACACTCCATTTAAACATATTTTGTGAATCTGAGCTTTCGAACTCTTAAGGCCGGAACCGGTGAAATGCTGGAAATTTTACCGGAGACGGAGGAAATGCTGCCCGGCCCGGAGGAGGCTGGCCAGGCGATCGTCCGCATGAAGCGGTATGCCGTGCGGTTGCGCCATGATTACGGTGTGCTCCGGGTCATCACGAAAGCCCCGGATCATAAAGTCGCGATCAACAATGTCCTCGTCGCCGCGAATGCGCCGCGCAACGCGGTCATTTCGATCAAGAAACTAAAATGAAATCCCCCCGCACTGTCAAAATGGAAGGCAGTGAACGCTACCTAGTCGGTCTTTTCAGCGGCGGCGGCGCTTTCTTTGGCATTTGAACGGCGCGCAAGGAACACGGCCACTCCGCCGAGCAACGCCCCGACAACCGTTCCAATGGCCATCCCCCAAAAAATGTTCACAACTTTGTTAGGCTTGATGGGCGCGCGCCCCGGCTCGGCAACGTCGATGACCTGCACCAAAAACTTGGGGATTTCCAATTGGAGTTTTTCCGCCTCAATTTTGGCGAAAAGCATCTTGTGCGCGGCGAGCAACTGTTCCAGCTTCCATATCTCCTCCTGCGGCTGATGGGCTTCCGGTGAGGGACCCGCCGAAGGCTCATTCCCCGTTCTCACTGGCACGCTGAGCTGATCCACATCGCTCTGCGCCTGCTGGATCTCCTTTGCCTCTTCCCGGTAAGCCTCCTGCAAGGTATCGAGGGTGTCTTGGAGTCTTTTCAGCAGAAATTCCGATCGGTAATCACCATAGGCTTTGGCTATGGCGTTGGCCACGGCCGCCGCCTCCTTTCCGTCATCGCTAAAAGAGCTGATGGCAATTATCTTGGTGTTCCTGACCGGGTTCACTTGCAGGCGACCCTTGAGAATTGCGATCGTCTCCGGTGTCTTGAGCGTTTCGCCATCAAAATACTTTTTACCCCACCGATCGTTTAAGTTCAGTTGGGTGACGACCTTACCCAAAACCACTTGCGATTGCATGGTCTCCATCTCCGTTTGGATGAAGTAAGGATCATAATACTCCGTCGTTGACGGTGAGCCGGTCGTGGTTTGCACGTCCGACAGATCTTTTTCCACGCGGATGCGAACCGTGCTGGCGTATACGTCCGGAATCATGAAGGTGATTACGATGCTCACGAGCAGCACGAGTAAGAACATGAGGCAGAACACCTGAAAGAACACGGACCGCAAAGAGATCCTTACGCTGGGCGAAGTTTCGGATTGGTCATGCATATGTGAATGGTTTTTTAAAATTAATTTTGATTAGTGCGCAAGCTTCGAATGTTGACAAGCCCGTGCAGTCATCACCGGGTGCTGGTCCCGGTGGCCCTTTTGGATTCTGCGCTTTGTTTGTTCCATAACCCGGAAGCTTGGTGGAACTTAGTATTGCTCAGCGGCACCAAGGAGCAAATTAAATCAGTGTCTAGCACCGGCAACAAACTATTTTCATTCGGCAGGCGATCGCGGGCAAAACCGATCCCGAATTTCGTAGCATCTCGGTGCATGCCAGTGATAAATGTTCCGTCTAAAGAATCTCCGTTGCGCGTCCAACAACAAAGCAGAATGTCAAACACCGGGCCCGGATCACCTCAATGCCCACCACCACGGCAGAATGACCAGCCCTGCGATCAAAATACCTGCGCCAAGATTGATCTCTGGCCGGTGAATGAATCGTGAGGTGAAGGCTAATGGAATGCCCAACAGCCAGCCGGTGATGAACCCGCCGAGATGGGCGACCACGTCCGACTCTGGACTCACGCCGACAAACACGAACAATAACAAACCGCCCATCATCCCGCCGGCAATCAGCCGGAGCGCATTGGAACCGCGCCGTTTCAATAATGGGAAAGAAGGGAAAGCGAGCAAGCCGAGGGCACCCATCACCACACCCGACCCACCGAGGCCGCGCGCCGTTGCCTCGTGAACCCAGCCGGCAAGGATGTTGCCACCCACGCCAGCAAGGTAGGCGGCGAGCAGACCAACGCCGGGGCCGTAACGGCCCATCACCAAACCGAGGAACAGAAAGCCGAACACGATGTTCGAAGCCAGATGCGCGGAATCCGCGTGCAGCCAAGTGGCGGTGAACCATCGCCACCACTCACCCGGCGCAGTTCCCGACGTCATCCCGATTTCCCGCAGATCGCTGCGCAACTCACTCCACGCGTAAAAGAAAATCACCAGCAACACCCAAACGACGCTGCTCCAATCGAAGAATAAATCCGGGGAGATAACGGAGCGGCGCAATCGCCAGTGTCGGTTTTCTTGGCGGTAAAGATGGATGGCGTCAACTGCGGCTGCATGATCTGCCGCCGAAACCGCCAGCGTCCAGCCGGTCGCTTCGTCGTGGTCGATGCGGTGTTCAATGCCTTGACTGGCCAGCACCAGACTCCAATCCATCGCCTGCCGCCGGGAGCGGGCGGCAATCACGGTATCAAGCAGTGCGGGCGACGGTTGCACTCCGGAAGCTTGAACGCGAAGCCAACGCCGGGCAAGCGAACAGCTGACAGCTAAAAGAAAAAGCGCCCGCGCTACCGCCGGCTCCGTCAATTCCACGGCGATAATTTATCCATACCCCTGCGCCAAAGGGGCGGATTTGTAAACGCCGGGCGAAACACGTGAAGCGGGGTCACCGGACAGGTATCCAGACTGCCGAGCGCCACAAGGTTGTGACCGAGGATGCGTTTGCGGGTGTTGAGCACCAGCACGACGAACGCCTCTTTCATCGGGTCAAACCACGGCGCCTGGGGAATGTTCTCCCGCCAATATTTGACGGCCGGTTCCGGACTGTCGATTAGCTCCGCGCCCACGCATTCGCGGACACAGATGACCTTGAACTCGTGCGGTTGAAAGTGTGTTTTCATAGAAAGAAAAAGGCCGGACAAGTGACTGTCCGGCCATGGGGTTGAGGTAGGTTTAATAACGCACGCGGTGATGGATCAGCCGGCCGGCTTGCACCTTGGCCAGTCCCCTGCACCGGGTGGTTTCATAATCCAGCAGGAAGATCAACCCGGGATGGGACCGGGATAATCTGACCAATGCCGGCAGTGGATCATTCTTCGTGTCGAACTGGCCGGCGAAGCGGCGCGGCGACAGCTCCAGCAGTTCAAACCGGCCACCGGCAACCGCCGGCAACCAGTCACTCTCCTGAAACTGCCGCAGCTTGCGCCCTCCGCCCACCACGGTGAGGCGGTTGTGATGCATCTCAATGCCCTCCATTCCACTGGCGGCATTCGTTCAGAAATTCGCAACCCAGGCACCCGAATCCCGGTGCCGGCACGAAATCCTCCCGGTCCAAACCCTCAACATAGTTCTCCATCAGCCGGAACAGCCGTGACCGCTGATATTCCGGCATCGGTCCGGTCGTGGTGATGACGAGCTTCGGGTTTTTGGTTTTGACCAGATGATGCAGTTCCCGCCCCGCCTCCCGTTGGCCGGTCGCTTCCCGATACAACACGGAATAGCAATCCAGCTGCACGCCGTTTTGATGCAGGGTCAGGGCTTCATCCGGGGTCTTGCCCGTGGTCTTGAAATCCACGATGCGGCCAACGGCCCGCACCAGATCCAGCACGCCGATCAACTGCGGCAGGCCATGCTGTGACAAGTCCGCCTCCACCGGCACCTCGACCGCCGCGGGCAGTTCGTCCGCTTTGATCGGGGTGTCGCAGAAGTATTTTTCCAAGGTCAGCCACGCCGTCTGCTTCTGCTCCGGCTCTTCACCGTCCCACTCAATCCTGCCGCCCTGATCCAGCCAGCCGGTGGTAAACACCGATTTCAACTTTTCAAGTTCAAACGGTTGCTTGCGCCAGCGGGTCAGGTTCCATTGCTGCAACACCAGATGCACCACGGAGCCGAAGTGCAGGGCCGGCGTCTTTGGTTTGGTGAGCTTCAGCACATAACGGAAGTAGAACTTCAACCGGCATTGCAGCCAGCAGTTCAACCGGGACGCGGACACGGTCCGTTTTAATTTTTCCAGCGGACTAACCTCGGCGACCGGCCCTGCCCCGTTTTCAACGATGGCGATCATCGCCCACCTGCTTTTGAAAAGCGCCCGGTGCGCGGTTGGCTCTGGCCGGTTTGCACCAGCAGCTCATCAATCAATCCGGAGGCTTCCAGTTTGTTGAGTGCCTTGACGCCTTTGCCGAAGCGGTCCAGCGCCAGCTGATCCACCTGGGTTTTATCCAGCTTATGCTCGTCCGTGATTTTAAGGATCAGTTCCTTTTGGGCCGGGGAACATTTCCAGGTTTCTTCAGCGGGGCGAACCGAATGCGGATGACCGTTCTGACCATTGCCGTTGGTTTTCGCCTCACCCGGCAAAAAACCAACTTGCTTAATATTGCTGTCCACGCTCTGTTGCAGGAGGGCATAGAGCCGGGAACTTTCCGTCTGGACTTGGCCGACATCCGCCAGTTCGGTTTTCAAGCTGACGCTGAACTGATGGGAGGAATAACCGGGCAGACCGATTTTTTTGCTGTAGTTGGCTTCGAATAGGATCATGGGATTTTCCTTTGGTTTGGGATTTGGTTTTCGTCGGCGAAGATCACCGTGATTTCGGGGAACCGGTGGCCTTCGCGTTCCAGCCAGAGCTGGACGAACTCCGCGACGGAGGCGCGGCATCGCGGCCGCACCAGTTCCCGATGCCGGTGATCGCCGGCGTAGTGGTTGAGGGTCGGGGTGATGCTCTGTTGCAAGGCCGCCAGCAAATCGCTGGTCGATCCCCGGGCCCAGCCGCGGACGGTCAGTGTGGTTAATTTGTCCGTGTGGATGGCCGGTGGCAGACTGGGTTTGACCACGGGGGCGTGGACGATCAAGCGCCGGTGGTGCAATTCCAATTTCCATGGCTCGCGCAGGCACAGGTGATACCGGTAGGTGACCGGCACTTGCACTTGCACGGTGGACGTGCCCAGGTCCAGCAGTCCCCAGAACGTGCTCAGCGAATCCGTCTGGGTGAACGTTTCGTGGAAGGTGGCCGTGGCCAGTTCCAGGTTGAGTTCGCCCGTGAGTTCCGGAATCGCCGACACGAACCGTTCGGTCAGGTTTTCTTGGTTGAAGGGGCTGGGTGGTGGCGCTGGGCATGGTTTTGCGCTGGCCTGTTTGAGGAGCAGCAGGGCGGTCAGGGTGGCGCCGCCGGTGATGAGGATGGGGGTAAGGTGTTGGTTTTCGATAGATCGCTCCTTTCTGGGGGAAGCAAACGCCCCGGGGTTGACCGGGGCGTTTGTCAGGGGGATTGGGGGTGAGTGCTGCCAGCCTGGAATCAGGCCGGCACCAGACAAAGTTCTAGGGCTTTGTCACAGGCTTATAACACGGAATGAAGGGTGGTTGCAGTGTTGCAACCTGCTTGTGCAGGGCATGTTTGCTTTGCGGTTAACTGACGCGTTAATTATCATTGATCCAACTATGGGATAGGCAAAATTCTGCTGGGGGTTCTGGAGCAGCCGGGTTACCGGCATCCTATTCACCGCCGCACTCGCCGCCGGATTCAACTTGCTGGCCGCTAATGCCACACCACCCGTCACGAATGCGGTGGCCGGCAATATTGACAATTCGGTGGTGAAAATTTTTTCCACCGTGCGCTATCCGGATACTTACCAACCATGGACCAAACGATCGCCCGAAGACGCGACCGGCAGTGGCGTGGTGATCGAGGGCAAACGCATTCTCACCAATGCATATGTGGTTAACTACGCCAGCTAGGTGCAAATTCAGGCGAATCAGGCGGGCGATGAAATTTCGGCGACCGTGGTGGCCATCGCTCCGGGCATTGATCTGGCCGTGCTCAAACTAGATGATGAATCGTTTTTCGACTCGCACCCGCCGCTGGCGCAGATGATGGCTGCCACGGATGAAATCCTGACCGATAATGGCGTTCGCGCGCAAGGTTCCGCTGATACGCTGGCCGTTTGGAATGCCAAAGCGAACAAATAATATTCACGCGTTACGGGCGGCTTTTACAGGGGGCATTTAGCTGTTACCGGGAGCGCTAATCGATGTCCCGGCGCTGCTCAAATTATCATTGGAAAAACGCAAGTTCTGCCGGCTGGATGCCCACTAAAATTGGCTTGAACCCAATCCGTTCCAGTGCTTCACTCAAACTGAAGTTGTTTCTGGGATGACTTGGTGGAGCTGATGTCCTCAACGCCAGAGATTGTGACTAAAATATGGTGGAATTATGAACGAGGTCGAACAAGAGGATACGCTGGTCATCATCAAGCCCGATTCGTTCTGGCGCAGCCTGAACTTCCAAGTCGAATCCCGCCTCATAGCATTGGGATTAAAATTGGTGGCGACATGCACGCTCGCTGGAACCGAAAATTTGTCGCCAGCGCGGTGGGCGGAATTTTATTTTCCGGCCATCGGCGACAAGCCTCCGTGTTTGAAAGGGACCGCGCAATACATGGCATTCGGCCCGGTGCAGGTCATGCAGTTCAGGGGCGATGCGGCCATCCTGAAGATTCGCCGCGTGGTGGGTGCTACCCGACCGTGGCAAGCCGACCCCGGCACCATCCGCGGTGACTTCTGGCCAGGTGCTGAAGCAGCGAACGCGCCCTACAAACTGAAATTCCAGCAACCGGGCGATGACAAATTCCTGTTCAATATGATTCACGCATCGGACTCGCAACCGAGTTTCGCGAGAGAAATCAAATTCTTCAATGGCAGGCCAGAATTTCGGGGAGCGGGAGATCCGCCGTAGACTTAGCCATGGTTCAGTGGTTTTCAGTTTGCATCAGCGGGCGGCCACTCGGAAAAGGGACAAAAACAATTGAAAAAGACCAAACAATTTAGGATTTCAAGTTTAGGCTGGCTACTGTCGCTGGCTGGCTGGCTGGCTGCGGGAATTGCCAGCCACGCAACAATCTCGACTTTTACCTTCATCCTGGATGAACCCTGTAAAACCAGTGCGGGCGTTTTTGCACCGGATGGCACGCTCATCCGCACGCTATGGAGCAAGGTGCGTTATCCCGCCGGCACCAATTCCGCTGTTTGGGATGGCCTTGATGACTGTAGTAACGTGGTCGCCGCCGGCCTTTATCAGATCAAAGTCCTCCAGCATAACACTGAATATGTCTGGGATGGCGCCATCGGCAATACTTCCGACGCGGTATCCGGGCCGACGGTGCATAATGGATTTTACCCCATGTGCGATATGACCATTGCCGGCACCAACGGTTACTATGTGTCCGGCTATAATGAGGGCGGCTACGATTTTCGGGGCTTTTGGACGACGGATCC
>Ga0302267_10001771_pt1 | contig 26978 bp, 23 predicted proteins | sample III_Bog_E1_3_FD_194555 | JGI IMG/M metagenome (GOLD analysis project Ga0302267, IMG submission 194555) | Peat permafrost microbial communities from Stordalen Mire near Abisko, Sweden - III_Bog_E1_3 | ecosystem: Environmental > Terrestrial > Soil > Wetlands > Peat | place: Sweden: Abisko...
CCAGACTCCCAATGACGAACCGCATCAACAGACAAGCCGAAATTATCTGCGAAACTCCCCTGGCTCAAACGCAGGCGCTTACGAAGTGCCCTCACATCCACGGCCTCCGGCAGATTGACCTTGAAACCCTTGCGCTTACCTTCCATGTAGGCGCGTGCTTCAGCCGTTCCTTGTGCTATCTCTTCAAACAATTTGCTCATCGCGTCCCCTTGTAATCGCTGAAGAGACTCTTCGCCGTTATCTCTGATTTACTGAATGACCGCGATTTTGGCGCGCTTCCCCAGCCGAACCGTCATCCTGGTCGGAACCCGGATTTGTATAAAAAAGCCTTGAAATAACTCTGAATTAATTCTCACGGCCTTCTCCAAGACCTTGCGGCTCGCTTCAGCATTAGAGGAAGCGAGTCCACATGCTGTAATGAGCCTCTCAATCCGAATCTTATAGACAGGTGTTGATATCTGACCTTCGCCCGGGAAAATCTTTTGACTAGTGACACTCATCAGATCATCTACTCTCAAATGCACTTCTTCGAGGTCCTCGCTCTCACCTTTTTGCTGAAACATTCGAGCCCAATTTTCGTCGGCGGCGAGCGCAGCAGCTTCGCCGTGAAAGTCGGCAACAATGGAACGGGCGAGGCGCTTCTTGGCTTCCATGGGATGGAGCTTGCCGTCGGCAACTTCGGCCTGCAACGCATCTACTTCTGACTGGCGCAGGTCGGTGAGGAAGACGTAGTACTTCCACATCAGGTCGTCATTGATGCTCATCAGCTTGCCGTACATTTCTGCGGGAGGCTCGTTGATGCCGATGGCGTTGCCGAGTGATTTCGACATTTTCTGAACGCCATCTGTGCCTTCAATGATGGGCGTCATGAGGATGATTTGCGGCTTCTGTCCGTAGTGGCGCTGCAGTTCGCGGCCGGCGCCCAGGTTGAAGCGCTGGTCGGTTCCTCCAAGTTCCACATCGGCTTCCAAAGCCACGGAGTCGTATGCCTGCATAAGGGGATAGAGCAGCTCGTGGAGACTGATGGGCTGCTCTGCCTGGAAGCGTTTATGGAACTCGTCGCGCTCAAGCATTTGCGAAACGGTGAAGTGGGATGCCAGACGGATTGTCTGCTCATAGCCCAGCTTGCCGAGCCACTCGGAGTTGTAGCGAACCTCCGTCAGCTCCTTGTCGAGGACTTTGAAGACTTGCTCCTGGTAGGTCTTGGCGTATTCGTCGATCTGTTCGCGTGTGAGGGCCTTGCGGGTGACGTTCTTGCCGGTGGGGTCGCCGATGAGTGAGGTGAAGTCGCCGACGAGGAAGATGACGGTGTGGCCGAGTTGCTGGAAGTGGCGCAGCTTGCGCAGCAGCACTGTGTGGCCGAGATGCAGGTCGGGTGCAGTCGGATCGAATCCGGCTTTGACGCGGAGAGGGCGGCCGGTTTTGCGGCTTTCTTCGAGGCGCTCGCGGAGGTCGCTGACGCGGATGATTTCGGCGGCGCCTTTTTGGAGCAGATCTAGCTGTTCATCTACTGGTAGGAATTCTTGCATGGCAAGAACAAGTATAAATTTCGCAGCGCGGTCGAACAGGCGGATCGCGCGAACCTCTCCTGTTTGTCATTTCTTCATGCATCCTCACGCCTCCTCTTTCATCCAAAGCCGCAGGAGACGATTACCCTATGCCTTCAGTCACTGGCCGTGCAATGCAGGTTCCCGCCGCGGGCGGACCCTTTGAATTAGTGCAGAAAGAATTCCCGGAACCGGGACCGGGTCACGTACGCATACGCGTGCAGGCTTGCGGCGTTTGCCACAGTGATTCGATTACGAAGCTGGGGCTGTTTCCGGGAATCGCGTATCCGCGTGTGCCGGGGCATGAGGTTGCCGGCGTGGTGGATGCCGTCGGTGCGGATGTGCCGTTGTTTAAGCCAGGCCAGCGCGTGGGGCTGGGATGGCACGGGGGACACTGCAACTACTGCACGCCATGCCGGCGCGGCGACTTTGTTCTTTGCGAGAACCAGCAGATATCGGGCATCAGCTTTGACGGCGGATATGCGGACTACGTGATTGCTCCAGCGAATGCACTGGCGCTGATTCCCGAGGATCTGGCGGATGTGGACGCTGCTCCGCTGATGTGCGCTGGCGTGACCACCTACAACAGTCTGCGACACAGCGGGGCGAAGCCGGGCGACACGGTGGCGATTCTGGGCATTGGCGGGCTGGGACACCTCGGGGTGCAGTATGCGGCCAAGAGCGGCTACCGCACGGTGGCGATTGCGCGCGGAGCGGACAAGGCTCCGCTGGCGAAGGATCTGGGCGCGCACATCTACATCGACAGCACGACGCATGATTTTGCGGCGGAACTGCAGAAGCTTGGCGGCGCGGTGGTGATTTTGTCGACACTGACGGATGCGGCCAGCCTGGCGCAGGCTGTTGGCGGGCTGGGAGCGAACGGGAAGCTGATCGTCGTCGGCGTGCCGGAAAAGCCGATTGAAGTGAATGTGCTGCCGCTGATTATGGGGAATCGGTCGATTGCCGGCTGGGCTTCGGGCACCGGAATGGACTCAGAAGATACGCTGAACTTCAGCGCGCTGGCGGATGTGAAGCCGATGACCGAGACCTATCCGCTGGAGCAGGCGGGCAATGCGTTTGACCGTATGATGAGCGGGAAGGCGAGATTCCGGGTGGTGCTGACGACGGGAGCGTAATTCAGGCTCGTTCGGCTGGCAAAGACTTCATCCCTGACGACCTGCCGAGGAGTTCTGGCGCTGACTATTGGGGAGATTCGAGGGCTGCATCACCAGTTCCGGCTAAGCCTTCGTTGGGGTCGCGGAGTTCATCGGTGGTGGGTTGACGGCGTTCCGCACCCTCAAAATGGGTGTTGTTAATACGCCTCTCCAACTTGTCCCATGGGTGCCGGTTCAGGACTTCGTTGGTGATGCGTTCCGTTTCACTGGACATCGCTGATATTCTCCCGTGAGTTTTTGTGTGGCGATCACCGCATTCTGGGGATATGGATCTGCGAGCACGTTCAGGAGGATAGGATTTTGCCCTCAGTCTTGGGGGAAAAGACGCTGATTCCTTATTGATATGCGTTTCTCCCCGTACCATTTCACTTCTCACGAGGAAAAACTGTCTAGAATTGCACAACTTTGAGGAAAATTACTACTTTCTGATAACCGCGCGACGTCCAACGACTGTCACGCTATAATTTCTTCATGCGATCAGCAGACGGTTTCCGCGCCCTTGCTTCTTTGCGCTCTTCCCGCGCGTCCGCGGCCCGTGCTGCGGCGGCAGCCGCCTAGACACTCGCACTTCCCATCCCAAAACCCAGCACACAGTTCCGAATCAGGTCCATCCGCGCCTGATTCCTGATTCCTGTCACTTTCAACCGCACAGGTGCGGTTCATAATTAAGTCATCTGAAATGGAGTCACGATGGAAGAGTTCAGTCGTATTCAGCGCCTCCCGCCGTACGTATTCAACATAACGGGGGAGATGAAGGTCTCGGCCCGCCGTATTGGCGAGGACATTATCGACTTTGGCATGGGTAACCCCGATGGGGCGACGCCGAAGCATATTGTGGACAAGCTGGTGGAAGCGGCGCTGAAGCCGGCTACGCACCGCTACTCGGTTTCGCGAGGGCTGCCGCGGCTGCGCAGGGCGATTGCCACCTGGTATAAGACGCGCTACAACGTGGATCTCGATCCCGAAACGGAGGCGATTGTCACGATCGGATCGAAGGAAGGGATTGCGCACCTGTGCCTGGCGATTCTGGATTCGCGGGACACGGTGCTGGTGCCGAATCCGAGTTATCCGATCCACATTTACGGGCCGGTGATTGCCGGGGCGCACGTGGTCAGTGTGCCGGTTCACGATCAGGGCAAGTTTCTGGCGCAGTTGGAAGATCTGATTCCGCGCATGGTGCCGCGGCCCAAGGCGCTGATTGTGAATTTCCCGTCGAACCCGACGACGGAGTGCGTGGAACTGCCGTTTCTGGCACGGCTGGTGGAACTGGCGCGGGAGTATGGGTTCTACCTGATTCAGGATCTGGCGTATGCGGATATTGCTTTCGACGGATACAAGCCGCCGAGCGTGCTTGAGGTTCCGGGCGCGAAGGACGTGGCTGTCGAGTTCTTCACGCTGTCAAAGAGCTACAACATGCCGGGCTGGCGGGTGGGATTCATGGTGGGGAACAAGACCCTGGTGGCCGCGCTGGCACGGTTGAAGAGCTACTTTGACTATGGGACGTTTACGCCGATTCAGGTGGCGTCGATTGCCGCGCTTGAAGGCCCGCAGGACTGCGTGGCGGAGATTTGCGAGACCTACCGCAGCAGGCGCAATGTGCTGGTGGAAGGACTGAACAAGCTGGGATGGCCGGTGGCTCTGCCTAAGGCCACGATGTTTGTGTGGGCGCAAATTCCTGAGCAGTATCGCAAGATGGGGTCGCTGGAGTTTTCAAAGCTGCTGCTGAATGAGGCCAAGGTTGCCGTGTCACCGGGGATCGGGTTTGGGGATTATGGCGATGGGCATGTGCGCTTCTCGCTGATTGAGAATGAAGAGCGGACGCGGCAGGCGCTGCGCGGGATTAAACATATGCTGACCAAGGACGTCAGACAGATGGCGGTGGTCAGCGGTGTGTGATTCGCTGTCGGCCGACCTCAAATCAACTCTGGCGTAAGATTAATGGCAAGCGGAGCGAGAAAGGGGCGAGGAAGATGGGAGCAGCCACTCAGATTTCACTTGATACCTACCTGACCACGTCCTATGAGCCGGACGTTGATTACGTTGACGGCGCGCTCGAGGAGCGAAACGTGGGAGAGTACGACCACAACGCAGTGCAGCAGGCAATCCAGATCTGGTTCTATTTACGTGGCAAAGAGTGGCGCATACGTTCTATCCAGGAACAGAGAACGAGAGTGGCTGCAAACAGAGTTCGAATTCCCGACGTAAGCGTTTTTACCCGCGAAACTCCCATTGAGCAGGTCTTCACCAGACCTCAATTGATTGCCATTGAAGTTCTGTCACCGGAAGACCGGCATTCCCGCATCGACGCAAGGTTGCGGAACTTCGCGAGCTTTGGCGTGCCCAATCTCTGGGTTGTCGACCCTGAGACGCGCGTTGGATGGGATTGCAGTGACGGAAACTGGGTGCGCAAGGAGCGGCTTGAGGTCGCTGGCTCGCCGATCTATTTGTCCATTCCGGAGCTTTTCGCAAAGATTGATGAGGACAATGCGGACTGAGGCTGCCGACGGAGTAGTCCAGATTTGCCGAGATCCACACCTGTGCGACAATCGAGGCACCGGATGTTGCAAGCGCCTAGTGGAGGTCACCATGCAGTCGCCGACTGAACCGGAGTATTCCCAATTGACTCCAACTCCGACCGATGCAGGTCTACTGGCTCCTGGTCCGCAGGCCAGGCCTCGCTTTGGCGGTACGCTGCTTTCTTTCGCACTGCATGGCGGCGTGCTGGCGCTCGTGCTGTTCGGGGGGACTTTGGCGGGAAGCAGGGTAGTCAAGCCCACTCAGTTCCGCGTGATTTCGCTGGTGGAGACTTCGGGTGGATCGCATGCCGTGAAGTTCCTGCTGCCCCCGATGGACACTTCGGCGCGCATCCACGATCCGGATCACTCGCCGGATGTGGCCAAAAAGACGATTGTGCCCGTGGAGCATACGCATCCCAAAGTAAATGGTGGAGGCGCGCCGAAAACGCCGCACGCGGGCGATGGAAGCGGGCAGGCGATGCAGGGGAATGGGAGCGACTCGGAAGACGTGCATCCGGGATTCCCGGTCTTCTCGCCGCATCCGCCGGTGCATGACCGGGCTCTGCTACCGGCTAATGAGCAAAAAGTGGTGGTGGATGTGAAGGTGGACGCACAGGGCCAGGTGGTGAGCGAGACGCTGGTGAAAAGTGTGAGCGCAAGCCTGGACAAGCTTTGCCTGGACATCGTCCTGACGTGGCGCTTTCAGCCGGCCACGGTGAATGGCAAGCCGATTCCTTCAGAAGCGGAGTTGATTTTCCCGTTCACGCCGAGTTATCCGATCAGCGGGGCGTAGGTCGTTGGCGCGAAGCCAAAGCAACGGCCGGCGCTATTGCGCGATTGAGGGTTGGGATTCGACGCGGCCCGGGCCTTTGGATTTATGCGCGGGCATCGGTGGCGCAAGCGTCGGTTGCGCGGGAGCCGCGGTATTCCAGTTGAGAGCTTCGGCTGTATTTCGAAGCGAGGCGAAGCAATCGGCGTCCAGCTTGCCTGGGCCTTCATTGATCATGATTTCGATTGCCTGTTCGTGGCTGTATCCGGCTCGGTAAGGTCGATTTTCAGTGAGCGCTGTGTATATGTCGGAGACGGTGAGAATGCGCGTCTCGAGTGGAATTTCTTCCGCATGAAGGCCATTTGGATATCCAGAGCCATCGAGCTTTTCGTGATGGGAGCCGGCGATGGATGCCAGCTCGCGGAACTGCTTCACGCGCCGAAGAATTGAGCCGGTCAGGCCGGGATGTTCGCGCATGATAGACCACTGATCAGCGTCGAGGTGTCCGGGCTTGTCAAGGATGGAGTTGGGCACGCGCAGCTTCCCAAGATCGTGCAGGAGGGCTGCGCGATGGAGCAGCTGTTTCCGCTCAGGATTGAGCCCCATCGCCTCGCCAATGGCTGAGGCGACCCAGGTGACGCCGACGGAGTGACTGAAGGTGAAGTGGGATTTGGCGTCGACCACTTCGGAAAATGCTTCACAAATGGAGTCGATGTGCGAGGGGCTGGTGCCGGCGATTTGCGGAGGCGCAAGGTCGAGGACGGCGGACCGCGTGAATCGCTGCGACTGCGCAGGAGAATCCCCGGAACTGGGCAGGCAATGCATCCACAAAGCGCTTTTGCGGTGCAGCGACTCGGCGGCTTTCACGGCTTCGGGATCGAACCAGCGACCGCTGCGCTGGCGCAAGACCTGCATGGCCATGGCGGGGCCGCGTTCGAGGGCGAAGACGTCAAGATGCTGCGCAACGGCCATGACGCGAGCAAGGGGCGAGATGGCGATTCCGGTGGAACGCTCTGGATAGCCGCTGCCATCCCAATGTTCGTCGAGGGCCCGGACGGCGAGCGCGGTCTGTTCGCTCAAGCCGATTTTGCGAACAATACTCGCTCCGCGTTCGCAGCGCATTTCAATCATTTCCCGATTATTGTTGTGCTGCGTCAGTGCGATTCTGACCATGCGCCGAACCTTGCGCAGAGGTCCTTCATTGGGCAGGACGCTGTTCCACAAGAGGCGCACGGCGGAGAGGCTTGGTTGATGTGGTCGGGTCCAGTCTTCAAGCTTGGCACCGGATTTGACCAGGCGGTCGTCGCCCCCGCCGATGATCTGGCACATGCGCGCGGCGTTGCTGCTGCAGCCAACATCTTTCAAAAGCAGGGCGTGGTAGAGGTCGGCGAGCTCTTGATCGGAGAAACCCAGTTCGCTTCCCAGGCGCATGCCCAGCAGGCAACAGCGCAGCGCGTGACCGGGAACGGCGCCCTCGGTCAGGTCAAGGGCAAAGGACAGGGCGGAAATAATTTCGGCGAGTGAGGGAGAACGGGAGTCGACCGCAGCCGGTTCGTAAATGGAGATTGGGCGGTCGGCTCGTAGCAACGGATTTTCCCCTCAAGAAAAACGATCCACTTGCTGATCGAGATTCCAGCTTAGGGACTATTGCTGAGGAAACGCGATAACACTTTCAGCAATGCGCTAGCACTTTAGCGGGACGGTTACCGGAGATAGCGGATCGATGGTTACGCGTCCGATGCCAGGCCCTAGTGCATGCCTCCGCCACCGGGAGCGGCGCCGGGTTTGTTCTTGCTGAGCAGGAAGGCCAGGAAGACCAGGAAAATGGAGACATAAGACAGTTCCATGTAGACATCCTGGTAGCCTTGCACGCCCGCTTGCAGGTTGAGCTGGTTGTAAATGCTTGCGATGGCCAGGCCGCCGCCATTGGGCCCGCCGAAGTTGCTGCCGAAAAAGCCTGTGAGCGCATTCACGTGCTGCTGATAACCGGGCGAGGCTGGAAGCATGTTGCTCTGCAGGTGTTGCTGATGCCAGAGGGAGCGGCTGGTGACCTGCGCGTTGGTGAGCGCGATGAGGATGCTGCCGCCGATATTACGGGCAAAGTTGATGAGGCCGGCGACCTGGTTCGAGTCCTCTTTGGGCATGCCGACGTAAGCCGCGGTGGTGATGGAGATGAAGCAGAAGGGGAGCGGGATCATTTGCACCACGCGCAGCCACGACGCCTGTGCGAAGGTCATGTCCAGCGTGGTGACTTGAGCTGCGATGCGGAAGGTGATGATGAACAGCAGGAAGCCCAGGGCTGTGAGGTAGCGCGCGGCAATCTTGCTGGTGGCGACGCCGGCGAGGGGCATGACGAAAAGGAGTGTGAACCCGCCGCCGGTGAGGGCGAGGCCGGTGGTGGTCGCTGTCCAGCCAAGGAGCTGCTGCATGAACTCCGGCTGGAGGACGGTATTGGCGTTGAGCACGCCGCCGACCAGCATCATGAGAAAGCAACAGATGGCGAAATTTTTAAAGCGAAAGACCTTGAGGTTGATGAGAGGATCTTTTTGCCGCCACTCCCACCAGACCAGGGCCAAGAGACAACTGACAAACATGAAGGCGAAGAATCGTATGAAATTGGATGAGAACCAGTCGTTCTCTTCGCCTTTGTCGAGCATGATCTGCATGCCGCCCATGGCCAGGGTGAGGAATGCCAGGCCGACGTAATCCATTTTGAAGAAGCGGGAGCGATCGGCTTTGATCCACGGCGGATCTTCAACCAGGCGGGTGACGAGGATGAAGGCAAGGATGCCGACGGGAATGTTGATGTAGAAGATCCAGCGCCAGGAGAAGTTGTCAGTGATCCAGCCGCCGAGGGTGGGACCGATGGAAGGGGCAAGGACGGCAACGAGGCCGTAGAGGGCGAAGGCCTGACCGCGCTTCTGGGGCTCAAATGAGTCGGCCATGATGGCCTGGGCCATAGGTTGCAGTCCGCCACCGCCGGCACCCTGCAGGATGCGGAACAGGAGCAGCAAGGGCAGCGATGGGGCTGCTCCACAAAGAAAACTCGAGACGGTAAAGATGACGATGCAGAGAACGAAAAAATTGCGGCGGCCAAGGACACTGGAAGCCCATCCACCAAGCGGGAGGACGATGGCGTTGGAAACAAGATAGCTGGTGAGAACCCATGTGCCTTCGTCGGTGCTGGCCCCGAGCGAGCCGGCGATGTGGGGCAGAGCAACGTTGGCGATCGAGGTATCGAGCACCTCCATGAAAGCCGCCAGGGCGACCGTCATGGCGATCAGCCAGGGATTGACCCTCGGCTTCCAGGGTGTCTGGAGGGACTGGTTCGGATTGTCCACCTGCTTCGTGGTTGACGCTGCAGCGGCCTGGGCCGGCGCGGCTGGTTGCAACTCGGGCAAAGGGCTCTCCTCAGGGCTTGGTGCTCAATTCGCATTCCGGGTGGTTCGTGATCGGGGAAGCGTTCAGTCTTCTGGTCAAACCGCCGTGCTTCTATCTAGATTCGGTTGAGCGGCTTTGGGGTTCATGGAATCGGAAAGACTTAGGCGATTCGGTTGCGGAAATGCGTTTCGGATGTGTCTGTCGGGTAGAGTCTTCCAATTTTAAGAAAATCTTAGTATCTTCAAAGGGCAATAGGACTTGCTGATCGTCGAGCAAGCAGTATATTCCACCCGAGCCAACTTCGGATGAACCCAGCCAAGCTTCCCGCAGCCACAATGGTCGAGCGCCTGCCCTGGCCGTTGCGCGCCTTGCTGGGCTGCTGTGTTGCGTGCCTGGGATCGGGCCTGGCCTACGCAATTGTGCCTTTCCGAGCATTTCCGCTGCTTTTAGCCTTCCCGGCGGTGATATTGAGTTGCTGGTTCCTGGGAATGTGGGGCGGGGCATTCTGCGCGCTGGCGGAAATCTTCCTGGTGGATTCGTTTTTGACTAAGACGCAGTTCCGGTTTGCGATTGGCAACGCAACCGAGGAATGGCGGCTTGCGGTCTTTGTCTCCGTCACGCTCTGCCTGGGCTGGGGGATACGGCGGTTGTCGCGGGAACGAGCCGAACTGAGTACCCAGGAGCTGGAACAAAGACTGATGCGGGCGACAGTGGAGCGGCAACTGGCGGAAGAGCGTGCAGCTGCCAGCGACGCGCTTCGCGATCGGGATGCGATGCTGCAGGTCGCGCTGCAGTCCAATGGCCTGGCTTTGTGGGTTTGGGATTTGAAGAAGAGCGCGATCCACTGGTCTGAGGAAAAGTACCGGATGATCGGATTGGAGCCGGGGTCCGTGGAACCATCGACGGAAGTCTGGCTGGCGGCGGTTCACCCGGAAGACGCGGAAGCGGTTAAGAGGGGCGTGATGGCGACCCGGGATGGCGCTGCCGCGGATTACCACAATCAATATCGAGTGGTGTGGCCGGATGGTTCACTGCACTGGCTGGAGTCGCAGGGGAAATGCCAACGCGACGATACGGGGCAGGTGGAGCGCATTGTGGGTGTGGTGGCGGATGTGACGCGACGCAAGCAGACCGAAGAGGCTCTGTTGCGCACGGAAAAGCTGGCTATTGCGGGACGGCTTGCGGCCTCCATCGCGCACGAAATCAATAATCCGCTGGAGGCGGTTTCAAACCTCCTGTTTTTGGTGACGCTGGCCGAGACGACGGAAACGGCGCAGGAGCACGCCCGCCAGGCATTGGATCAGCTCATGCGGGTTTCGCTGATTACCCAGCAGACGCTGAAGTTTCATCGCCAGGCAGGATCGCCGAAGAGCACCCGGCTTTCAGAGGTTTTGGATTCGGTGCTTGTGCTGTTTCGCAGCAAGCTGGTGGCGGCGGATATCGAGGTGGAGGTGCGGGCGGCGCGCGAAGTGAGCGTGAACTGCATGCCAAGCGAGACGCAGCAGATTTTCGCAAACCTGGTAGCGAACTCGATAGACGCAATGCCGCAGGGTGGGCGCTTCGTAATACGACTGAGGCCTTCGCGTGCATGGCGCGATCCGAGAATTGCTGGGATGCGGGTTACATTTGTCGACTCGGGCGTGGGAATGAGCCGGGCGACCATGCGGCAAGCCTTTGAGCCATTCTTCACAACCAAGACGGAGACGGGAACCGGGCTGGGGATGTGGGTTGTGGCTCAACTGGTGGAACGGCACCGCGGAGAGGTGCAGGTTTGGAGCACACAACGCGAGGGTCGCAGCGGAACGGCGTTCTCCGTTTTCATCCCATTTCAAGGAGCTTTGGAGAACGACGGCCAGCCGGAAATTGTGGATTCAGAGACCGGCGCGGAAGCGGTCCAAGCGGGATGAGAGCTACGGGCGAGTCGAGTGTGCGAGCCTATTGCGCAGGTTCCGATTCGAGATTGAGTGGGCGCCCGGCGTCGGAGCGGCGCAGGCGGCGGAATTTCCAGATGCCATAGCCCAGACCAACCACAGATACGGCGAGAAATGTCCAGAGTAGCGGCGCCGACCATTTCCCGAGTTCCTGATTCCAGAGGCGAATCACCCTGCGTCCGTAGGCTACGGCGAGCCAGGTTATCAACGAGTAACGCAGGACACGCGCAGCCGAGTAAGCTGCCAGAAATCGGCCGCGCGAGACACCCAGTGCGCCCGACGCAAGGATGAACGGCGAGAGCGGGATGGGCGGAGGCAGTATGGCCGGGAGAAACACGGCGAGGACTGGATGGCTGCCGACCCATGTGTTGACGCGCTTAAGCATGCGGGCCGAGATCCAGCGTTTCATGGCCGCTTCTCCGCCCTTCTTTCCGATTTGCCATGTGGTGTATCCGCCGATCATGCTGCCGGCGATGGCGCAGATTGTGAGCAGCCAGGGATTGCCGCTGTGGGATACGAGCAAGAGCAGCAGCAGGTCTGTGCTGCCGGGGATGGGCAGTGGGACGACGGAGGAATCCACAATGGCGACCGCGAACAGGCCGACGGGGCCGAGGCGTACGAGCCAATGGGGAAGGAACGAGCGGCGTGCGCGAGCGGCCGGAATTGCGGCAAAGATATTCACTAAGAGATTTGACGCAACTTGCGGCTCACGGGACGTATGGCGGTCCGGTTCGCCAGGGCGAGCATTGCAAAGTGTATTGCCTGAATAAAGGTTGGCGACTCGCAAGCCAGCGTAAATGTAACATAGGACAGAACGGTAGAACTGGACAGAACAGAGAACAAGGACTTCCCCATGGCAACTGCCCCTATAACTTCACGTCTCGCACTGAGTCATCTAGCCCCTGGCGCGCTTCAGTCTGAAATTCGCGCCATGTCCGTCGCCTGCGATCAGATGGGCGGCATCAATCTTGCCCAGGGTGTGTGCGACACGCCGGTGCCGCAAGTGGTGGAAGAGGCGGCGATCCAAGCCATCCGCGACGGCCACAATATTTACACGCGCCTCGACGGCATTGCGCGGCTGCGAAACGCTATCTCCGCCAAGCAGGAACGCGACTACGCGCTCAAGTACAACCCGGAAACGGAAGTCCTTGTCTCTTCCGGCGCAACCGGCGGATTTCATGCGGCCTGCATGGCGTTGCTGAACCCCGGAGATGAAGTGGTGCTGTTTGAACCCTTCTATGGATACCATGTGTCCACGTTGCGCTCATTGCGCGTGAGCCCGGTTTTCGTTCCGCTGGCCGAGCCGAATTTTGCTCTCGACACGGATGCCTTCCGCGCCGCCATTACTCCGAAGACGCGCGCTATCGTCATCAATACCCCGGCGAATCCAAGCGGCAAGATATTCTCTCTTGCGGAACTTGAAGTGATCGCGGAAGTGGCGCAGGCGCATGACCTGTTTGTCTTCACCGATGAGATCTACGAGTACTTCGTCTATGACGGACAGCGGCATGTTAGTCCTGCCACGTTGCCCGGCATGCGCGAGCGGACCATTGTTCTCTCAGGGTTCTCAAAGACATTCAGCGTGACCGGATGGCGCCTTGGCTATGTAACTGCGGATGCACGCTGGTTGCCGGCCATGAATTACTTCCACGACCTTACGTATGTGTGCGCGCCGAGCGCCTTGCAGCACGGCGTGGCCGCTGGTCTGGAGCAGCTTCCGCCCAGCTTCTACACGCAGTTGGCAGCCGATCACCAGGACAAGCGAACGCGCATTCTGAGTGCGCTGACGGATGCCGGACTGACTCCGACGACTCCGGCGGGCGCCTATTATGTGCTTGCCGATTCGACCAGGTTGGCGGGCAAGAATGCCGCGGAGAAGGCAAGGAATCTGCTGGCTGCGACGGGCGTTGCCGCTGTGGCCGGAAGCGCATTCTTCCGTCCCGGACACGGCGAGAATCTGCTTCGTTTCTGCTTTGCCAAGAAGGACGAAGACCTGAATGAGGCTTGCGCGCGGCTGCGCAAGCTCTGATCTCATCTGCAGTCGCCGACTCCGCATGGAGGCTGACAACGATGCCGGCTTTCCTTGAAACGAGTTCAAGGGAGCCTCGTATTTCAGTCGTTTTGTTGTCAAAGTATTTACTGAAGATGCAAATCTTGTAACTAGATTGAAATATAACTTAACAACTTATCTTATATATCAACTACTAACATCAATTGATTACTCCTTTGCACTCGTCACTGCCACTCCGCTAACACTGAGTTATCAACAAGAAAATTAATCCTCCAAATTGTTAGAAACAGGAAAGGAGTTTCCTGCTTCCGAACGATAAGCATGGGGAGAGATAAGTGCGCTCTCTGTGCTTCCCCCTCTCTATCTCATCGTAACAAGGCAGGAGACAACCCCATGACTACTCCCCATAGTCCATCGAAGTCCGAGGCGCAAAGCGCGCCGAAGAAGCCAGCCCGCCACGGCGTTCAATCGCAGCGGCCCAAAGTGAAGGTTCCGCTCGGCACCAAGCCGCGCCCACGCAAAAACGGCCTCGGGGCCGGTAACGCGGGAGGCGCAAGCGGTGGGTCTGCCGGCTCAGGCGATTTCCCGTTCTTCGTTTACAACGGCGGCCCCATCGTTACCAATCCAGTGGTCTACAACATCTTTCTTGGCGATTGGTCAGCGTCGTCGGCGCAGACGCGGGCGTCGCACTTGAATCAGTTCATCAGCGACCTGATGAACAGCGGATTCATGAACAATCTTTCGCAGTATGGCGTCGGATCGACGGGCACGTTCCAGAAGGGCGTGTTTATCGCCAATTCGAGCACCAGCCTGCTGGACAGCGATTTGCAAGGCATCATTCAGACGGCGATCAACAACAACACGCTTCCCGAGCCGGTTGCAGGCAGCAACATCGTCTATGTGTTTTGCCTAGACGACAACATGGGCGTCAACGATGGGGAGAACATTCTCTGCGAGCCGAGCGGAGATAATGCCTTTGGCTATCACAGCTTCTTTACGACGACCGCAGGAAACCCCGGTTACTACGCGGTGATCCCTGGCCTGACCGATACCTGCCTGGCTAACTCATGCCCCCTCGGAAACTCCGGCTGCTCGCTGCAGACCACCCAGACTCAGGAACAGCGGCAGACCAAGGTCCTGTCGCACGAGTTCTCTGAGATGGTGACCGACCCGCAGGTAGGCACGAACTTCGGATGGAATGACCCGATCGACGCCGATTCGGGAGAAGCCGGAGATATTTGTAACTTCATTACGCCGAGTACCATCACCGTCGGCTCGAACACGTGGACTGTTCAGCCCATCTACAGTAAGTGGGATGACATGCAGAGCAACGGCGCCACGACCTGTGTGTTCACGCAGCCCAATCCGCTGCCTTCGCTGCTTCCGAATGTGTCGCTGATTGTGCAGCGCAGCACGTTTGGCAAAGACGAGGTGAGCGTGAACACCACCGGGGGGCAGACGGACAAGTACACCGATGCGTTTTACGTGGTGGTGTATGGCTTCAGTCCTGACGAGTTGCAACTCAACTCCGGCAACCTAGCGAATCCGCCGAATCCGCCCACCTTTTCAGGCGGTTTCGCTGGTCTCTCGCAGATGCAGATCTCCTTTGACAGCGCAACCGGCGTGCAACTGGAAGATGTGACGCAACTCGAGATGATCCAGAACATTGTGTTCCCCTATAACATCAGCTTTACCGGCGTGAATGCGTTCGGTAACGTGCCGGCGAATCCCGGATACGTCGACTATCCGCTGACTGCCACGATGACACTAACACCGTTCGGCAACTATCCCGAATTGAATGTGACGCGGAGCGGCAGCGCGGAATTCCAGCTGGTGTTGCAGGCCGATCCTTACATGACGGACGGAGAGACTTGGTGGCTAAGTAATGACATGCGTGTCTTCTCGGTAACTCCTGCGGCACTTATGGCGAACCAGGCGCCACTCAAGAATTCGACCACATTGTTTACCGATCCGAACACGTATATCCAGAGTTTGATTGATGAGTTGAACACCTTCTATAACAACAATCCAACAAGCGTTCAACATCCGTTCGACACCATTACTCCTGACGAAGATGAGTCGGCGCTGGAGTTGAATCAACAGGTGGCGGGGCAGAATGTTTATAACTTCGGACTGGCTCGCGTGCATCTGCAGGGAGACACCGCAAGCGATGTGCGCGCGTTTTTCCGCCTGTTCATCAGTTCCTCCCCGGATACCACCTATGACCAGAACACAACCTTCCGCCGCCATCCGCAAACCGATTCGCTGGGGAATAACATTGCAGGCACGGAAGTTCCATTGCTGGGGTTCATTACCAATGACATGCCGTCGACGATTCCGTTCTTCGCTGCGCCGAGAATCGATTCCACGTCGGCATCGATGACCACACAGCCCGATCCCAAGAACATTCAAACGATTCCCGATCCGGCGATTTCACCCGCGCCTGCACCGGGCGCCCTCGTCACTGCGTACTTCGGCTGCTATCTCGACATCAACCAGCCGGCGAAGCAGTTCCCGCTCAACCCCTCCACGGCTTCCACCACCGATGGGCCGTGGAATACATCGGAGATTCTGTCGATCCCGAGTTTGATCATGGGAAACCATGCATGCCTGGTGACCGAGATTGCTTACGATCCGGATCCGATTCCGCAGCAGGCCAACGCGGCGCAGTCAGACAAACTGGGGCAGCGGAACCTTGCCTGGGGACCATCAAATAACCCCGGATCGGCGGCCTCGCGGCGCGTTCCAACTACCTTCAATGTGCTGCCGGGAAAGACGGCAAACCAAACCGGCGGCGTTCCCGATCAACTGATGATTGAGTGGGGTAACGTTCCTGCTGGAAGCATTGCATCCATCTACTGGCCGCAGGTGAGCGCGGACACGGTTCTGGAACTTGCCGCGCAGCAAACGCCAGTGAAGGCACTGAGCAAGGTGGATGCAAATACGATTCAGTGCACCACGGGCAGCGTCACGTTCATTCCCATTCCACCCAGCACCAGCCCGAATCTCGCTGGGTTGATCACGCTTGACTTGCCGGCAGGCGTGGTGGCGGGGCAGGAGTTCAACCTTGTGGTCCGTCGCATCAGCACGATTGTCGATCCGTTGCTCGACGCCAACGAGCGCGGCGGCAAAGGTAATCTGCTGTGGCGCTATGTGGTGGGCGCATTCCAGATTCGGATCCCGGTGAAGAAGGCAATCCACCTGCTTGCCGACGAAGAGAACCTGCTCGCCGTTTTCAAATGGAAGCTCGAGCAGATTCCTGCAACGAACCGGTGGCACCCCGTATTGAACCGGTACGTTCAGCAAATCATCGGCAGAGTGGACGGGTTCGGAGGCAATGGCGCTCTTGTGCCGCCGTCGCAGCTTGGATATGGAGGGCATGGGAAGCCCATCCACGGCGGCGGCCATGGCGGACACGGCGATGGGCACGATCACGACCATCTGACCGAGCACACCGGCAAAGTTTCAAGCCTGGTGTACGACCGGTTCGGTGACTTCGAGCGGTTCCATCTGCGAACGGAAGCGGGACACGACCTGCACTTCCACAGCCATGAAGTCGAGATCGAAAGGCTGGTGAAGTATGCATGGGAGAAGCGCGTTGTGGTGACGGTGTTTGCGCATCATCACGATCCGTTTGTTCCGGTCAGCATTATTCTGCGCAGGTATCCGCTGCTGGAAGGGTGAGGTAACGAATCATAAGTGCACAAACCACGGCCGCCGCTCCAACTTACTGGTGCGGCGGCCGTTTTTGCACTGTGAGCGTTACACGATTTACCGCCGGCTGTTGAATGAGCGCTAGCTGCTTGCTGTCATCTCATCCCGCTCCTTGAACGCTATCCAGAAGAGGATGAGGACGGCTGCCGACAGGCCGCCGCTAACGAGCCAGATGGGCTGCCAAGCGTGCGTTGCGCTGCCGTCTGCCGCCACGGTGGCGAAGTGGTCGACGACCCAGCCAGATAAGAAGGAGCCGACGAACATGCCTGCGCCGTATGTGATGAGGGTGATCATGCCCTGTGCGGCGGCGCGGTAGGCAAGCGGAGCCTTGCGGTCGACATAGATTTGGCCGGTGACAAAAAAGAAGTCGTAGCAGATGCCGTGGAGCAGGATGCCGAGATACAGCATCCAGACGCCCGCGCCGGCGTTGCCGAATGCAAATAGTACATAGCGCAGCGCCCACGCGCTCATGCCCGCGATGAGCATGTATTTGACGCCGAGTCTGCGGAAGAACCAGGCGATGAAAAGCATGCAGAGGAGCTCAGAACCCTGGCCCATAGCCATTTTTCCGGCGGTGTTGGAAACGCCGATTTCCGTCAGAAAGAGATTGGTGAATACGTAATAGAACTGCAGCGGAATGCAGATAAGGAACGAGGCCAGCACGAAGATGAAGAACGACTTGTCTTTGAGCAATTGAACAGCTTCGGGCGGAATGACGCTCGCGGCCTTGAACTCGTCGCGTTTGAGGGGCGGCGTATGCGGCAGCGTGAGCGCGTAGGCGGCGAACACGGCGGAGCAGACGGCGGCCAGTTTCAGCGGGAATGCGGTGACCTCCCAGTTGAGGTGGCTGATGATGAGGCCCGCGACGATCCAGCCGGCGGTTCCCAAAACGCGGATGGGGCCGAACTCGAGCTTGGGATCCTTCATCTGGCGGAAGGCGAGCGAGTTGGTAAGCGCCAATGTGGGCATGTAGAGGCACGCGTAGGCGAGGATGAGCCAGTAGATGGCGCCGAATGTGGTTTGCGAGGAGGCGACCCACAGCAGGACCGCGCCGGCGAGATGAAGCACGGCGATGACGTGCTGGGTGGCGAAGAAGCGATCGGCGAGCCATCCTACGATGAATGGGGAGACGATGGCGGCAACAGCGGTGGTGCCGCCGACGAGGGCAATCTCAGAGCCGGTGAAGTGGCGTGTGCGGCCAAGCCACGTGCCCACCGTAACGTACCACGCACCCCAGATGAAGTACTCCAGAAACATCATTGCGGCCAGCCGCACTTTTACCAGGCTCATTCCGACCTTCCCCCTAGAGCGCGGTTTGGATCCGGTCCAAACCACCGCTAGCAAGCATACGGCAAAGCGCGCGGAGTCCACCGCATTGGAGCGAAGACTTCGCGCTCGCAGAGATGATCCTACGGTCTGCACCCGGCGCCGCTCCAGTAGACTGGGAGGGCGATGGATGCAGTGCACAAATTGCGGGCTGCGGTGCTGGCGACCGCGCTGGCCTTTGGGCTGGCCGGATGCGGAACTCCGGGAGCGCCCATGCCGCCCACGCTCAACCTGCCCGAGCAGGTGAGTGATCTGACGGCCGTCCGCACGGGGAACGAAGTTTTGCTGACCTGGAAGATGCCAAAAAAGACTACCGACAAGCTGTTGCTGCGGGGCGTTATCCCGGTGCGTGTTTGCAGGAAGGAAGGCTCGGGAGCTTGCGTGCCGGTTCCCGGTAATCTTGGGTTTCCACCTGAGGCGGCGGGCGATTTCAAAGATACGTTGCCGCAGGCGTTGGCTGCCGGGGAACCACGTTCGCTTAGTTACTTTGTCGAGTTGACGAATCGCAATGGCCGTTCTGCCGCGCCGTCGAATGCTGCGATTGTGCTGGCCGGGGAAGCGCCACCGGCGGTAGCGAATTTATCCGCGAACATGATCAAGGCGGGCGTGGTTCTGCGTTGGACTCCCGACCATCCGGGTGAGGCGATCCGGTTGCACCGCAAGCTGGTGAGTGCGCGGCCCGAGGACAAGCCGAAGGGGCAGCAAGGACCGATGGCGCCGGCGCCGGAGCCTCTGGAGCAGAAGCTGCTGGTAGATGCTGACGCAGCTGCGGACCACGCGCCCGACCGCGCATTGGATAAGGACATCCGCTTCGGCCAGGTTTACGAGTATCGTGCACAGCGGATTGCGCGCGTCAGCGTGGATGGCAACGCGGTGGAACTGGACGGCCCGCTTTCGGACCCGGTGCGGGTTGAGGCGAATGATGTTTTTCCACCAAGTGTGCCCACGGGCCTGGCTGCTGTGGCCTCGCTGGCGCAGGTTGGAGTGGAAACTGCAATCGACCTGAGCTGGCAGCCGGTTACCGATTCGGATTTGGCAGGCTATGCGGTCTATCGGCGCGAAGGCGACGGGTCGTGGCAGCGCGTCAGTCCAGACAAGCCAAATGTCGCGCCGGGATTTCATGACGCGCATGTCGAGACGGGCCACACCTATCACTATGCCGTTACCGCGATCGACCAGGGCGGTCACGAAAGTGCGCGGTCCACGGAGACCGAAGAGACTGTGCCCACCCCCTGATTGCGCTTGAATCTGCGAGGAATTTCCCATGAAATATTGCCGGTTTCTGCTTGACGATAAACCTCACTATGGCACCGTGGAAGAGCGCAACGGCGAAGCGTGGATCACCGATCTTGCGCACGCGCCGGAAGAAGACTTGGCCTTCCAACTGGCGCATGCGCGTGCCGCCGCTCCGGCTCTCGATTTTGAATCGCTTGCGTTTGAGCCTGTGCCGCTGAATAGTGCGCAACTGCTCGCCCCGGTTACGCCATCGAAGATCATTTGCGTGGGGCGCAACTATCGCGACCACGCCAAAGAGCTGGGCAACGAGGTTCCAACCGAGCCGCTGCTATTCTTCAAGCCACCTTCCTCGCTGCTCGCTCCCGGTGGCGTGGTGCGTATGCCTGCTGTTTCAGGCCGCGTGGATTTTGAGGGCGAGCTGGCGCTGGTGATTGGGAAACGCGTGACGAAGTTTGCGGCCGATGAGGATTGGCGGCAAGTGGTGCGCGGCTACACGCTGGCCAACGATGTAACCGCCCGCGATCTTCAAAAGAAAGACGGCCAATGGACGCGTGCCAAGGGGTTCGACACGTTCTGCCCGGTCGGGCCGATAGTGAGCGACGAAATAGATCCTGCGGCGGGAGTGACGATTGAAACCCGCGTGAATGGCGAGCTGCGGCAGCACGGCTCGACGCTCGACTTCATATTTGGCATTCCGGAATTGCTCGTCTACATCAGCGCCGCTATGACGCTGGAGCCGGGCGATTTGATTCTTACCGGGACCCCGGCCGGTGTTGGACCGCTCGTTGCGGGGGATCGCGTGGAGGTTTTCGTCAACGGACTTGGCGTGCTCTCGAATGTGTTTCAGCCGGAGTAGCGGTCCGTCCTACTACGATTTGGCTTGGTCGTCGCTGTCCAACCCGAGCCCCGTAAGTGTATTCGGGATCGGGACGCTGCGGCGCTGATCGCTTGAGCTATCGTTTTGCGAAGTTCCGGATTCGGCGCGCGTCAAGCAGAAGACAAATGTGCATATACAAAGAAAGCCATCGGCCAGCAGCACGATCACCCGAGGCCAGTGCCGGGTCGTATCGACGTAAAAAATACGCTCGCCACTTTCGTCATCGATCTCGACCACCGGATGCGCGGTGATCCGGTAGCCGTTCCAAATATCTGCCTGTTCCATCCTTCCCAGAAAGGTCACCGTTAAAGGTACCGAAGCATATTCCCGCGCAACACTCCATGTGAGGCCTTGGTTGAATTCCATCAACGGAACGCCCTTGCCGCAAGGGCCGACACACTCCAGAATTCCCTCGCCGTGTGAACTCTTTCCGACCGGGTATTTGTAGGCTTTGAACGGATTCAATATGCCTGTTCTGCGAATGTGCGGCTGGTCCGCATCCGGACAGTAGGCTGTGTAGGCGTGGACGGAGCAAAACCCCGTAAGTAGCAGCAGGAGTCCAAGTACTCCTCCACTCTCTTTCGGCCATCTTCCTTCGTAGCTAATCCACAGCAACGCAAGGATTATGCAAACGAGTGCGATGCTCAGTCCGGTAAGCAGGACTGTGAGCCCATCCAAATCGTAGAGGAATTGCATTGCGGCAATTCTAGCCGACCTCAGGGAAGAAATGGCGCATCTCCTTCGCAGGATGGAATCGCTGCTCATCTTCCGGATGCGGACGGCATTACACTGAGGCGAACGCTCTCGAAGATAGAAGCGGCCCGTCGAAGGGATATGCCAATGAATCTAAATCGCCTTCCAAGGCTCTTTGCGCTGTCTGTCCTCGCTTTTCTTTCTGCCACAGCGTATGCCGCTCCCCCCGATGACGAAGCCGCCCTGCGCAACACAAGCATCGCCATTCGCGCCGCGTTTGCGAGGGGCGATGTGGCTGAGGCGATGAAGTACCACCATCCCGAAGTCAAAAAGGCGCTGGGGTTCCACAACGTCCTCATCGGGCGTGATGCGGTTGCGGCGAACCTCACCAACACGTTCCGGCAATACCGTTTGGAATTTGTGGAGAACAACGTCGAGAGTCTATTGATTCACGACTCGACGGCGGTCGAACAGACTCTCTTCACCATCAAAGTCACACCCATTGCGGGAGGTGAACCCACGCTTTTCAAGGGGCGTGCGATGGTGGTATACGTGCGTTACAAAGAGAGCCCAACTGGCTGGGCGTCAATCCGCGAAATCATTCAGCCCGCGAGCGATTGAATGGCCGGATAATGCGCATCCTCAGAGCGGGCGGCTCGAGCAAGATGCTGCTCTCCACATCCCAAAATGAAACCTTCACTCCCCGCCAGCATCCAAACGGAGTTACACTGGTCCCGACCGCACTCCCACTCAAAAGCGAACGGGGAGCGCCCTTCCCCAGGAGGAAATCATGCCGCAGAATCTACTCGAGCAATTGCGCCAATACACCAAGATCGTTGCCGACACCGGCGATATCGAGTCCATTGAGAAGTTCAAGCCACAGGACTCCACCACAAACCCGTCTCTGATTACCGCTGCGGCGCAGATGCCGCAGTATCAGCCCATTGTGGACGATGTGCTGAAGGATGCCCGCAACGAGCTTGGCGAAGGCGCGACCGACAAGGATGTTGCCAATCTTGCGTTCCAGCGCCTGGCCATCGCCTTCGGCAAAAAAATCCTGGCCATTGTTCCCGGCCGTGTCTCCACCGAAGTGGACGCGCGCCTTTCCTACGACGCGGAGGCCACCATTGCGCAGGGCCGCAAGATTATTGCCGAGTACGACCACGCCGGCATTGGCCGCGAACGCATCCTCATCAAGATTGCTTCGACATGGGAAGGCATTCGCGCGGCGGAAGTGTTGGAGAAGGAAGGCATCCACTGCAACCTGACGCTGCTGTTTGGGCTGCACCAGGCTGTTGCCGCCGCAGATGCAGGCGTGACGCTGGTGTCGCCGTTTGTGGGCCGCATTCTTGACTGGTACAAGAAAGACACCGGCAAGGACTACAAGGGTGCCGACGATCCGGGCGTTCAATCGGTGACCAAGGTCTACAACTACTACAAGAAGTTTGGCTACAAGACGCTGGTGATGGGCGCAAGCTTCCGCAACATTGGCGAGATTGAAGAGCTGGCCGGCTGCGACCTGCTCACCATTTCGCCGCAGTTGCTGGCTGAACTCGAAAAGACCGAGGGCGACCTGCCACGCAAGCTTGATCCGGAAGTCGCCAAGACCGAGTCGATCATGAAGATCAATGTGGACAAGGCGACATTTGACGCAATGCACGCTGCGGACCGCATGGCTACGGACAAGCTGAAAGAAGGCATTGAAGGCTTTTCAGCGGCGCTGGTCAAGCTGGAAACGCTGCTTGCCGACCGGCTGGCGCAACTGGAACAGCGGCAGCCGGCGACAGTTTAAAGCAGTTTAGAGTTCGTAGTTCTCTAGTTAAAGGGCAGCCTTCGCGGCTGCCCTTTCGCGTTCAGGCTTATTGCCGCGCGGTTCCATGTTGGTTGCCTGTTTGCAATCGGGACACTCGTCTGCCAACAAATTTGTGCGAAAGCTAGAAAACTTCGCAACCCTTCCGATAATCTCAGTGTTACAGGAAAGTAAATAGGCAGCAGCAGTCGCTTCCTTCGTTGGCGACGGCCCAAGCCTCATTCACCGGAATGGCTGCGCAAGCAGTCGCGGGAGGTGTGTATGCAGACCCAGTCTCATCCGCTCGAACCGTTCTTCCAACAGATGGTCCGCAACAGCTATGAAGGCAAGCTGGGCCTGAACGATCCAGATGTGACCGCGTATGTTGCTCGCCTGCTGTGCGAGTTTTCCGACACAGATAATCTTTACAAGGTGCGCGATGACGAAGGCCGTCCCATCGCGGAACTCACTGACATGATGCTCGCAGCTGATCCGGTCCACGGCACTGCATCCTCGTTTGATGCCGAGCGCGCCGTGCGCAAACACATTGGCGATTATTCGCTGTTCGTCGCGGGCATGTATCCCGAGGCGACCGGCTCGCCACGCCGTTTGCGCCGCCATCAGCCCAGCCTTGGGGAACTGATCCAGGCGGGCAAGCAAAGCTACTTCATCGTGAGCCAGTTCAATCTCTTCGAGTACGAGCAGGAAGCGCCGTTGTTCGCGCGGCTCTCCGATCGCTTCGAACGGTGCATACTCGGCCTTACGCTGGTGCGCGAAGAACTTGGTCCGCGCAAGCCGCTGATGCTGCCGCCCAGCGTCAACTAGGGTCTGCGCGTTTGTGTACAACTCCCCTGCTGCCCGGCTACTCTAAGCGGCAGGGGTGTTTCGATGGGTGAGAACGTAACTCTGACGGCGTTGGATGGTCACAAACTGGGGGCATATGTTGCCCGGCCTGACGGCGACCCGATTGCCGGATTAGTGGTTGTTCAGGAAATCTTCGGAGTGAACGCGCACATCCGCTCAGTGGTCGATGGCTATGCGAAGGACGGATTCCTGGCCATCGCACCGGCGCTGTTCGACCGCATTCAGCCTAATGTCGAGCTCAAATACGAGGGTCCGGAAGCGCAGACAGGCAGGGAACTTGCTCAAAAGCTGGTTCCTGATTTGGCGCTGTCCGATATTGGCGCGGCAATCGAATTCGCCTGCAGTTCCACGGGCAAGAAGATCGGTGTCATCGGCTACTGCTACGGCGGCACTATGGCATGGTTAGCCGCTACCCGTCTTCATCCGGAGGCGGCGGTGGGTTATTACGGTGGCCAGATCGCAAAGCACAGTGACGAAGAACCGGCAGTGCCCGTGATGCTGCATTTCGGGAAGCAGGACAACCACATTCCCGCCGCCGACGTAGAGAAGATTCACGCCGCCCATCCTGAAGTGGAGATCTACTGGTACGACGCCGGCCATGGTTTTAATTGCGATGCCCGCGCCAGCTATAACGCCGACGCGGCGAAGGAAGCACGCGAGCGCTCGCTGGAGTTTCTGAAGAAACATCTGACCTCAGAGAAAATCGGCATTGCGTAAGGATCAAGTTCAGGTCGCATCAGCAATCGTCAGCTCCATCTCACGTTCGATTTCTGTCGGATCGTTGGGATAGGGAATTGTCTTGCCCGTGAAGGCAAATCCCAGCCGCAGATAGAAGCGAATGGCGGAATCGTTTCTGCCCGTCACCATCAGTTGCAAGCGGAGTGCACCGTGTGAGCATGCCCAGCGGATGACCTGCTCCACAAGTAGACGACCCACGCCAAGCCTCCGGTGTGTAGGCGAAACCCACATGGAAATCAGTTGCGCGGCGGCCGGGTCATCTTGGTCCAGAAGGCAACCGGCGATTCCGCACGGAATTCCCTTTTCCATCGCTAGGTAGCCAATCCCCGTACGCCCGTTCCACCGGCCAATACGCTTCATCCACTCGGCATCCGGGAGCTGGGATTCCCAGGCGTAGGTCGACCCGAACGCGCCTGGCGAATCCTGCAGGGCGCGCAACCGAATGGACTTGAAGAGGACTACGCTGGCTTCAGTAATTGGCTCAAGGTCAATCATTTTCTCTCAGTCTCATTTTGCCCTGTTCTGTTGTTGCTTGAATGGACTATATTGGCAATCTGCCAAGTTCGGGCAGGCGCAGTCCTTCATTTTCTAATTTCGGACGCGCGAACAGCAAGCGCACAACTCTGACCTGGAAGCCGATGCAGCCTCGCTGTCTTCATCGGATTGGACCACTATTTCACCCGCTACACCCCTGAACCCGCATGGATGTGCGGACCACCGGGGCAGACAGGAATGAGGAGGAACCCATGAGAACTTCCGACACGATTGGATCAATTCTGAAGAGCAAATCGGGTGACAAAGTCCTGTCAATTGGGCCTGACGACTCGGTTTACGAAGCGATTGAGAAGATGGCCGAGTACGATGTGGGCGCGTTGCTGGTGCTGTCGAACGATCGCCTGGTGGGCATCCTGTCAGAGCGCGACTACACGCGCAAAGGCATTCTGATGGGCCACCCATCGCGGGAGACGCAGGTGGGCCAGATCATGACCAGCGAGGTGCTCTCCGTAAGCCCGCGCCACACCGTGGATGAATGCATGTCCATGATGACCGAACACCACATTCGCCATCTTCCGGTGCTCGAAGGCGAGAAGGTTGTCGGCGTCATCTCCATCGGCGACTTGGTGAAATGGGTCATCAGCGGGCACGAGGAAACTATCCAGGCGCTGCAGGGCTACATCACGGGCGGGTATCCGGTCTAGGATTTCTGAGCGGGTTGGATTTCGCGGGGGCCTAGCAGATGCGCGGCAATTGCTCGCCGATTTGCTGCGCTATGACGCGGTTCGCGCCCATCGCCGTCCGCGCCACCAGCATGCGTGGATGCTCCTCGGTCACTCTGCCAATGATGGCCGCATCGCGCCCCAGCGGATGAGCTTTCAGGATAGCGAGTACTTTCTCTGCCGCTTCCGGCGCGACAAAGAAGACCGCTTTGCCTTCGTTGGCCACGTACACGGGGTCCAGGCCGAGCAGTTCGCAAGCCGACTGCACTTCCATCCGTACCGGAAGTTTTGCCTCGTCGATTGCGATGCCCACACCGGAAGCGAGCGCAATCTCAGTCAGCGTGGAAGAGAGGCCGCCGCGCGTAGGATCGCGCATGGCGTGAACGTCCGGGCCAGCCGCATCCAGCACATCGGAGATCATCCCGTTGAGCGCGGCGCAGTCGGAGCGGATCTGGCTTTCAAATTCCAGACCCTCGCGCACGCTCATAATCGCCATGCCGTGGTCGCCAATGGTGCCGGAAACCAGCACCGCGTCTCCCACTTGTGCACGATGCGGACCCACCTGGATGCCCTCGCGGAGAATGCCGATCCCAGCGGTGTTGATGTAGCATCCGTCGCCGTGCCCGCGCTCAACAACTTTCGTGTCGCCGGTAACAATCTGCACGCCTGCCGTGGCCGCGGCCTTGGCCATCGATTCAACGATTGCTGCAAGTTGCGCCAGCGGAAATCCTTCTTCCAGGATGAAGCTCGCGCTCAAGTATTTTGGAATCGCGCCGGAGACGGCAAGGTCATTGACCGTGCCGTTGACCGCCAGCTCGCCGATCGATCCGCCGGGAAAAAATAGCGGCTGCACGACGAACGAATCGGTGCTCATGGCGATGCGTCCGCCTGCCACATTGAGCACTGCCGCGTCGCCAAGGTTTTCAAGAGCGGCGTTGCGGAAGGCCGGCAGGAACAGGTGTTCAACAAGCTCGTTGCCCAGCTTGCCGCCTCCGCCGTGGCCCATCACGATGGTTGGATAACCCAGCAGCGGCAGGGGGCAGGACCAGTTTGAAAAATCGGGCCCATCCTTGCGAGTGGCTGCTTCGTCGACCTTTGCGATTTCAGGCATGGGTCAACCCGCTTCCCGCAGTGGCCAAATCTTCCGCAGAAATAAACCGCCCGTAGTTGTAATACGCAGCGCAGGCACCTTCA
>Ga0302267_10001778_pt1 | contig 26925 bp, 16 predicted proteins | sample III_Bog_E1_3_FD_194555 | JGI IMG/M metagenome (GOLD analysis project Ga0302267, IMG submission 194555) | Peat permafrost microbial communities from Stordalen Mire near Abisko, Sweden - III_Bog_E1_3 | ecosystem: Environmental > Terrestrial > Soil > Wetlands > Peat | place: Sweden: Abisko...
CCACATCCAGAGGTTTCCCGTCATGTCGTAGACTCCAAGCGCGTTTGGCTTCAGCATCCCTACGGGATGGGGGGTATTCCCGGAATTCAACTCGCTCCACGCATAGTCCATGGACTTGGCCTGGTCGCCGTCCGTGTCCCCGAAAAACCAGCGGCTCGTGGTTCCCGCGCGGACAACGAATTCGAACTCCGCCGAGGTGAGGAGGCGGTAGCCCGGGGCCCAAATGTTGATCCTTAGGCCAGGCAGGTCGATGGCGACACCTTTGGCATCCCGGACGACGGAAGAGAAGGCATAGACAGGGACCAGGTGGTCGCGGGCGCTCAGGGCGTTGCAATAAAGGACGGCGTCAAACCAGGACACATTGTCGACCGGCCGGCGGTCGTCACCCGGATGAAGAGTGGGATTCAAACCCGTTGCGCCCATGTAGTCCGCCTGCGTGACGGCGGTCGCGCTCATGGCAAAATCGTAGGTGAAGGCCACGGGATGTACGGGGTAGGTGTAGGTCCAACGGTGTCCCGCGAACTGCTGCCCCATCTCGAAGGATTTGCCCCTCGAGTCTATATGGATCCAGCCCGAAGGCAGGGACGCGATTTGCTCCTGTACCGGAGCCCCGCCCGAGGCCGCATCGGTTCCTAGCAGCCTAAAAAACAGCGCCAGCAGGACGATGAGCCGGTGGCAGGGCGGGATTGGTCGCGACATAATTCAGGTTCTAGAAGGAACGAATTGAAGGTTGGGGCTGAGGTTCGGACCTAACGAACGGCGAGCGTTTGGTGGGGTCAGGTCGACCCATGGCCGTAGCCTCACAAGAACGCCCTTAACGTGGCCTTTAGCCAAGGGAGCATTTTCGAGGCGACGCGCCATGGGCAGGGGGCGTACTCATAGCGTGAAGGCAATCGGGTTTCGAATCACGCCGCTGTTCTCTGTCGCCGGGGTGGCCTCGGCGCTCCAGCGGGGAGTGAATGTTTTTGGAACCAAGTTTCTCTGGCGCCAGTATTTATTGCACAACGATGACTAAATCCAAGCAGCAAACCAAAGTGTCGGAGCCAGGGAAGGGGAGCACGGTATTTGAAGGCGCCTCGACCGGAGCATGATCGAGAATCGAATACCTATGTTATAACTCCCAACAGATTGACCGTGGATGAAAATGGGCCGCTTCCTAAACCGCTTGTCTCGGTTCAAGTCCGGGCGGGAGCACCAATTCGGTTTTGGTAGCCGACCATTGGAAGCAGTGGGAAATATTTGGCCCAACGGCAGCGAGCGCTGTGAATCGCTCGAAGGTCGTCGTTCGCCCCCGGGTTCCGCCGATCTCGGCATCGCGAAGAACGACAATTAATCTTCGGACGTAAACCTAAAACACATGGTTCGCGGACGGGACGAACGGAACCACGACCTTCTGATTCGCCGACTATTTAGAGGTTATTATGTCACCGATTGAAGCTCCCAAAGGCGAGGCTTTTGCCCTTCGTTCGGCAGAGTACCTTGGGTTCGCAGCGAATGTATTATCACTAGGATATTCCCGTCGTCGCTAACGTTGCCTATTCCTTAACTTTTTTCCACCTCCCTGATAACGAGCACGGCGCCCACTCTCAAGTTGGTGTTTCTATCTGCTGCGACGATCTTTATTTCGACATAGCGCCTATTTCCATCGCGGCCCAATAATACCGCATGGAGGGTTGTCGCGTCTCTTTGCGTTTTGTCCACGGCACCGTCTGGGAAAATGGATATGGGATTTCCATTATGAGAGTCAGCTAGGGCAAGAATATCGGTAACCGAGCGACCGACAGCCTCTTTTGAACTCCATTGAGTAAGCTCGGCTGCCGCCTGATTCATAAATGCAATGGAATTTGTGTGATCGGTTGCGATCACCGCTTCGCTCATCATCTCGAGGATGACGGCAATCCGGTCTTTCTCGGCTATGAGTGAAAGCTCAGCCTTGCGCCGAGCGGTTATGTCGACCACCACGCCTACCAGGCTCCAGCAGTGATCCGAGACGCGGGTTATAGAGACATGTTCATCAAGGAAGAACGCCCTCTCTCGCACGTATACCTGAAACTGCTGATTGTAGCCCGCGTTGCCGTCGAGAATAGCGGCGGCAGATCTCGCGTTTATCAATTTCCATTTAGGCACGATATCCTTTGTCCAAAGATGATCATATCCTGTTGGCGGATCCTTCCCAAAAATTCTTCTAAAAAGGGACGAGGGGGTCAGAGTCATCCGCCACTCTAGTTGGCCGCGAGTCTTCTCGATGACATCCGCATGCCATATCAGGCTATTGGCCCGCCTCAGCGCAGACTCCAACTCGAACTCCTTTGTGACATCTCTGCTGAATCCAAATGTACCGATAATGGACCCTCGCGTGGTCCTTAACGGAAACTTGCTCGTAAGCTGCCATGTAACGCGACCATCTTTCCATTTCTGTTTGCCAATCTTGGCCGCAATCGGATTTCCCGTGCTAACGATTTGCTCTTCGTCTTCCCGCATTCGCCTCACTGACTCCTCTTCAAAAAAATCGCCGTCGCTTTTTCCTATCAACTCCTCGCTTCCGCGGGCCCCAGTCCTGCGGGCAAGGGAATTGCTCGTGGCCACGAATCGCGAAGCCCGGTCCTTGAAGAAGATAATATCGGGAATATGTTCAAGAATTGCTGACACCAGAAGCCGATCGAGATTGGGGTTCCTAGGTCTCTGCCAGCTTCGTCCATTATTAGCATTCATGCTCGGGATAGCTTTTGATATGTCATTCCATGTCAATGCCCTTGAGGATGGAAACGTTGCGCGGCGGTCATCCGCCGGTTCCTGCCGTGGTTTGAGTTTGGATGTTGACGGGCTAAAGAAGCAAGAATAGCGCCCGATAGGGGCTTCCTTGAGTTCATGATTATCGGCATCTTCACTCATTCCGATGGGGTTTTTCAAAATCCCATTCTTCAGGGAGCGCGTGAGGCCGCTCGGAAGCACAAGGCGAACCTTCTTTTCTACCGCAGCCCGACAATGACTAACTATAGCGGTTTGGATGCTGCGAGCATCCAGCCGCAGTACAAAGTGGACAGAAGCGAACTTGACGGGATGATTCTGTCCTACGCGGCTCCGGGGCTCACTCAGTACGGCCTTTCGCTCTTTCGCGCGGGGCTCCCGGTTATATCAATCGGGAGAAGTCTGGACGAACTCCCCCATTTCCTACTGGAAAACACAGCGGCGATCAGGGACATAGTGCTCGGCTTGGCCTCTCATGGACACCGAGATATCGCTTACCTAAGCGGGCCAGCTGACAATCAGTGCGCATCCGACCGCTTGACCGGTTACCGTGAAGGAATGAGCAAGGCAGGTTTTGGCGGCGAATCGCGGCTGATTCTTCAGGGTGCCTTCGAGGAATCCCCGGCATATACCGCTGTCAAGGTAGCATGGGCCGAAGGAAGGCGTTTTTCAGCTCTTGTTTGCGCAAACGATTTAAGCGCATTGGGAGCCCTTAATGCCTTAAGAGATATCGGCATCTCGGTCCCTCACGACGTTGAGGTCACGGGATTTGATAACAGCATCGCGTGCAAATTATCGCAGCCGAGTCTATCGTCATTTTCTACCAATAATTTCGAACTTGGGTTTCTCGCCACCGACCAGATTATTCGGGCGGCGCTCGGCGAGCCACTCCCGATCAGAACCATGGTTCCGGTCGATTATGTGCCGCGGGGATCGACGAGAACGTCTGCCAATGCAGGAGCCAGAACATTTCAGAGGGGCGACTTCTGGTCCATGCCGCCCCGCGAGGCCGATCTTTGGTTGGCTCGCCTTCGAGATATCGAGGGATCCAAGGGTCCGCTCAACCGGATGGAGGACTGCGGTTCATCCGACGAGTTCGTCTCCTCTGTAAAGACTGTGCTTAAGATCTCAGAGAAACACGGGATTCCTCCTGAGTGTTTGCATGATGCCATTGTTTCAACGGCGAGGCGCTTTTCTGAGATTTCACATTTTGCGTTGTCGGACTCACTTGAGCAGCTTCACGAAACAATCCTGCGCCTGAAGTTCGGCGAAGCGGAGCTTAACGCTCGGTTCCAGTTACAAACCGCACAACTGCGACAATTCGCTATTCGTCCCACCGACGAAAAAATTCTCCTCGAAGAAATGAGACGCACGTTATGGGAGCTTGGCGTCCCACACGCTGAAATATTTCTATCCGCAGAAAATGCGGCGTCCGATTCCGGATTATATAATGCCGTCAATTGGCGCAGGCTGGCTACGTCGACCCAATTTCTTGAGGAGCGGCGCGACTCGATCACTTTTTCCGCTCATGAGATATTTCTCAATCAGGGAGAGTCCGACGGCAGTTGGATGATCGTTCCGTTGATTTTTCATGAGCTACAATATGGGGTTGCAGTTGTATCAAGGGAGACCCCATACGAATTCTTGCTACCGGAGCTGATTCAGCAGTTTTCGACTGCGATCTACACCAATAGGGCGCACCGTGCGCTCGCCAACGCCAATCACAATCTCGAGCGATCGCGCAACGCGGCGGAGGAAGCGAACGCCGAACTTAAAAAAATCCAGGCGAAGTTGATCGAAACCTCCCGGGAGGCCGGGATGTCGGAGGTCGCGACAGGGATCCTGCACAATGTCGGCAACGTGCTCAACAGCGTCAATGTGTCGACGACTCTTATCGCGGACCAGATTAGGCAATCCAAGATCGTCAATGTTGCGCGCGTTAGCGAATTGCTGCGCGTACACGAGGAGGATCTAGCAACTTTCCTTTCGGGGGATCCTAAGGGGAAAATGATCAGTCCCTACTTGACCGGCCTTGCAGAAACTCTGGCATTGGAACGGACGACTATTACGGCCGAATTGGCGCACCTCCAGAAGAACGTCAACCATATCAAGGACATCGTCGCGATGCAGCAGAGTTACGCGAGGACCTCTGGTGTCGCGGAGTCGATCGTTGTCACGGATTTGGTCGAAGACGCTTTGCGAATAAATGCAGGCTCTCTCTTACGCCACGACATCAACGTCGTTCGGGACTATCAGGCGCGGCCCAATATTAGCTTGGAAAAACACAAGGTACTGCAGGTGCTCGTCAATCTTGTGCGTAATGCCGAGTATGCCTGTGATGAGTCGGGGCGATTGGATAAGGAGATTACGCTTAGGACCACGGTGACCGAATGCGGCGTCAGCATAGCCGTCATCGACAATGGGATCGGCATTCCTCAAGAGAACCTGACCCGGATCTTCGCACATGGCTTTACCACCCGAAAGGACGGCCACGGCTTCGGGCTGCACAGCGGGGCGCTCGCTGCCAGGGAAATGGGCGGAACCCTTACGGGACACAGCGCCGGGCCGGGCAAAGGTGCTTCATTCATCCTCGAGCTTCCTTACAAACCGGAAGCGGCCCCTCGCGAAATTCCTTTAGCCTGAAAAAGCCTTTGAGAGATCCCCGTCGATGCTGCCTAAGCTGGCAAAAACAGCGGTGCCGGAGGCACCAATACACTGAATAATCTCGCCGCCGGGCCTGTAGGAACAATCGCATGAAACGGGCGCCGTTTTGTCCCTCGGCTGAATCGTCCTTGAAAACGCATAAGCAAAGAGGCCGATAGCAATCTTTCCAACAACCGGAGCGACCTTGGCCTCACAATGCGAGGTCCTATATCCTATTAACCTGTGTGGTACATATCTTTGATTGCCGTTCTGCTGTATGGGTGGTGATGCGTGGATAGCTTTGAATCTCAAGACCGAGGGAATAGGTGCACTCCGCCACTACGTGTATCAACGAGATGCGCGTCATTCCCTTTCATCGACACCCGCCTCATCGAGGGGTTGGAAACCGAAGCCCCGGATCCAACTGGCATACACGGGGCATAACCGAATGGCGCGTCGATCGAAGGCAATCCGCCGCAGATCACTTGACTGTGAGTTCCAGTCGCATCAGGAACTCTAAGAGACATGAACACCGTTGTGCAACCCCGCACGGCGTCCACACTCCAAGCCGTTGCAAGCAAGGCTGGGGTTTCCATTTCCACCGCGTCGCGCTGCCTGAGCGGCGCTGCGAAGATGGCGGATTCCACGCAGCAGCGAGTCTTCGCTGCTGCGACGGCAGTCGGTTACAAGCACAATGTGCTGGTGGGTCAGGTCATGCGGGCCACCCGCCGCGGCGAGGCACAGAACCATCTTGGGACCATCGCATTCGTGACGCCGGTCGCCGACTCTCATGAATGGCGGGCAACTCCCACTCTCCAAAGTAATTGGGAGGCGGCGCGCGAACGCGCCGAATCATTTGGATACGGAATCACAGAGTTCACACTTTGCTCGAGTGGGATGACGGGACAGCGGCTCGGCGGGATTCTCACGGCTCGCGGGATTACCGGCGCTCTCTTGGCGGCATTTCCGACGGAGCCGCACACAATCTCGTTTCCATGGAACGATTTTGCTATTGTTCAAGTAGGCCACCAAATCGCATCGCCACGTCTTGATTGCGTCTTGAGCGACCATTCGGAGGCCGTGACAATGGCCGCTCGGGCGATCACGCAGTGCGGCTACCGCCGCATCGGCCTAGCGATTGAAAAATATCAGGACAATATCACCGAAGGTCGGTGGTCGCTCGGTTACGCGGGACTTTCAGTGACAATGCCTTCGCTGGCCTATATCCCGCCGCTCCTACCGACGCAGATGAACGCCGACCTCTTCCTGAGCTGGGTCGACAAGCACAAGGTTGACTGCGTTCTGACTCTCTCAACATTCCGCAACGAACCCAACGTCATGGATGCCTGGCTGGCGGGCAACGGCATGCATGTTCCGAAGGATTTCGGCCTTGTCTCGCTCGATGTGACCCGGGTTCATTCGGATTGGTCTGGGGTTAAGCAGCATTCTGAGGAGATTGGCCGCGCCGCGGTCGACATGTTGTTTTCGAAGCTGCAGGCCGGGGAACGCGGGATTCCCCAACTTCCCCGTACACTTCAGGTTCACGGGCATTGGCACGACGGCGGGACATTGCGGCCGCTGGTGGGAGTCGAGGCCGGCTGCGAGGCTTAGATCGCGTAGGCGCGGCCGTTGTGGCCGTCCTTAGAAACGACCGCGCAAATCCCGAGGGAAAAGATTCCTTGCGAGATCGAGCAATGGCGGCTGGTCGATCCCTGAGCCGAAACCCCTGACCAGCACCAGTAGGCGATAGCGGGAGTTAGTTGAGGGCGACCGCAATCCGGCCTCGTTGGATTGATCGATGCAGGCGCGTGTTTGCTCGCGTGCGAGGTTCGTCTGCCTATTGCGCGCCAACAGAACCGCCGTGGCTCGCTGACCTGAGGCGCTTCCGCACAGCCCGGATGCTAGGAAGAGCTTGCCGACGAACTTGAATGCGCCTGTTTTGGGCAACCGCAATCCCAATGAAACCGCTACGGCATTTCTCCTCGGTCTGGATTGCGTTCCTGCTGGGGGCCGGCGCCATTCTCATTTGGAACGCCGCCGCCCGAATCAATCGCCTCGATTACCTCTCAACCATCGGAGCCCCCGCTGAGAATCACACCGGGGGCGTGACCGGTTCCGCTCCAGCCGATGCTGAGCTGACGCCCAATAATTCGCTGCCCATACCCGATCAACTCGACGCGAGTTACCACTGGCTCGCGCAATCCCAGCGCATGCTGAATCGCGGCGAAGCCAGAGTGCGCCACATCGATTATGAAAATGCGCCTTTCGGCCGGACCGTGCTTACGCCCTCACCTTATCGATGGTGGCTGGGTTTCCTCGCCTGGTGTGAGCATTTAGCCACTGGAGCGCCCCCCTCGACGCTGGTCGAAAAGGCAGCGCTCTTCGCCGACCCGCTTTTATTGGGAATTATCATATTGGGATCGGCGATTCTCGCCGCGAAGTGTTTTGGTTCGCTTTCCGCCTCTCTCGTATCCGTGGGCCTCGTCTCTCTTTTTCCCTTCATCACGGGGTTTTGGCCGGGCGCGCCTGATGACCGAGGTCTCGCCCAGGCTCTCGCGATGGCGAGCGTGCTGCTTCTCTCCTGCGCTGCCGCGGCAGCGCCCGAAAACGAGGAAGCCAGGCGACGTTGGTTCATTCTTGCCGGAATCGCGGGCGGATTGGGATTGTGGGTCAAAGTTTCCGTGCAGCTTCCGGTCCTATGGGGAATTGCCGGCGGCGGTCTCCTCGTCCCCCTCATCGCTCCGCGCGGCAACACGCCCGCAAACGGGCCTACACCTCTGCTTCCTTGGCGCGCTTGGGCCCGCGCGGGAGCCGCGACCACGATTCTGGCCTCACTGATCGAATACTCGCCTTCCGAGCTCTGGACGTGGGAACTGTCGTTTGTCCACCCGCTCCATGGTCTGGCATGGCTCGGCGCGGGAGAGCTGCTGGTCCAGGCAAGCGCTTGGCTGCAAAACCGGACCTTCTCCCGGTCCCCCAAGAATCTCGTCCTGGTATCGTTGTCCATCGCGGCCGTGATCGCCGTGCCCGCCGCGCTCCTAATCCGTCACGGCGTCGATCTTTTCGTTCTCGACAGCCTGGGCTCGCATCTGACTCGGCTCCGCGGCGGGATCGTGGCGCCAAACCTGGCGGAATGGATTGGAATCCAGGGACCTTCGATCTGGCTGTGGCTGACCCTGGCGCCGTTGGGCGCGCTGCTTCCGGCCATCTGGGTGCTGAAGAATCGCCAGATCGCGAAGCCGACCCGGGCGGCAGTTGCGATCACGCTGGGACCGGTGATGGTGGCCCTATCCCTCGCCTGCGTTAAGCTCAATTGGTGGCAAACCCTCGATGCATTGCTGCTGGTTACCCTGGCCGCGGTGGCGCCGGGGATTTCCTCCCAGGCGATTGGCCGCAAGGCACGCCTTGGCTGGATCAGCGTCGTCGTCGTCTTGCTCGCCCCCGGGTTAATTTACGTTTTGGGTTGGGACCGGCCAAGGCAGGGCGATGTCCTTAGCCGAACGGAGCTTCAGGACCTGATTCTAAGCGATCTTGCGGGTTGGATCGGCCAGCATTCCGATCCGGGGACCGTGATCGTGCTTTCGCCCCCCAGCGCATCCACGGCCCTTTGTTATTATGGAGCGTTCCGTGGCCTCGGCTCGGTGAGCGATGAAAACAAAGACGGCATAAGGGCCGCCATTCGCATCATGAGGGCCCGGAACGTCGAAGAGGCGAAGGAGATAGTGAATCGCCGCAAAATCACGCACATCGTCCTGCTGTCTTGGGACACGTTCTTCGATGACTTTGTCCGCGCTGCCGACGGTAAAATCGAAGGCACCTTCATCGATAAACTGAAATTCACGACTCTTCCACACTGGCTGCGTCCCCTGGCCTACCCGCAGCCTTCCATCCCGGGCTTCGAGGACCAGTCCGTAACGGTTTTAGAGGTTGTCGATGAACAGGATGACGCGACCACCCTGGGCAATATCGCGCTCTATTTTGCCGAAATAGGGGATTTGGACCGAGCCCGGTCGGCGGCCGAGGGGCTGACCCGATACTCCACCGATTTCGGCGCCTGGGTCGCCCGTGCCCAGGTGGCAGACGCCATCCACGATGATGCCGAATTGGAAAAGATCCTGAAGGTGCTGCAGTCACGCCTGGCGCTGAGAGTTCAGCCCTTGATTTCCTGGGACCGACGCGTCGATCTCGCGGTGGTTTTGGCCCGGGCCAAAGCAACGGTGCTCGCCAAGAAGCAATTGGCGCTGTGTATCAATGCCATCGATGATGACCGCATCCGTTCACTGTCACCGGGGTCCGTTTACCGGCTGCTGGTTTTGTGTCGCGGATTGGGAGTGACCATGCCGCCGGCGGAACACGCCCTCGCGCTCAGCCTTGTGCCCCCGACCTTGCGCGTTCGACTCCACTGAAAACAGCACCATGAATCGTCGGGAAATGATCGTGCGGACCTCTGCCGCCGCCGTTGGCTTCGGCCTGCGCGGCTGGCTTCAGGTCGCGGCCCAGGAAACTCCCCGGACCAAGCCGGGCCCGTCTGAGACCGCGCCCTTGGTGGGGCGCAGGTTGAATCCGCGCTCCGGCCCGCCCGGAAAGACCATGTTCACCCTGCTTTCGCCCGAAGCCACTGGCGTGCGGACGGAAAACCAGTACGCCGATCCACAGATGAAGGGCGCCCTGTTCCAACAATACAACGGCGGCTCCATCGGGACGGGCGTGGCGATCGGGGATTACGACAACGACGGAAGGCCGGATATTTTCGTGGTTAGCAAAACGGAATCATGCCGCCTTTTCCGCAATCTCGGCGGCTTCAAGTTCGAGGACGTGACGGACAAGGCCGGCGTCGGGGACAAGGGTGACGCGGCAAAGATTTGGAAGTTTGGCGCCACTTTTGCCGATGTGAATAACGACGGCCTCCTGGATATCTACGTCTGTCGCTATAATGCTCCGAACCTGCTCTATATCAACCAGGGCGATGGCACCTTCAAGGAGATGGCCCATGCCTACGGCCTGGACGTGGTCGATTCCTCGGTGATGGCGGCGTTCAGCGATTACGACCGCGACGGGCGGCTCGATGTGTATATCGCCACGAACATGCTGGCCAACGACAGCGACGTTGGCGGGCGGCGAGGGTATATGTTCCATAATCAGGGCGATGGGACGTTTCTGAACGTCACCGACAAGGCGGGCATCGCTCTGCACACCCGCAGTCACTCTGCAACCTGGTGGGACTATGACAACGACGGTTGGCCGGATCTTTTCGTTGCCTACGACTACGGCGTGCCGGACTCCCTTTACCATAACAACCGGGATGGAACGTTTACCGACGTTTCCGGAAGCGTGTTGCCGCACACGGCCTTCTCCTCCATGGGCTCGGATTACGGTGACGTGAACAACGACGGACTGATCGATTTCGTCGTCGCCGACATGGCCTCCGCCACCCATGAGAAGGACCAGCGTATGATGGCCGATTCCAGGGCGCGCCTCGAGGAACGGCCGGATGGCGCCACAACCGTGGCGAACTTTCCTCGAAATGCCCTGCTGATCAATACGGGAACGGGTTATTTCCAGGAAGCCGCGTTCCTTGCGGGAGTCGCCGCCACCGATTGGACTTGGTCGATCCGTCTGGTGGATTTGGACAATGATGGTCGCCTCGACCTGCACGTCACAAATGGATTTCCGTACGATCCTAGCGTTGACGTCGTGAAGCGTCAGATTAGCGCCGAAAGCGTGTCCGAGTCCATTCGGATCATGACGGAGAGTCCGATCCGGGCGGAAAAACACATTGCCATGCGCAATCTCGGGAACCTCCAGTTTGAAGACGTCAGCGCGGACTGGGGCCTCGATCAACAGGGGGTGAGTTTTGGCGCCGCCTACGGCGACCTGGATGGGGATGGAGACCTCGATATCGTCTATAGCAACTACCACGGCAGCGTGACGGTCCTTAGGAATGATTGCCAAACAGGGCATCGGGTGATTTTTGACCTCCGCGGGACGGCGTCGAATCGTTTTGGCATTGGTGCCACCGTTCGAATCGAAAGCGCGCTGGGGGTGCAGGTGTCCACGCTGGGCCTGGCACGGGGCTACCTTTCGTGCAGCGAGCCCATGCTCCAATTCGGTTTGGGAGAGGATACGGTGATCAAGCGTCTGGTTATAACCTGGCCCAGTGGCCGCGTGCAGGCTTGGGAAAATGTAGCGGTGGATCAGCGTTATCTGATTGCCGAACCCGCAGGAGCCGTCGCGCCCGCATCCGTTTCCCAGACGGCGGAGGTTTCACCGCCCCGCACGTCGTTTAAGGAGGTGAGCCATGACCTGGGCCTTGCCGTGCGCATGCGGGAGGAGGCCGTCGATGAAGCCTTGCTGCAGCGTTTGGTGCCGTTTCGCTTCAATCGGCGCGGTCCGGCCTTGGCGGTGGGAAAACTGGCCGGAGGAGAACGGGAATCGGTTGTGATCGGAGGCACCACGCAGGATCTGCCGACAATCGCACGCCGCATCGGCGGGGCAAACTTCGAGGTCGCTCCCCTTGCGGGAGTTTCCGCCAATCCGGTCGATAATGGGCCGATCTTGGTTTTTGATGCGAATGGCGACGGCAACGACGATGTTCTCGTCACCATGGGGGGCAATTCACTCCCCGCCGGGATGTCGGAGTACCAGCCCCGTCTCTACCTTGGCGATGGCCAGGGCGGCTTGCGACCTGCCGGCGGGGACGCCTTGCCGACATTGTCAATCAATGCGGGGGCGGTCGCGGCCGCGGACTTCGATCGGGACGGACGGTTGGATGTGTTTATCGGCGGCCGCATCAGCTCGGGGGATTACCCGAACGCGCCGCAGAGCGCCCTGCTGAAGAACCACGGCGGCAAGTTTGAAGATGTCACCGACACTTTGGCTCCCGAGCTGCGCGAAGTCGGCATGGTCACATCGGCTCTCTGGAGCGATGTGGACGGAGACGGGTGGCCGGACCTGCTGCTGACCCTGGAGTGGGGCCATGTGAAATATTTCCATAATAATCGCGGCATAGGCCTCGAGGACTGGACAGAAAAGGCGGGCTTTGCCGCGGCGGGCACCGGCTGGTGGACGTCGATCGCGGCGGCGGATTTCAACGGCGACGGCCGGCCTGACTACGTGGTGGGCAATTTGGGTCTGAACACGCAGTACCACGCGGATGCGCGGCATCCGGCCCTGATTTACTCGGGTGACTTCAAAGGCGACGGTTCCTCGAATCTGGTCGAAGCCTATTACGAAGGCGACCGCGTTTATCCCTGGCGGGCGCGCCGCGATCTTGGCGCCGTGTTCCCGTTCATTTTTAAACATTTCCCCCTCAACAACGATTATGCGCGTGCCACGGTGGGGGATATTTTCGGCGAGGATAAAATAGCGAAGGCCCAGCGCTTCGCGGCCACGGAGCTGCGCAGCGGCGTGTTCCTCAGCCAGAACGATGGAACCTACCGGTTTGAACCGCTGCCGCGGATTGCCCAGATCGCCCCGCTGCAGGGGATCGTCGCCGGAGATTTTTTTGGTGACGGCAATGCCTGCATCTACGCGGTGCAAAATTCGTTCGCACCCATCACCGCCGTCGGCCGTTTCGACGGCGGGCTCAGCCAGATGCTGCGCGGCGATGGCCGGGGCCACTTCACCCCGGTGCCTCCCGCCGAGAGCGGTTTGGTGGTGCCGCGTGACGCGAAAGCGCTCGTCGTGCTCGATCTCGATCACGACGGCTGGCCCGACTTTCTCGTCTCGAGAAACAACGACGATTTGATCGCCTTTCGGAACAACGGCGTTGCCGGCCGCAAATCCGTGAGCATCATGCTGCGTGGGCCGGCCGGCAATCCTGCCGGGGTGGGTGCTAGGATCACCGTCGAACTGGCGGATGGCTCGACCAGGAGCAGCGAAGTGTACGCCGGTTCCGGCTACTACAGCCAATCCACTTCGGCCTGTTTTTTTGGCTATTCGGACGCAAATTCGCCGCGCCAAGTCCGCGTTCGCTGGCCATTGGGAATGACTACGCAGCATCCTTTTCCTCCCGGATCTTCGTCGTTGATTCTCTCGCAACCGTAAATCCGCGTTCGCTGGCCATTGGGGATGAAAACGCAGCATCCTCTTCCTTCCGGATCGCCGTCGTCGATTCTCTAGCAACCGTGATTCCGCAACGTTTGCACACGAACGGAATCGAATTGCGCCCGGCTTGTGGCAGATCTCTCCCGTCAGCTAGCGATTGTTCTACCCCCAAAACGACCCAATTCACCCCATCGCCTGACCGGAGATTCCGGCCCAGGCGAAGAGCAGACTTCGAACTACACCCCAAACTATGAAATACACACCAAGGCATTCACGGCTTATAGCCGTATTGGTCGCCGCGATATCTGCCTGCGCGAGTATCCAGGCCCAGACAGCCCCGAGTCCCGCCCAGCCCGACAACACGCCAGCTGCCCCGAACGCAGTGGTTGCCTCGAACACGGTGGCCACCCCGGACGCGGAAGTTCTCCTGCTTTCCCCGTTCGAAGTCAGCGCCACCAGCGGCAAGGAAAGCTATAATGTGGAGACCACGCTGGCCGGCAACCGACTCAGCACCGATCTGCGCGACATCGGCACTTCCGTGACCGTGGTCACCGCGCAGCTCCTCGCGGACACCAACGCGACCGACAACACCTCGCTGCTCCAACGCCTCGGCGGCACAGAAGTGGGCGGCGTGAGGGGCAACTTTGCAAGTCCCGGTCCCGGTAGCAGCAGTGCGCTCCTTACCGAAGACACCATCCATCCGAGCGAGGACACCCGTATCCGCGGTCTCGCTGCTGCCGATAACGCCCACGATTTCTTTGCCTCCGACATCCCATGGGACTCATATAATATCGACCGCATCGATATCTCGCGCGGACCGAATGCGATTCTCTTTGGTGAAGGCAGTCCCGCCGGCATCATCAATGCCGGCAGCCGGGGTGCCGAATTCAATAATGCTGGAAACCTCGACTTGCGCTATGGCAGCTGGGGCACCACCCGCGAGAGCTTGGATTACAATTTCCAGGTCGTCCCCGGCCAGGTCGCCTTCCGGCTCGACGTCCTGCACGACGACGAAAAATATGAGCAGCAGCCGGCCTATTCGAAGGACCAGCGCATATCCGGCGCACTCCGCGTCGAACCATCTTTCCTGAACAAGGGAGGAAATCATACCGTCTTCAAGGCGAACTTCGAATCTGGCCAGATCGATTCCGACAATCCTCGAGCCCTTCCTCCTACGGACCACATTACTCCGTTCTTTAACCCCGCCGATGCAGGAGCTTATCAGGCGGGACTGAATGGTTTGAATTCGTGGGTATCCGGCCTCCCCGCTAGTTACGTCGCCAGCGCTGCTAATGGTTATGCAGGTGCCGGTCGTGCCGGAAATTCGAATGACGATCCGTGGTTCACGAATGGCCAGGTCGGCAATTCCAGTTTTCCGTTAAATGTTATCCAGAACGGTTCCACCGTCGGTTCTGCGGGCACGTACCGCTTCACCTCCCTGCCTCAGCCTGGTCTTGCCACGACCACCGGCCTCGTTCCGCTCTATGGCGCGTTTCCCGGCGCATGGCTTCATATTAACGGCGCATCGGCGGAACCCATCTATGCAGGGCTGCCCTACGCCAACGCGGGCCTCTTCACGGATACCTCGCTGACCGATCCCTCAGTCTTCAATTTCTACAAGAATTTGATCGACGGCTCCATGAAATCGGAATGGCAACGTTTCTGGACGGCGACGGCGGATCTCTCGCAAACCTTCCTCCATGACCAGGTTGGCTTCGACCTCGCTTTCAACAAACAGCATTATGAGGACGGCCAGATCAACCCCTTCGGCGGTGCCGTCCCCTTGTACATTGACGTCATGTCGACCAACAACGACGGAGCGTCGCTCGCAACCGCCACCGCGAATCCGAACTATGGCCGCCCGTACGTCATTAACAACGACAACGCTACCAATGACCAATATATCAGCGATCGCGAAGATTCGCGCGCCACAGGCTTTGTCACACATGACTTCAGAAAGGACGGCAATGATTGGTGGGAAAAGGTCCTTGGCATTCAAACCCTGACCGGCATGGCGGAACATGCGAAGCAGACAACCTCCTCCATGGCTTGGCAGCAGTATGGTTATCTCGGCGCAAATACCGCTCTCGCCGATACTCTCGACGGCGGATACAGCGGCAGTAACTTCTCAAGTGTAAACCCGCAAGAGGTCATTTATCTGGGGCCCTCGCTGGCTGGCAAGTCGCTCTCGGGGGCTAATATTTCCCGGGTTACCGGCAACCCGACGATCGGTAGCCAACCGGTCAATTACTTCGATTTCACTCCGAACCCGGCGAACGCATCATTGGGCGCCACCAATCCTGGGTACTACAACGGCTGGGCGGGCGAGCAGACCTTGACCGTTACCAATTCTGAAGCCAACCCTGGCCTCAATCGGGACCTTTTGGCGACTTCCGATAGCATCACGCGCTCGGTCACTACCTCTCAGGCGTTGGTTTACGAGGGTAAGTGGCTGGATGACGCGCTTGTGGGCATCTATGGCTGGCGCAAAGATATCAACACGAGCTATGCTGATCAGGCCACTCTCGGAGATGCGAACGACCCGCAAAGCCTCAACTTCAATAACGTCAACTTTTCAAACGGCTCACAGGGCCGTGTAGAAGTTCAATCCCGCTCCTATAGTCTTGTGGCTCACCTTGGGGAACTCCCTGTCGTTAAAGGATTTGCCAGCAAGCTACCCTTCGATGTCAGTCTGTCCTACAGCACATCGAGCAATTTCCAGCCGGACTCAAGCCGCGTCAACATTAACGGGGATCCCGTCGCGCCTCCGGCAGGCAAGACCATCGAGCGCGGCATTCTGATCGAGACGCGTAACGGCAGGCTCGCGCTCAAGATCAATCGCTATGTGACCGGAATCACGAACGGTTCGAACCCCGACGGTACTGCCTTCGCCGCCGAACTGGCCAATTTCGTTGGCAACTCGGCGTACTACGGCAACGTCTTTTATTATCACACTGACCAGTCCACCCCGCTCCAAGCAGGACCCACGTCAGTTCAGTCCGCTAATCCCGGCATCGGCCCCGATGGGGGCGTCCCAGGTCTCGCTGTTGGAGGCGAGGGCTCGGGCTGGTACTTCGATGGCAATAACTACCACACACAGGCGATGGAGAATCTACAGAATTCCTCGACCTCAGCCACGCGGGCATGGGAGACCCAGCTTAACACCGATTTCCCCAACTTCTTCAAGGATTGGGGCCTGAGTAGCCTGAATCAAGTGCAGGCCGGCCTTGTCCCGAGGAGCCAGTTGCAGGGCACCCCGGGCGAACAAAACTTCGCGATTACCGAAAACTCAGTGTCCCAGGGCTGGGAATTTGAGCTCGACGCCAATCCCACCAATAACTGGCGCGTTTCACTCAACGCAACAGAAACGAATGCGGTCGTCACGCAAATCGGTGATGCGGCCTTGACCAAGTTCATGGCGGAGACGGCGGCCTATGTTAAAGGCCCCGGCGGATCTCAGCAGTGGTTCTGGGGGCAGGACATCGCTCCAAGCGTTCCTAATGTCGCACAAGCCTACTACATCGCTTACAACGGCCTTCCTGCGGTAGGTGGTGCCTATGCCGAACTACAGCAGCAGCAAGGTGTTGCGGCGTCGCAGATGGCCAAGTGGCGCTTCAACCTGACGACGAACTATGATTTCGATCGCGGCTTCCTCAAAGGTGTTAACGTCGGTGGTGGCGTGCGTTATACTGGCTCTGAGATCCTCGGCTATCCCCCGAGTGGCGATCCCACGCTTCCGCCTCCGTACCTCCCCAACCTATCCGCGCCGGAAAAGCTCGGGAGTGAGACCTACTTCGACCTTTGGGTTGGTTATCACCGTAAGATCACCAACAAGATCCTATGGAACATTCAGGTCAACGTAGCGAACGTCGGCAGAGGGAATTACCTGATTCCGGTTAGCTATCAGGCACCGATTAACGGTGTGGCGAGCCCAGCGTTCTATCGTATCGGTCCGACGCAGCAGTTCACGGTCAAGAACGTCTTCAGTTTCTGATCCCTTAATCCTGAGGTAGGTACGATCAGGGGATAGTACCAGTCGCCAGCCAATTTAAAAAGGCTGGCGACTTTCATTAATCGCAGTCGACGGCGGGATGCCAGCCCGTGGTCGGGTAACACTAAATCAAACCAACATTCCTGGTCCGGCTTCGCCTGGCACCAAACTCAGCAACGGCAGTGGCGTCACACTCGGAGCAAATCTTTCTGAGACCCATAGGTGTGGCGTCACTAATTTTCCTTCTAACAAACAAGTGGAATCTGCAAATGGCCAAGCCGCCCCAATCACAAACCGCCGCACATCGGCAGGCACCGACCTCGGTCCCTCCGTAGAGAGCTGTGGCGTGTGCAAGGAGAATGGAGATCGCCGATTGCATTTTAAGGCCGCTATATTCGACATGGACGGCGTCGTCACCGATACGACGGCAGCCCATTCAAAGGCGTGGAAGCAAATGTTTGACGCGTTTCTGCGATTTCGGGCAGCGAGCCACCCCGAGCCTTTCAGAGAGTTCACCCGCGAACATGACTACCTCGCGTACGTAGATGGACGGCCCCGTTACGACGGCGTCGAGGCATTCTTGACCTCTCGAGGAATCGAGCTTCCCCGCGGGACGCCGAACGATCCGCCGGGCCGCGAATCCATATGCGGCCTAGGCAACGAGAAAAATGTTATTTTCAATCGAATAGTTGAAGGAGAGGGCGTGGCGACATTCGACTCCACCGTCGCGCTGATCCGGGAGATGATCAGCCGCGGCATCAGGATTGGGTTGGCTACCTCAAGCTACAACTCCGATGAGATCCTAAGGAGATCAGGCACTACTCATCTTTTTGCGACGGTCGTAGACGGTGCAGAATCGGCCCGACGCGGTTTGAAAGGAAAACCGGAGCCCGAGATTTTTTCGGCCGCCGCTGCCGACCTGGGTGCTTCAAACGCGCAATCTATTGTGATCGAAGACGCGGTCTCCGGAGTCCAAGCGGGGGCGAAGGGACGATTCGCCCTGGTGATTGGGATCGCACGGGGATCCAATGCGCTCGAGCTCCAAAAGAATGGGGCCGACGTGGTGGTTCGAGATCTCTCCGAGACCAGCCTTGAGGAGATCAATCGACTAGTTCAGGACAAGCGCACTAGCGCCAGGTGACTAATTCGCCCGACGCCAGAAACACCCCCATGCGCAAGAAACCCCTACTTAGTTTTTGGCAGCTCTGGAACATGAGCTTTGGTTACGTCGGCATCCAGTTTGGCTTCGCCCTGCAGAATGCCAACGTCAGCCGAATCTTCGAGACCCTCGGCGCGAAGCTGGACAAGATGGCCATCCTCTGGATTGCCGCCCCTGTCTCGGGCCTTCTCGTGCAGCCCATCATCGGCTACATGAGCGACAAGACCTGGAACCGGCTTGGCCGGAGAAAACCCTACTTTCTCTTCGGCGCAATTCTGGCGTCACTCGGGTTGCTTTTGATGCCGAATTCGCCCGGGCTGTGGTTTGCCGCGGGCATGCTGTGGATCCTGGACGCTTCCATAAATATCACGATGCAGCCCATGCGTGCCTTCGTGGGCGACATGCTCCCCGATGAGCAGCGAACAACAGGATTCGCCGTTCAGACCTTTTTCATCGGTGCCAGTTCCGTCGTGGGTTCGATCCTGCCATACCTGTTGACGAATTGGTTCCACGTCGCAAATACCGCGCCCGAAGGACAGCTCCCCGCCTCGGTGAAGCTATCATTCTATCTCGGTGGGGCGGTGTATCTCCTTGCTGTCTTGTGGACCATTTTCTCGGTGAAGGAGTATTCGCCTGAGGAACAGGAATCTTTTCACGCGCAGCCGGCCGATGGTGAGGGGAGCGGGGAAGCTGCCATCACGCTTGATACAAAGAAATACTACGCTGTCGGCACGCTCCTGCTCTTTGGCGGCCTAGTCCTCAGCTTTGTCATCCGCCAGCTGTCCTGGGACAATGGCCTCTACATTCTTTCCTTCGGTGCGAGCTTCTACGGTGTCGCGCAGATCGTGGCTGCGAAGCGATGCGCCTCCGGGAAAAAGCGGGGGCTCGTGGAGTTGGTCTACGACCTCAACAATATGCCCGGGGCGATGAAGGAGCTGTCGCTTGCCCAGATGTTCACCTGGTTTGCCCTCTTTACCTTCTTTATTTATGCAACCCCGGCGGTGACGAGCTTTCAATTCGGGAGCGTCGATCCGCGGAGCGAAGCCTACAACGCGGGCGCCAATTGGGTGGGTGTGCTGATGGCGGTCTACAACGGGGTGGCGGCGCTCGCGGCCTTCGTCTTGCCCGAGATGGCCAGGCGCACCAGCCGGGTGACGACCCACGTCGTCTGTCTTGTCATTGGCGGAGCAGGCTTGTGCTCGATGCATCTTTTCAAACAGCCGCACATGCTCCTCGTCTCGATGGGCGCACTGGGTATCGCCTGGGCGAGCCTGTTGACCATGCCGTATGCGATACTCAGCAGCATCGTTCCCTACCGGAAGATGGGTGTGTATATGGGCATGTTCAACCTCTTCGTCGTAATCCCGCAAATCCTTGCCGCCGCGCTGCTGGGTTTGTTGCTCCGCACCGTTTTTCATGGCCATGCAATCAACGCGATTGTTTTGGGCGGCATATCGATGATCGTCGCCGCCGGGCTCATGCTCCGGGTCAAGGATGAAAGGCCTCCGGCGTAACACTCTATGAAGGACCTTTGGTCAATAAGCACAGCTCAACATGGCGATGGCAAAGAGACCATCATGCGACGCGGCAACGTCTACCAGATCGCCAATGGGTACATGGGCTATCGGGGCACCCTGGACGAATTCGGTCCGGAGCAACTGGTGGGGATCACGCTCGCCGGAATCTTCGACCGTGTCGGGTCAGCTTGGCGGGAGCCTGTCAATGCCCCGAATGGCGGCTACACGAGCGTTTCTCTTGGTGGGGTGGAACTTTCCACCCTGGGCAACAAGGTTGCGCGGCACCGGCAGACGCTTCGGTTTGCCAACGCATTGTTCGAAAGGGAGACCGTATTCGCGTCAAAGGGGACAACCCTCGCAATAAAATCCGAGCGCTTCCTTAGTGCCGAGACTCCTAATCTGGGCGTCATCAGGTTCAGTATCACTTGCAACAAGGCGGCTAAGGTAAAGATTCGCACCGGAATCGATGGCAACATCTGGGACCTCAATGGACCGCACCTGCTTCATATTTCAACAAAGGTGCGGGATTCGGCCCTGCTGGTGCAAGGCATCACAAACGAATCATCGAAGAGGGTAGTGGTTGCCGAAGCCGCCGACATTGATTTCGGCGAGGTTTCCTACGATTCCAAGGGCAAACGGAACCTACGAGTGGTGAATCTTCGCGCCGAGGCGGGGAAAGCCTATGTCTTCCATAAGTATTTCGCGGTCTTCACAGATAACGACTCGGTACAAAAGCCGATCGTGCAGACGGCCCTCGAGACCGTCCAACAGGCGAGGTCACTTGGATACGAGGAATGCCTGGCGAGGCACAGTGCTAGGTGGCAGGAAAAGTGGAACCGGAGCGATGTCACGATTGAGGGCGATGACGAGGCGCAACTCGCTCTACGATACAGCATTCTTCAGCTGCTAATGGTTGCTCCGGTCAAAGGCAGCGCAAATTCGATCCCGGCGCGCGCCTTGTCAGGGCAATGTTACAAGGGGGCGATCTTCTGGGACACGGAGATGTTCATGTTCCCGTTTTTCCTCCATACGGACCCCGAGAAAGCGGTCGAGTTGATGCGCTACCGAATCAGGACCCTCGACGGGGCCCGGAGGAAGGCAAAGACCGAGGGCTTGGGCTACCGAGGCGCCTTCTACGCGTGGGAGAGCCAAGAGGCGGGTGACGACGCCTGCTCGTACTTCAATATTGGGGATCCATTCACCGGGAGGACATTGCGTACATACTTCCGCGACAAGCAGGTGCATATCAGCGGGGACGTCGCTATCGCCATGTGGGATTATCACCGGTTGACCGGCGACGACTCGCTGTTGCTCGACGGAGGCGCCGAAGTCATCTTGGAATGCGCCCGATTCTATTTTTCCTACGCCTACTACAAGAGGGAAAAGCGAAGATACGAGATTCTGGATGTCGTAGGTCCAGACGAATATCACGAGCGGGTGAACAACAACGCCTTCACCAGTAGGGTGGCTAAGGAGACCTTCACAATCGCAAACGAGCTGGTGACATATTTACGAAGAAAATATCCGAAGGAATTGCGAACACTGCTCAGAAAACTGCGTATCGCACGTGAGCTTTCCAGCTTCCGACGAGGCGCTCAAAGGCTCTTTGTCCCCGGGCCAGACAAAAAAACCGGGATCATCGAGCAATTCGACGGCTACTTAGGGCTACGAGACTCATCGATCGAGGAGCTAAAAGCCCAAATGGTACATCCAAATGAATATCTTGGCGCCGGGCAGGGATTGGCGGTGCCGACGCAGGTCATCAAGCAGGCTGACGTCGTGATGATGCTGAATCTGTTCCGGACCCACTATTCTGCAGAAATCAAGAAAGCGAACTGGGAATACTATGAACCGCGTACCGAACACGGCTCCAGCTTGAGCGCGTGCGCCTATGCGATGGTGGCGACCGAGTTCAACAATCTCGACTACGCGTACAAATACTTCCTGAAGACAGCGAAGATTGATCTCGAGGCCAAGTACAAGGTGTACGTGGGAAGTGTCTTCATGGGCGGTTCTCACCCGGCCGCAAACGGCGGCGCGTGGATGACGGCGGTCTTAGGTTTTGGCGGCGTGCAGGCGGATGAGAAAAAGGTCGCAATCAATCCGCGACTTTGTCGGAAATGGAAACGGCTGCAGTTTAATCTCGCCTACAAGGGAGACGATTTCCGAATGAATATCACGAAATCCTCGGTGACTATCGCCTCTTCGGGAACGAATGCGCGAATCCGCACCATTTACATAGCTGGAAGACCGGTAAAATGCATACCCGGTCATTTGGTTACGACCAAATATCGGCCGGCTAAATAATTTCGTTCTCCGGGGAGGCTCGGAATCTAGACCCCAATCCCTATGACCCCATCTTTGATACGGCGGGCGCTCATTGTGTCGTGCGCCATCAGCGCAAGCGTGGCGTCGGCGAAAGTCGGGGCAGATTTGCCTTGGACTACTTATGAGGCCGCGGCCATGAAAAGCACGGGTCTCTTGCTCGGTCCGAAATACGATCCAAACTCAGTCGAGACCGAATCATCCGCGCAGAAATGCGTGAAACTTGGAGCCGCCGGGGAATTCGTGGAATTCACAGCGGCGGCGAACGCCAACGCGTTGGTGATCCGCTACAGTCTTCCAGACTCCAAAGAAGGAGGCGGTACCAGCACCAGCCTCGATCTTTATATTAACGGAGAAAGGGTCAGGGTGCTGGCGCTTACGTCCAAATATTCGTGGCTCTATGGGAAATATCCCTTTTCGAACCAGCCTAGCGATGGCAAGCCACGCAACTTCTACGACGAGCTCCGAATAAAGGGCCTGAATATCGCCAGAAACGATGTAATCCGCATTCAGCTAAATACGGGGGATGCATCGTATTGCATCGTGGATCTCGTCGACCTCGAGGACATTCCAGTCTCCCTGGCCGCACCTAAGAATGCGTTGAGTATCCTCGATTTTGGCGCTGATCAATACGGTGAGAAGGACGCCACGGACGCCCTGCGGAGATGTGTCACGGAAGCCCAAAAGCAAAGCAGGCCTGTCTGGGTGCCCGCCGGCGACTACAAACTCACAGGCGAGATACTTGTCCCGTCCTCCGTGACAATTCAGGGTGCCGGCATCTGGCAGACGATTTTTGTTGGAGACCCGATTCTGTACAGTCAACCGGCACGACGGGTACGGTTTAAGCTCGCCGGCAGCCATATTCATTTGGCCGACTTTTCGATCATTGGAAGGTTGAACTACCGCAATGACTCCGAACCGAACGACGGAATCGTCGGCGCAGGCTGCGCTGACTCGTCTATCTCGAACGTCTGGCTCGAACACACCAAGGTGGGAATATGGATCTACAATGGCGAAAACCTCCTGATCGAAGGCTGCCGCCTTCGCAATCTGGTCGCCGACGGAATCAATCTCTGTGTCGGCACGAGTGGAACAGTCATTCAGAACTGCGCCGCCCGTGGCACAGGTGACGATTGTTTTGCGATTTGGCCCGCGGCGTCGGATCAGGGCTTCATTGGGAAAGGCCCCCGGTCTGGAAACAATGTAATCCGCCGATGCACGGGTCAGCTCACATTCCTCGCAAACGGCGCCGCGGTCTACGGCGGGGCCAGCAATAGAGTCGAGGATTGCCGCTTCACCGACATCGGCACCGGGTGCGGCGTACTCATTAGCACAACGTTCCCCACTACCGATGAGATCCTCAAAATCGACAACAACTTCAGTGGCACGACGCTTGTGACAAACTGCGAATTGCTGCGTTGCGGCGGCTATGACCATAGTTGGGCGTGGCGCGGTTCCTTTCAGATCTGCATGGATCGCCGCAGCATCTCGGGGCTCACCGTCAGCCAGGTTACCATTCGGGACAGCATTTCTAGTGGGATGACCATAGTGGCACCTGGGAGCCCCAAAGGTGAGGGCACGCTTTCCGATGCAAAGCTTGAGAGCGTGAATATCACGAATTCGGGAATCGGTGGGTCACCCCACCATGATCTGTGGATCCGGACGGATGCATTCGGAGGCGTTGCAGTGCGCAATTCGGCAATCGCCGACGTTAGGAATGAGTCCGAGCACTTTAGCCTGTTTGGTCCCTAAGCGGGGCGTTAAGCGTTGCCATTCCCGTTTTTACATCCTCACGGCCCTAAAGGACCGGGTTTCCTCGCCGACTAATGATGAAACGACGCAGGAAGGATGATGGACAGAATGCGCCAGGAAGCGGGGGCAAGTCTGCCGAGTTGGCCCACCGTTTCGAGCCGGCCTCTGGCCCTTGCTTGAGCCGGGAGCAGGAACCAGAGACCCACCCAATCACCGGCCTGTGGCATTTGGATGGATCTGGTTGGGCATGTTGCGCGATTCTCGCCGCCCTTCACCAGTAATAGCCGTGAAGCTGAAACGTCACCGCCCTTGGGAGGTTGCTTCAGTAACTCCGTTACTGTCGTTTAGACTGAAAAAGCGGGCGCCCCACGAGCAACAGTCCAGACGAACGAAATCTGTCTCGGGGGCTACAGCGATCGGAGCGAAACCGACCGAAAGGTGGGCGGTCCTTACTTTCCAAACATCTTTGCGATGAAAAAGATCACGATCGCGCCGCCAATGCCTCCGCCGAAAAGCAGGTAAAGCATTGAATAGCCGACGGCGGCGAGGGGCGGGAGAATCAGGGCAAGGTCACACATGGTGGAATGGGGGTTGGCATGGACTGTTCCGGGGATTTCCGAAGGGTGCATTCGGCCGCAATCGGGTCAGGCAGACCCAATGGCGGCCGACCGCGCCTGCTACTTGACGATGAGGTTGTTGCTGACGTCGGAGACCCCTGAGATCGAGGCGGCATCTCTGCCCGCCGCCTTCTTCTGGTCCGAGTTGTCCACAAAACCGCTCAGCTGTACGACGCCCTTCATGGTCTCAACCTTTATCTCGAATGACTTGACCATGTCGTCCTTCAACAACGCCGCCTTCACCTTGGTCGTGATTCCCGTGTCGTCGACGTATTGGCCAGTGCTGTCACTGGTGCGTGTTTCAGCGCAGCCGCCGAGGAACCCGCCTGCTGCAGCAATTCCCGCAAGTGTAGCGATCAAGGCAAGTTTGCGGAGGTTTGGAAATTTCATGATATTCATTATTGGCGTGTTAGGATCTGGATGGATTGTGAGGGAGACCTACTGGCCGAAGACCTTCTTGATCTCTCCGACTTTTTTCTGGACGTGTCCCTCATTCTTTTCGGCGATCCCCTTTGCCTGGAGGCTCGGGCTGCGGAAAACCTTGCCGGTCTCCTCCTTAACCTTCCCGGAGGTGATCTTAGCGTCCCCCTGAATCTTATCGGTGGTGCCTGATTTTGTATCTACGTCGTATGTTTTCATTTTTCTTTAACTTGTTGCGCCCGGATTGGGCATTTGGGTGATGGCGTTGACGATGCGGTTGATTGGTACCCCATATGGAAGGTAGGGTTCGCATTAAGTTGGTGGGGGTTTCACCCCATCTTTGGCCTATCACCGCCCAGGGTCGAATTGCGTGCCGGATCCGCCATTCCGAGAAAAGTAAGGGCATATGATTGGAAACACCCCTCATCCACGGGACGGCCACGTCGCAGGACCGGCGCTTATCCCGGAGGCACAATGGAACCTCGTGGAGACGCCTTACTCGAAGGAGGCGAACACCCCATAGGAGCAGATTCGTGCAGGTGCTACCTTGCGGCCGCCGTGAACCTCTCGCCCTTGGCCATTGTGTTTCTCCCACCCGCCGTCGGTGCCGGTTATTACTTTGGCGGCCCCGTCATAGGCAGCGTCTGGGTTGGAGTGATCCTGTTGACGTGCTTGGCTCTGTCTCTTCAGTGCTGTTTCGCGTCAAACAAATCCAAACGGGACACGAAATCGTAATCCGTGGGCTCAAACGCGGAGGGGAGCCTTACGTCGGGCATCCGCGGGCAGTCAGGGAGGTTCTCGTGAAATCCCCAAAGCACCGGCCGCGCGCGGTCGAAACCGGTATTATCTCGGGCGGAGCACGCTCCCCCGAGTACGGTCGCCTTGTCTCAGTATGCTACGGCCGCGAGGCCCGTTAGCCTCTTAGCGTAGCACCAAGACAATAACTACGATGAGCAGGACGAGGCCCAAGCCTCCGCCAATATAGATGGCACTTGCAAAAACGGGAGCGAATAGGAGATGCATGATGTATCTTTTGTTTGGATGGCAAGGTATTCGCCACCGCTATCCTAGATACAGTACTCTATGGGCGACCCCGGAGCTATGGGTCCTTAACCTACTTCGGCGAGATGCGTCCCCGCCGCAAATCGGCCCTTATGAGTTCCGACGATCGAGGGCGAACATGGCAAGATGGTGGGAGAGGCGACCCTTGCGCCGCCGGCTCCAGCCTGCTCACAGCATCCATGGCCGGGGAACTTTTATGAAGGGTAGGGTGGGAGGATTCAAACCCGGGGCCTCAGATTAAATCCGCGATATCTGTGCCACTTTGCGTCACTCCCATCCTCCGGAATAACCTTTTGCACCTTTCTTTGTGTCGCGCGGGCCGAAGCGCCACGAGACCCACTTGCCTGGTTGCGGCGAATCATACCCCTTGGAACCGCCAGCCTGACAATGTGGTCTGTACCTTCATGAATATCCATGCCGGAGGTTCCGCCTCGATTTGGATGGACACAACGGCACTGCCGGGATTTCCCGTCCTCGCGGCCAATGAGCGGGCTGACGTGTGCGTGGTTGGCGGTGGGATCGCTGGCCTCACCACCGCCTATCTTCTCACGCGCGCTGGGAAATCGGTGATCGTGCTGGAAGCCGGTTCATTCGTCTCGGGGGAGACGCGGCGCACCACGGCGCATTTGGTGACCGCATTGGATG
>Ga0302267_10001780_pt1 | contig 26904 bp, 16 predicted proteins | sample III_Bog_E1_3_FD_194555 | JGI IMG/M metagenome (GOLD analysis project Ga0302267, IMG submission 194555) | Peat permafrost microbial communities from Stordalen Mire near Abisko, Sweden - III_Bog_E1_3 | ecosystem: Environmental > Terrestrial > Soil > Wetlands > Peat | place: Sweden: Abisko...
ATTCGCGTGGCTGGAAAAGTACCGCAGACTCTGGAAGAACTGCGAGCGAAAACTCAATACCAGCCTACAAATGATCCACTTGGCCGTTCTCAGACTACTGCTCAGAAGATCGTAAACAGGCTCTTAGCCCCCGAGGGAATGCTCGCTTCCAAAAATCCAATCTTTTCCCTTCCGGGGGGAGGAGGGGGATACCCACGATTGCTCTGGTTTTGAGCATTCCTGAGTTGCTACAGACCATAACTCTTTGTCATTCCGTAGCGCAGCGGAGGAATCTGCTTTTCCTCGTGAAAACTCCACGCAGAAAAGCCTCCATCTCAGGAGGCTTTTCTCTAATCATCAATGCGCATTGAGCGAGTTTACGGAACGATGGTCTGTGATGCGTGCGAACCATTCGCCACAACCGTCAGACAGGTTGGTTGTCCAGAGCCGGTGAAGGGAGAGTTTTGAACGGCCGTCAATCCGCCCGTTCCCGTATTGAGTCTCTCGCCGGTAACCGTGTTGTCCAGACTGTCCGAGGTGAACAGGAAGTTGCCGATTGCGGGATCAATGGCCACACAGGTTGGTCCAGCTCCTGTCGCAGTCGCATACGCACCGACTGCTGGCGACGCTGTTCCTGTTGCCGAATCAATCGCATAGCCCTGCACGGAACTGGCGTTATAGTTCACCACGTAGATCAGCTTTCCAGTCGGATCAATGGTGAGGTTCGCCGGATAAAGTCCCGTGTTGAACGGTCCATTGACCATAGCCAGAAGATTTCCGCCGCTCTGCACCGAGTAGCCGATCAACTGGTTCGAGGTCTGATCGGTCACATAGACGAACCGCGAGGTCGGATCCTCGGCAATTGCGCTGGGAGTCACGCCAGCGGCGACTCCAGAGACCAGTGAATTGCCCGCAGTTCCGACAATCGATGTTCCCGATACCGTCGTCAGCGCGCCAGTCGTCGTGTTCTGCGAGAAGCCCAGAATCATACCAGTCGTCGAAGTCTGCTGATCCACCACATAAACATAGTGGTTGAAGTAGCTCGTCGTAATCCCCACCGGATTCTTGCCCACCGGCTGAAGCGATACCGATCCCAGCGAGTTATCCGCATTCACCGGGAAGATCGACACCACGCCTGTTCCCGTAGACGCGCCAGCCACATAGGTGTTCGTTACATACAGGAACGCTCCCTGCGGATCGATCGCCACCGCCGTCGGATGCGCTCCTCCGGTTGCGTAGACGTGCTGCGAGGCGAGCGTACCATCGCCCTGCACCGCGAACTCCTGCACCGTCGAGTCGCCCTGATTGACCACATAGACGAACTTGCCGCTCGGCGTAGCCACCAGCGTCACCGGATTGTTGCCTGCGGCGATCGGGGTACCGATCTCCGAGAGCGCTCCCGAGTCAAAGTCGATGGCGTACTGATCGATCAGCCCCGGATTGCTCTTGTTCGTCGTCATGTAAACGTACCCGACCGTGTAGTCGAGCGAGCAGGACGCGAGGCCCAGAACCATCGCCAGAGAGACCACCGAGAGCTTCATCGTACGACTGATCGTATGCAAGTTCATCTGATTCCTTCATCCCGGCAGCTTGCGCCGCCTGCTGAAAATCCTGTCCTGCCTGTTGCTCGTCCAGCCGCAATCTCTGCAAGCCAGCACATTGCCCAAATCTCTCTACCACAGCGAAATCTACCGCAGCGGTAGCGCCGGAACGATCACCGCACAGGTCGGCAGAGCGCTGCCACTGAACGGAGTTCCCTGAATCTGATCCAGACTGCCGTCCTGCGCGTTCAACTGCTCGCCTGTAATATTGCCGCCAAGCTGGTTCGATGTATACAGATACTCCGCGTGGCTCGGATTGGCGTTGGTCGGCGCACCATTGACCGCAATGCAGGTTGGCCCCGTTCCAGTCGCCGAACTCGCCGCCACGGTTGAACGTACCGGAAGCCCGCTCGCGTTCAAGGTATATCCATCCACGGCGTTCGCGCCGTAAGCCGCCACATACAGATACTTCCCACTTAGATCGAACGACATTCCCATGGGGTTAGCATCGGTCGGAGTCTGACCAATCCAGGTCGGAACGCCGCTGTTCAGCGTGTAGGCAGCCACAACGCCCAGCGCCTGATCGGTGACATAAAGATGCGTCCCCGTCTTGTCCTCGATAATTCCATTCGGAGCCGAGCCCGACGTGTAGCCGAAGGAAGCGACGTTGCCAGAGTTAATTGTCTGATTCGGAAGCAGAGTCAGCGCGCCTGTCGTCGCATTCTGTGCAAAGCCTAACAGGTTGGCCGTGCTGGCTGAATCCTGCTCGATCACATAGACGAAGTTGCCCAACGTACTGGTCACAATCCCTACCGGATTTCGGCCCACCTTCACCGTAGTCGGAGTTCCCAGCGTATTGTCTGAGTTGATGGGGAAGATGCTAACTCCGCCTGGACCTGGATTTGCAAGAGAATACAACTGCGATCCGTCGGCATTGTTCTGATAGGTAAACGTCACATAGAGAAACTTGCCCGCCGCATCGATTGCCGCCGCAGTCGGAAGGCTTCCCGAAATGTTGTAGGTGTGCTGCGGATACAGTTTGCCATCGGTTCCAATGCCAAACAACGTCACATCGGAGTCAAAATTATTGACCGTATACAAGAAGAGGTTGTTGGGTGCGGCAACGATAGCAACCGTATCTCTTCCACCAGCATCAATCGGCGAGTCAGCCAGCGGAAGCAGCGAGCCTGACTGATAGTCGATCTGATAGCCATTGATGAAACCATGGGGCAGCGCCTTCGACGTCGCCATATACAGGTACGCGACGGTGTAGTCATTACTGCACGCCGTGAGGCCGAGCGCCATCGCCAGAGACAACATCGAAGCCGTCACCACACGGCCCATCGGTTTCAACTTCATTGCATAACTCCGGGGCAAACGATCTCCACCCCCATCCCGCTCGGAAGGGGCGACCATCGCCTGACTTCCGAGCACCTGCATCCTGACGTTTCAACTGAACAGACTTTCGACTGCTTACCGATGCGAGCCACGGAACAACTGAGCTAATCGACGTTTCCGCTTACAATAAGACACCCTGCCGGCCCCGAGAATGCGGTAAATGACGAACCGCGTGTCAGACTCGTGAGTTGACCGGTGTTCTGATCGATCAATCTTCCAGTAATCGTTCCGTCGTTATTGGACGTGTAGAGATACTGGCTCGATGGATCCTCCACCATGCATACTGGCCCGCTTCCGACCGGATAGGGATTGCTGCTATCCGATACCGGCTGCAACTGGCCCGTCGACTCGATCACATACGCCGAGATCGTGCTATTGGCGTAGTTCGTGTTGGTGCTGCTCTGGTTCGCTACATAGAGATACTTGCCCTTCGAGTCGGTCAAGCTGTAAGCCGGCTTGGACGTCGTTGCCAGATTCGACACCGCGCCGCCAGACTGCACACTCAGCGAGCAGTTCGCTCCTGGCGTGAAGGGAATCACCGCTCCCCCGGTAGACAGCGACGAGCCTGAATCCGTCACATAGATACTCGTACCCGTGGCGTTGATCGAAGTCGCTTTGACGGTATTCAAAGGAATCGACGAACTGGCCTGCAGTGCAAGCTGGCCATTGCTGCCAATTCCATACGGGAAGACCGTCTGATCCGAATCGAGCGTGTAGATGCAGCTACCGCTGCTGCGCATGGTAATCGGAGCCTTGCCCACTTCGAAGTAGTTCAACTGCTGCCCAGCGCTATTCTTCTGTAGCTGGTTCGGCACAAGCTGCAAACGCCCCGTGCTGCCGTCCACTCCGAAGACCGTGATATCCCCGTTGCCCGAGGTCGCGTAGTCCGGAGCCTGCGAGTCGAGAACATACAGGAAGCTTCCCGTTCCATCTACCGCAGCCCAGATTGGCGCGTTTCCAGCAGTGCTGTACGAGTTCTGGAAGGTTAGAACGCCGTCCTCGCCTACCGCGAAGACCGAGACGTTACCGTCTCCGTTGCTAATCCCGCTGGCGTTCAAGGTTCCCTTGTTCACAACGAAGACAAAATTCCCCGCCGCCCGCACCACCAGAGACACCGGATTGGTCCCGCCCGAGGAGTAGGGCGAGTTGACCATCGCGGTCAGATTCCCCGTGTAGTCGTCAATCTTGAAGCCCGCGATCTGGTTGTACTGCGTACCCAGAACCCACATGAAACCGGCCGTGTAGCCGCCACAAGCCGACATGCCCAGTACTACCGCCATGGATACGACCAAGGCCCGCGAAATCCGGCCAATCCTGCTCAACGTCATGCGCTTCCTTAATCCTCGCTGGCGGCCTGACTGCGACGCACCTTATACTGCGAGCAACTCTTGGGGATACGAATCCTGATCTATTGTAGAAGCTACGGAGACTTTGCGCCACTTTCGATAGAACACTTTCGACAGAAACAGCGATCTACGGCCAGATGGTTCGGATATAGGCGATAGAACCACCTCGACCCGCTCCAAATCTAGAAAATCTTCATGTGAATCGTCAGATACTTCTTGGGATCCTGACGAATGGTCGTCACCAGCGTCGTACTCTCGGTCAACAGCTTATTCAGATTGGTATACGCTGTATCGTCAGTCGCCAACTTGCCCAGCGTTCCCTTGCCGTCGCTGATGGCCGTCACCAGCGCATCCGTCTTGGTCAACGTATCGTTCAAACTCCGGGCAAATGCGGGATCCTTGATCAGCATTCCAACCGATCCCTTGCCCGCATCGGCATCGGCCAGAATCGAGTTCATATGAGCCAGCGAAGCGTTCGCGTTGTTATATAGCGACTCGTCCTTCAACAGCTTCCCCGCCGAACCCTTGCCGCTGTTCAGTTGTGTCGCTATCTCATCCAGCTTTCCGGCGGCGTCGTTCAACCGGTTGTACATGGTGTCATCGGTCATCAGCTTGCCCACCGAGCCACGCCCTTCGTTGAGCCCGACCTCCAGCTTATTCAACTGATCGACCGTCGCCACAGCTTTGTAATACAGGTCTGGATTATTGATCAGCAGTCCAATCGACCCCTTGCCCGACTGCATGTTGTCGACGATGAGATTCATCTTCGCCAGCACCACGTTCAAGCTCTCAATCGTTCCCTGACTGGCCTTCACCACATCCTGAATACTGGGCGTCTCCACCGTCTTCAACACGGCGCCATCTTCAATCGTCGGCCCGGTTGCAAGCTGACTATTGACGTCAACGACCGTATCTCCCAGAACGCCCACCGTGGACAGCGCGGCGGTCGAGTCCGTGTGCAGACTTCCCTGATACTTGTTGTCGACCTGCATAATTACTTCGACCGGAGTCAGTTTGCGCTCTCGCTCCGTGGAAACAAGAATCCTCTTCACGTTCCCAATAGTGACGCCTTCCAGATTTACGGGCGCGCCAACCTTCAGCCCAGCCGAGTTCTCAAAGTACGTCGTCACCATCAGCTTGTGCGAGAAGACGCCCAGCCCCGACGTACTCGTCATCAGAAACAGAAGCACCGTCAGAACCGCAACCGCCACCAGAACGATCACGCCAACCTTCAGTTGCGACCACCGAACCTCCTGTTCGCTAGGCATATATCTCCTCAGTCCTCTCCGTCGAGAGAGCCTAAACTACTCCATCAAACTAATGTAGGCCCTACTGTGAAGGGTACCATCCAACAACCATCCTGCATAAGCTCACCATGCCACGACTAGAGAATTTTAGGCATTGCTACAAACCAACTAGAACATTTAAGACATTGCTATAAACCAATATGTTTGTCATTCCGTAGCATCTTTTGTTTGTCATTCCGCAGCATCTTTTGTTTGTCATTCCACAGCATCTTTTGTTTGTCATTCCGTAGCATCTTTTGTTTGTCATTCCGTAGCGAAGCGGAGGAATCTGCTTTCCCTCGTCGCAGCACGGTCTACACCTTTACCTAAAATTCTCTAATCGCAGAAAAAGGAGAGCCTTCCTCAAGAAGAAGAGCCAACAGCTTACAGACTTGAAGCTGTCTGTAAGCTGTTGGCTCCATGTTTTGCCGATCACTTTAGCAATCGGTGGTTAGAAGACCAGTCTTCCGGAGAACTGGAAGGCGCGAGGATCGCCACTGGCAAAATTGAGCGTACCAAAGGCGGTCGAGCTATCAACATTGACACCGATCTGGTTGTTGGCAGAGTTGTTGCCAAAGGTGACGTGATTGGTCACGTTCTGGCAGTCAACCCCAAAGACAAACTTCGTCCGGCCATATACATCAAACGTGCGACGAAGCGCGCTGGTCAGACGATAGACGCTCTGTCCACGCAGCCCGTAAGGAGCGATACGCGGTGCATCGCCGATCATGTAGTTGGCCGAATCGCAGAACGGCCCGGATGATGAAACGCATGGAATCGGAGTGGCTGTGGTTGAGCCGACGCCGCCGCCCGGAACACTGGAAAGACCGCCGACGAGATATTGCCGGCTTCCTAGATTGGCAGCCGTAGCACCCTGCCCCCATCCACCGTTCTGACGGACGCTTCCATGGAAGCTGGGGTTGACATCTGGCATACACTGCCCACTCTGGCCCGTAAATACCGTGGACATAGCATTCTGTGTAGAGGCGCACGTTGCAACGATCGCCAGAGGAAGCCCAGAGGTGTACTGGAAGATGTGCGAGGTCTCCCAACCGGTGAGGATCGCACGTGCGTAGCGATTCTCGCCGCCAATGTGGCCCTTGCCGATGGGCAGTTTGTATACACCGAAGACACTTAGGTTCTGCGGCTGGCTGTTGGTGCTGAGCGAACGATCAATCCGATTCTGCGACCAAGCAACGCCGGTTGCGGTGACGTTGGCTGGCAGTGCATAGCCGCTGCGCGCCGTACCCGCATCGTCGATGTTCTTCGAGTAAGTGTAGTTGACGTTGAGGGTCAGCCCATGCGACTCGCGATGAGCAATCGAGAGCTGGAAGGCGTTGTAGTTGGTGTTGGCCACATCACCCCAGGTATCGGTTGTTCCAGAGTACTGCGGCATCCAGGTCAGCATGTGCTGAATGGTTGCGTTGGAGTTGAGAGCCGCAGCCGCAGTGTATCCGGCATAGGGAACGGGAATCGTGATTCCAGTCGCCGCCGTTGCTGCCGCAATGTTTGCCGGAGTCGCAGCCTTCGCTAGATTCAATCCCAGACCAAACCACTTGGGATCGAGTTGGCCGGACTGGAGACCACGCATGTTGGACGCACCACCGATGAAGTGGCCCTGGCTGCCAGAGTAGTTCGCTGTGACCGTAATAGCCTTGGTCACCTCACGCTGGATTCCAAAGTTGTAGAAGACTAACTCTGGGGCGCGAGCCGAAAGATACGGATCTGCATAGGAGATGCCTGTTCCGTTTCCAGCGGAGGTACCCGTTGCGCCGTTGCACGGAGCGAAGCCTTGCCCGGAGCATACATAGAACCCAGTACCCAGAGTCTGGCTGGTAGCCGTGATCGGTGCAATCGCAGGCAGCACATAGCCCGGTCCGCCAAAATTGGCATTCGACTGAGAGAATCCAGAGGTCGTATTCAGATAGAACGCCGGCCCCGTAGTAATCGAATCGGTAAAGCTGGCGGAACTGTTAAACCCAGCCTGCCCGGTTCCGGTTGCTGCACCACCCGCGCCGCCCGTACCGCCATAGTGCGAGTAGAGTACGCCCCAGCCACCACGGAAGACGGTCTTCTCGTCCGGCGAGTAAGCGAAGCCAAGACGCGGCCCGATGTTCTTGTAGTAGTTGTTGACCGGAGAGCTACAGTTGCAACTGATCCCCGAGCCACGGTTGCCAGCAAATTGCAGTGAACCCATATTCCCGGTGATTGGATTGGCAATATTCGGATTCAGGAACGACCAGCGATCCTGCGACTCAGTATAGGTTGGAATGTAATCCCAACGAATACCAAGGTTCAACGTCAACTTGGGCGTGATCTTGTAATCGTCCTGGAAGTAAATAGCAAAGGGCTTATAACGTCCGCCCAGCACACTGTACGGTTGCGCAGTCTCGCTTGTGCTGCCAACTGCACCCATCATATAGCTGGCATACGAGTATCCCGTATTCGCAGTATATGCAGAGGCGCTAGCCAGGCCAGCAGTCTCATTAGTGCTCCAGTTGAGCGTGAGGGGCAGGGAGGCACCGTCCGCAGTGCTAGCGTTATCCTCTAGCCACTGATACTGGAAGCCCATGCTGATGGAGTGTTTGTCCTTCAACCACTGCACGTTATCCTTCAACGTGTAGGTCTCCGATACGCTGGTTCCGGTAGTGCTGGGGCCAGCCCAGGTAGCTTGAGAATTGCTCCCCGCAAAGATGCTGATCGGGAAGTTCGTGGAGGCCTGACCTGCTGGAAGTCCCTGAATGCCTGCTGCAACTGGAGAGTATGCAGGAGTGCCGCTGGTGAGGTTCTGCACCGGAGGTCCGCCGAAGTTCATGAATCCAAACTTGAGCTGATTCAATAGTGCTGATGTGATGATATAGGTGTGCTCGATCTCGGCCCAGTGTCCTCCAACGATCGATGCGGTGTCAGCCAAGTACGGAACCGGCAGGTTCGCCGTGGTCGAAGTATAGGGAACCGCGTGGCGATTACCGCCCGTGATCAGCATCGACAACGACTGCTTGGGGGAGATGGTGTAATCCACGCGTCCGGAGTACATCCAGTTGTCATAGCCGCTGGGGATTCCGCCGATGAAGTTGTTCTGAATCACACCTGTCGTGTTGACCGTCGGAGTAGGCAGGAAGCTCGCCATGTACTGCGAGATATTGGAGATCTCGCCCGCCGGGATTACATTGACCTGCGCCGCACCGCCCGGAAGCAAGGTGGGCAATCCGTTCGCACCCGTTCCAGTGGCCGGAGGGCCATATCCGAACTGATAGCGGCAAGGGCCGGTCGTGCTATGCGCCGAGCAGCTAGCTTGCGAGGTAGGATCGTAGATCTTGTATCCCGGAGCCGTGCTGAGGCCAACACCGCCCTGAGCCGTGGTGAGAAGTTCCTGGAAATTACCCTGACGCATCAGAGTGGTTGGCACCGTGCTAGCGCTTGGGTTGGCCGCCTGACGCGAACGGAACTTGTCGTAAGTCGCATAGAAGAATATCTTGCGACCATTGGTAAGATAGGGAATCTTGACTGGGCCGCCGACAGCAAAGCCCAGCTCAGCCTGATGCTCTGCCGGCTTGGGGCCATTCACCTTGATTGCCGTACCATAGGTCGAGTCGAGCGGGTTGGTATCGACGACGGAGATCTGGTTGCCGGGTGCGCCGGGCTTGGTGGAGAAGCTCCATGCATCGAAGGCCGTGTTGCGGAAGAAGGCGAAGATTGCGCCGTGGTACTGGTTGCCGCCGCTCTTGGTGTTGTAGTTCTCCAGCCCCGCGCCCTGATACTCAGCCGAGAAGCCACTGGTAACGACCTTGACCGAATCGATTGCCTCAAACGGAATAATGTTGAAGACAGGACGATTATCCCCCTGCTGGCTGGCTGTGGTAAGAGGCAGACCATCGACGTACAGTTCACCCAGACGCTGCGCCGTTCCGCCGATGACCGAAGAACGTCCACCAGCAGGAACCTGCGCGCCGGGCAATAGATTGGAGAACTGCGTGATGTCGCGCTGCTGCAAGCCTGTAATCATTACGGGCAGATCGGCGTACTCTTTGCTCTCGATGACTCCACCGAGGGTCGGGCTAGTAGTGTCGAGCGCGGGAGGAGCCTCGGTCACGGTGATCGTCTGACTCTCGGAACCCAGCCTCAGTTCCACGTTAAGGCCGAGGGTACTCATAGCGTCAACCGTCAGGTTCTCCTGCCGGTATGTGCTGAATCCATTGGCAGTTACCGTAATAATATAGGTTCCCGGAATTAGCGGGGAGAGGTTATACAGTCCGTCTGCCGAGGCAGTACGCTTGGTCTCGACTCCGGTCGCGACGTTCTGCGCCACCACCGTAGCCTTGCCGATAAGCGCGCCCATACTGTCGGTCACGGTACCGGAGATCGCTCCCTGACCGCCCGTCTGCGCAAACAGCGCACTCGGCACGACAGCCAGAGCAACTAGCAGGAGAAGACAACAGACAACTCCGCTACGACCTTCAGGAGCGAATAGTTAGATGAAACAGTCTTGAAATTCATAGCGCCTCGAACAAAAAAAGTTGGAAATGTCCCGTTTCGCGGGAACCCGATAATTACTAAATTGAGAGTTCGAGGATTATGGCCGTTCATGGTCAGCAATGTCAATTGTTTGTTAAATTTTCTTTGCGGGCAGGAACCACCTCTGCAAACAGCCTATAGAATCAACCCTCGGCGTTCACGCACACGCTTCCGCACACGGCTATCCTTACTGCCGGATCTTTCAGCCTGCATGAAATTCAGTTGACACAGAGATGTAGCGTCTAGTCGATGCCCATCGTCGCGTCTATGTCGATGGTTAGCGCGTCACGGCTCACCAGCATCGAGTGCAGCATCAACGAGTTGAGCGTCAGCGAATAGCCAGTTGTCGCTACCGACTGGCTCAGCAGCTTGCGCATCATATCCGCCGCGTTGATCTTCATCTTGGACGGCAGTTCGCGGCTCAAAAACGGCGTCAGCATAAAGTTCAGCGCGGAATTGTCGCTAAATTTTTCGATCTTCGCATCGCGGAAGCCCACAATCTCTCCCTCGGCCTCCGGCACCAGCGAAACCACCACATCGGTCGCCAGACCAACCCCTACGCACTTGCCGCCAAAGGCCTTGCCCAGCTTCGCCCGGGTGAAGACATGCACCACGATACGGTCGTCCTTGAAACTGACGTGCGGGTCTTCGACGCTGACCGCGCAGGGCTGGGTCGCATCGCCCTTCAGGTAGTAACGCCCCTCGGGGCCGTTGAAGAGCTGCATCCGCAGCGTCCGCTCCAGCGCCTGCTGCGAGACCTTTACCTCTAATGCGCGGGCCATCCGCGCTCCACCCATCCCAAAGACTGCCAGAACCAACACACAACGCAACAAGGATTTCATCTTGTCTATAAAGATAACGCCGCTAGCACAACGCTTGCTGTCTCTGCCGTCACAGGACGACAGGCTTTTTAAAAAACCAACGCTCCGTCGAGTGAAGATCCCGAAGGAATGATTCACTTTGCTGTGAGCGCGCTGCCGTTGCTATCGGCTACTTCCAGACGCACATAGTCGTAGAGGATGCCCTGTGTCCAATTTTTCGCATGATTAATCAGTTCGATGTGGTTCTCTCCTTGCCGCAACAGGGATGCGTCGAACGGGAAATCTCGTTCCGCCTCAGTCGAGCGAATTCCGTCGCGATGCATGACGCCGGAGTTAGGCAGATCCGCTTTTCCCACCGAAGTTCCATTCACAGAAACTTCCATCGAATTTCCACGCGATCCGCAGATGGCAACTCGCAAAACAGCTTTTCCTTGCGTCGCTTTCGGCATATCGAACGTGACCCGCCACGTGGTTCCTGTATATTTACCGTCCTCCGTCTTATGCGGGGGCTGCACATAGTTCCAATCCTTCGTCCAGTCGCTCTTCCCCATGACGAAATTCACATCGTTCGGAAATTCTTTCGGATAGAGGTTATAAAGCCCCCACTGCCAGTAATGATCGCCATGCCGAAACTCTGCGGCACTTCGATCTGGAGTGCCAATCTCCCACGCCTGACGGCCATATCGCAGAGGAACCCACGTCAACTCACCAAGGTCGATCACCTTGCCCGCCACCACTGAAACGTCGGCCTTGCTGTACTCGCCTAGAATCCCATTGTTGAAGGCATAGAGAACATACTTCCCCGGTCGCGCATTTGGGATGGTAAACGCGCCGGATTGATCCGCATGTACCCAATACTCATAGTGTTTCCCATCAAGCTCCCACGTGATGGATAGCGGCTTTCGGGCGCCATCCACTCCAATGTAAGGAGGCATAGCCAGCCCGACCCACGCATTCGACGCATTTGCTTTCGCCTGCTGCGGATCCTTCACTATCAATTGCCCGCGTACCGCGCCGCGCTCCGAGGGAGCGGCGTAGCCGGGATCCTTCACCCACGCGTAAGGCCATTCCTTTTTCTCAACCGCAGCGCGAGCCAGTGCATCCTTCCACATCGCGTCCGAAGTTGGTCCGCTGTTGCAGTACATCACAAAAGGTCCAACGACTTTGTTCCAATATTCGTTCTGCCCGATAGAGATCGGGACGCCGCCGTAGTGCGAACCATGCCAGACGAACAACAGCGTCGGATCGGCAGGCAGCGAATTCTTTAGATCAATGTGCCCGGTCAACTCAACCTTGGTCGGAGGAGCATTAATGTATTCCAGGCTTGGAATCACATACCAGACGCCGATGTGCTTCTGGGTACTCGTCCATCCCCAGGCCGGGGTCTCGGAGAGTACAGCCGAGTAGTCGTATTTATGTTCTACCTGACCTGCATGAATGCCGGTGGTCATTCGGCGGGCTTCGGCAAGGTTCAGCTTCGAACCTTGGAACCAGTCGTCTGGGCGGATCATGTCCGTGTTTCTCCGGCTGTCGATGGTCAAATGATCGAAGATATCGGGCTTCAGCTTCAGCGTGACCGTTGAGATCTCCACATTGAACGCCGGATAGCCAGGCTTGTGGGTCACCGAGGTCCAGCAGTAGATGCCTGAGTCGCCGCGGCGCAGAGCGTAGCGAATGACAATATCCAGCGGCTCTGTTCCAGTCTGGCCGGTGTACGGCATGTTGATCTCGACCTCACCCATCTCCCCGCCATTTGTGCTGGGATCCTGAGTAATAATCGCTGGCATCGCTTGCGACTTTTTGACTACATTCATCTCGCCGGGAGAATTGCCATACACATTCCAATAGCCGGAATCTACTACATCCAAACCGTTGTATCGCAGTGCAATCACATTGGCGTTCGTCTTATTGATCTTCAGCGAGATTAGACCATTTGCCAGCGTCACAGCGTTATCCGAATCAGTCACGCTCACCGGGGCGTCCGTGCTGCCTTGCGCCTGCTGCGGGGCCTTTGCCTCTAATGCGCAGGCCATCCGCGCTCCCCCCACTCCGAAGACCGCCAGCACTAACACGCAACGCAACAAGGATTTCATCTTGCCTATATTCCCTAGTAATGGTGAAAGTCTCTAAGCGACAGGAACCAGCGCCGCGTCAGCAGCCGTCACCTCGACGGTTGCCGACGCCAGTCCCTGCGAAGTGACAGTTACGATCAACGCTCCAGTCTCGCCGCGCCTGCTCTGCACAATCGCCATGCATAGGCCGTTGAAGGCACTGCGTTCGCTGGCGCGATCCGGCTCGTGGCAACTGGGATCGCCGTTGCCCACGCCGATCACGCTGCCCGGCCCGCTCACCGACCACGTCACCTTGTTGTCCGCCAGCGGCACGAGCCTGCCCTGCGCATCGACGATGCTCACGTTGATGACTGCCAGATCCTGCCCGTCTGCCGCGATCTTCGTGCGATCCGCCACGGCGACAATCTTCGCCGCCGCGCCTGCCGTCTCGCGCTTGTCGATCAGCACGACCTTGCCGCCCTTGCTGGCGCGCGCCTCAATCACTCCCGGCGCGTACTTCACCTTCCACACCAGATGCCCGTTCTTCTTCACCGGCTGCGAGCCTTGGCTTTTGCCGTTCAGGAACAGCTCAACGCTCTCCTGATTGCAGTAGGCCCAGACCTCGACCTCCTCATTCTCCTTGCCAGCCCAGTTCCAGTGGGGCAGAATGTGCAGCACCGGCTCGGAACTCCACCATGTCTTGTAGTACCAGGCGGTGTCCTTGGCAAAGCCGCAGGTGTCCAGAATGCCGAAGTGCGAGCTGATGCATGGCCACTTGTAGGGAGTCGTCTCGCCGCGATAGTCGAAGCCGGTCCACGCAAATCCTCCGGCCAGCCACTCGCGTTCGTCGTAGAAGCTCCACCACTCCTCGGCAGTATTGCCCCAGTTCGGCTTGTCCACGTCATAAGCGTTCATGTAGCCGCGCGCCTTGTCGTCGGCGAAGATGCCGCGCGTGGCCAGCGTGCTGGCCGTCTCCGTGCCGATGATCGGCTGCTGTGGATGCTCCTTGTGATACGCGTCAATCGAGCCATCGTGATAGTTGAAGCCCTGCACGTCCACCACGGTCGAAACGCCATCTCCGCCATAGCCACCGTTCATCGCCACCGTCGCCACGCGCGATGAATCGAGCTTGCGTTGCAGCCGCTTCATCGACGCCACAATCCTTGCGCCCCGCGTACTGCCCTGCTCCGGCTCCTCGTTGCCCAGCGACCAGATCACCACGCTAGGATGATTTCGGTCGCGCTTGATGAGCCGCTCCAGTTCGCTCAGCCCTTCAGGGTTGGACGACATCATGCGCGTCTCGTCCATCACCAGCATTCCCATGCGGTCGCATGCGTCGAGAAACTCCGGCGTCGGATGATTGTGCGAGGTGCGGCAGCCGTTCGATCCCATCCACTGTAGCCGCTCGATGCGATAGGCCTGAATGCGGTCGGGAATCGCCTCGCCCACCCCCGCGTGATCCTGATGATTGCACGTTCCCTTGATCTTCACCGGCCTGCCGTTGAGCAGGAATCCCCTGTTCGCGTCGAACTTCAGCGTACGAATCCCAAAGCTCGCCGAGTCGCGATCTGCAACCTTGCCATCCACCTCCAGCGTGGTCACCGCGCGATAGAGATTGGTCGGCGTCTCCAGCGACCAGAGCTGCGGCGATGCAACCCGCGCCTGCATGGCAAACGTATGCGCCTCGCCTGCGGCAAGCAACGCCGCATCGGAGACCAGCGTCGCCACCGTCTGCCCCGAAGCGTCCACCAGCGCAGCATGAATCCGCGCTGTAACCGCCGCATCGCTCTCGTTCAGCACTTCGCTGCTGAGAAACACCGTCGCCGGATCGGAGTTGGAGATCGCGCCAGCCTTGGCAAACTCCGTGCGCACATAGTTTCCCCAGCGCGCAATGTGTACCGGCGCAGTCTTGCTGAGCCACACATGGCGATAGATCCCCGCGCCCTCGTAGAACCATCCCTCGTCAAGCGACGCGTCCACGCGAACCACCAGCACGTTGGCTCCCGGCCTCTGCATTCCCGCCCGAATCTTCTCGGCCTCCTTGCCGCTCGCCTTGGCCAGCTTCGCCTCGTCCGCTGCAAATTTGTCCATCGCGGCCTTGTCCGCGAAGTTGGCAAAGTCCGTCAGATCGACGTTCAACGGCGCATAGCCGCTCATATTCTCAGCGATGAAGTGGCCATTGAAGAAGATCGTTGCGTTGCGAAAGATTCCGTCGAACTCCACCGAGATGCGTCGCCCCACATCGCTCGCCGGCAGTACAAACTCGCGCCGATACCAGCCCACGCTGCTCTCGGGATACTCCCGTCCCAGTGGCTTGCCCCCATGCTCCACCAGCGTCGAATCGTTGACGAAGGGCAGGTCGATCGCCCAGTCGTGCGGCAGATCCACCTTGTTCCATTTGGAGTCGTCGAACTTCGGCTTTGTCGGCCCGCCGACCTGCCCGGCCTTGGCGAATGTGCCTTCACGATCCAGCTTGCCAAAGCCAAAGTCCTTCTTCGGATCGCAAGCGTGGCCCAGGGCAAAGCGCCAGCCAAAGTCCAGAGACAGCCTCTCGCGCAGCGTATTTGGCTCATTCACCGCAAGCGAAGTTGCAAACGCATCAGACTCCGCCAGTGCAAGGCGCGTCTCGCCCGCCACTCGCGGCTCGTGCGACTCCGCCAACAAATCGCCTCCCGCCATCACTCCAGCCGATGCAGCCAGCCCAACCTTCACCAAGTCGCGTCGCGTCCACTTGCCCATGCCTGCCATCTCCCTCGAAGCTCTGTCGCGTTCAGGCAAAGTCCATTCGTCGCCAAGCGCGCGTCATCCACTATAGCGCGCAGAGACTACTGGAATACAGAGATGCTTTTCCACCTCGTCCGCAGCATGAACAACACCCTGCCTCCGTTCTGGCTTTGACAGGTATGCACTTTAGAAGCAGTTCCAGAATTCCTGTAGTCCGCTTTGTTTGTCATTCCGCGCATCTTTTGTTTGTCATTCCACTGCATCTTTTGTTTGTCATTCCGTAGCCTCTTTTGTTTGTCATTCCGTAGCGAAGCGGAGGAATCTGCTTCTCTTCCTTCGACGACGGGATCCCCCATTACGAGAGCTGCTCTAGTTCCAGCCCACATGCCACATACATAACGGGCTTCACCTCTGATTAAATATTTAGTCCTGATTCGGATTTCTTTCGCTATAATTCCGTCACTCCATAAAGTGCATGTGATTCTGTCTTGAATTTTTAGAGTTTCCCCCACAAACAGCAACACGCCGCTATTTAATATTCGCGTTCAACGTATAGAAAGGGAGTTCCATGAAGTTTCCTTCTGGCCTGATTTCGGCCCTGCTAGCAGTGAGTTTGCTGTCTGGTTGCGGTAGCAACACCAGTATCGTCCAGTCCACCATTGCGGCAACCCCATCCTTCAGTCTGGCAGCGGGCAGCTACGCTGGCTCGCAATCGCTGACCATGACCGATGGAACCGCTGGCTCGACGATCTACTACACCACCAACGGAACCACACCGACGGCCTCGTCCACGCAGTACACCGCACCGATCACCATCGCCTCCTCGGAGACCGTTGAGGCCATCGCAGTCGCCGCGGGCTACGCCAACTCTGTACCAGCAGTAGAGTCCTACTCGGTTACGCCGAACGTGGCGACTCCAGTCCTCAGCATGGCAACGGGCAGCTACACCGGCGCGCAGACGCTGACCATCAGCGAAGCAACCAGCGGTGCGTCGATCTACTACACCACCAACGGGACCACGCCGACGATCTGGTCCACACCCTATGCCGGAGCGATCACCGTCGCCTCCTCGGAGACCGTCGCAGCAATCGCGGTCGAAGCAGGCAACAATAACTCTCCCATCGTCTCAGCGACCTACACCATCATTCCTCCGGTCGCGGCAACCCCGATCTTCAGTCTGACGGCGGGCAACTACGCCAGTGCGCAATCGCTCACAATCAGCGACGCAACCAGCAACTCGACGATCTACTACACCACCAACGGGACCACGCCGACAACTGCATCCACGCAATACACCGGTGCAGTCGCCGTCACATCCTCGGAGACCGTCGAGGCCATCGCAGTGGCAACCGGCTACACCAGTTCTGCGGTGTCATCGGCGGCCTACACCATCACAATACCGACTGTGTCGACCCCCATCTTCAGTCTGGCGGCGGGCAGCTACTCCGGCTCGCAATCGCTGACGATCACAGACGCAACCAGCGGCGCGACGATCTACTACACCACCAACGGAACCACGCCAACCACCTCGTCCACGCAATACACCGGCGCGATCACCGTCGCTGCCTCGGAGACCGTCGAGGCATTCGCGGTGGTAACCGGAGACACCAACTCCGCAGTGGCATCGGCGGCCTACACCATCACGCCGCCGGTTGCGGCGATCCCGGTCTTCAGTCTGACGGCGGGCAGCCACGCTGGTCCGCAATCGCTCACGATGACCGACTCAACCAGCGGCGCGTCGATCTACTACACCACCGATGGCACTACGCCAACGACATCATCCACGAAGTACACCAGCGCGATCACCGTCTCCGCCTCGGAGACCGTTCAGGCCATAGCAGCGGAGACGGGCTACACCAACTCTGCGGTGGAATCTGTGGCCTACACCATCACAACCGACATGGGAACGTTGACCACTATCGACGATACCTATCAACTGACGTTCACCAATGTCGCCAGCAACCTGCTGTTGGGCGTTGCATCGCAGAGTCAGGCTGCGGTCGCCGACATGGTGCAGGAGCCAGCGGAACGACGGACACCTTCTGGCACGTCATGCCCATGGGAAACCTCACCATCAGCAGCGTGGCATACAACAGCTCCTATAACGTGGAGAACCTGCTAACCCATCAGGTTATGGGAATCTACAACGCATCGACTGCGGTAAGTGCGCAGGTGGTGCAGTACGCCGACAACGGCACCAACGATCACTTCTGGCAGTTTTTCCTGCTCAACGATGGCAACTACCTGATCCGAAACGTGAACAGCGGTTACTACCTGCAGGATGCCAACTCTGGCCTAACCTCGTCGGCCACCATCAATCAGGGTGCGCGATCCGCCGCCGTAGCTGGCTGCAATTGTCAGGAGTGGACCATCGCTTCCACCGGCACGACAGCTTACCCGGCTCCGCGCACGGTTACCGGAACAGGAATCTACGTCCACGATCCCTTCATGATGCAGGATCCGACGACGCACATCTACTGGCTCTATGGAACGCATCAGACGATCGCCTACTCGACCGACCTGTCAACCTTCACCTACACCACTGCAAGCACTCCATACGGAGCCTGCTCGACTACGGTAGGCACCTACTGGCTCACGCTCGACAATCACTGCCCCATCATCGGGCCTGACTTCTCCACATGGACGGGACTACAGACGCCTGCGTCGGACAACAACGGGAACAACATCGACCTGTGGGCTCCCAGTCTGCTCTACAACAACGGCACGTACTACCAGTACTACTCCGCGCCGTATCTTCCCTCGACCGGAGCCGAAGCGGTCATCGGCCTGGCCACCAGCACAACGCCTTACGGGCCGTGGACCGACAAGGGCTATCCGATCGTAGGTTGGACGGACACCACCTCCAGCGTACCGGCCAGCAATCCCTGGGGCTTCGTCAAAGTCACCGGCGGATACAACTCCATTGATCCCGCTCCGTTCATCGATCCCAGCACCGGCAACTGGTGGGTGATCTTCGGATCGTGGGAGAACGGTACGCATCTTCTACAGGTTCAAACTCCGGCCACGGCAACATCAAGCTCCCCCGTTGGCTTCCCGGTCAACACCAGCACCAGCACCTGGACCACGATCGGCTATCGTCCTCTGGCTGGCGAAGAAGGCCCGTTCATTTACTACTACAACGGTTACTTCTATTACTTCGCTCCCATCAACGTCTGCTGCAGCGGAACCAGCAGCACCTACCGAACGATCTATGGTCGCTCGGCGACTGTAACGGGACCCTACTACGATCGCGGCGGAGTCAGCCTAGCCAGCGGCGGAGGAACCATCCTCGTCAGTTCGCATGGCAACGTATACGGCCCCGGAGGCGGTAGCGTCTTTACCGACACGGGAGCCACAGGAACCTCGTCGTTACCAACCTACGTCTACCACTACTACGACGGCAACAACTACGGAACGCCAACTCTGGGCATCAACCGCATCGCCTTTACCAGCGATGGCTGGCCCTACCTGCAATAATCCAACCTCATCCGAGGATTTAATGGGGCCCTGCGAATATCGCAGGGCCCAAATCATTTATCGATTCCGCAGCGTCTTTTGTTTGTCATTCCGCGCATCTTTTGTTTGTCATTCCGCGCATCTTTTGTTTGTCATTCCGCAGCGGAGCGGAGGAATCTGCTTTTTCTCGTCGCAGCATGGTCTACACCATTGCCCAAAATACTCTAACGCCAGATCAAGCTCGCAGAGCCGCAGCAATCTCCACCCGCGCCACCTTGGTCTGCTCTCCCGTGGCGAAGGTCTTCACCGTCAATACGCCGCTGGCCAGCTCGTCCTCGCCCAGAATAACGATCCTTCGCGCCACCCTATCCGCCGCCTCAAAGGACTTCTTCAAACGAAATCCTCCGTCGCCAACCTCGACCGACAATCCTGCCCGTCGCAACTCCCGCGCCAGAGCCAGCGCAGCGGCATTGCGCTCCACGCCCATCGGTGCGATGTACGCGTCCATCTTCGCCGCGACCTCCGCCTCGGCCTGAGCCTGTAGCGTCAGGATCAGCCGATCCTCGCCAATCGCAAAGCCGATCCCCGGAGCCTTTGGCCCGCCCAGCATCTCGCTCAGTCCGTCGTACCGCCCGCCGCCCAGCAACGCGTTCTGCGTCCCCAGCCCGCTTCCGTCGGGAACGGTAAACTCGAAGGTCGTCCGCGTGTAGTAGTCCAGCCCGCGCACCAGTCGCGGGTTGACGGTGTACGCCACGCCGCAGGCATCCAGCGCAGCCAACACCTGCGCAAAGTGGCTCCGCGAAGACTCGTCGAGGAACTCCGCAATCTTGGGCAGTCCGTTGATAATCTCCTGATCGGCGGGCTCCTTCGAGTCCAGCACGCGCAGCGGATTGGTCTCCGCGCGCCTCTGATTGTCCTCGCACATCCGGCTCTTCACCGGCTGCAAAGCCTCGCGCAGAGCGGCGTTGTACCGCTTGCGGTCGTCGGTCGAGCCGACCGAATTAACCTCCAGCCGCCACCCCTTCACGCCCAGTTCATCCAGCAGTGTCGCCAGCATCTCCAACACCTCGGCGTCGCGCAGCGGACTCTCCGCCCCGCTCGAGGTCGGCCCCAGCACCTCCACGCCCATCTGCCAGAACTGGCGATAGCGTCCCCGCTGTGGGCGTTCGCGGCGGAACTGCGGCCCAATGTAGAACAGCTTCTGCAACTGCCCCGTATCGCCCAGCTTGTGCTCGATGTAAGCGCGAACCACGCCAGCGGTATTCTCCGGGCGCAACGTCAGCGACTGCGCCTTCTCCGACTGCGCCCTGGCGCGATCCTCCCACGTGTACATCTCCTTCGAGACAATGTCGGTCTCCTCGCCCACGCCGCGAGCAAAGAGCTGCGTGTCCTCAAAGATCGGCGTGCGAATCTCGCCAAATCCATAGCGAGAGAAGACCGAGCGGGCAATCGTTTCAACGTGGTTCCAGAGCGCGGTCTCCGGCGGCAACAGGTCGCGCGTTCCGCGCACAGCTTTCAGGGAATTAGTCGGTGTAGGCATGGACTACCAGTGTAGCGAATCGAGGGGCCATAGCGCAGCTTTGCCGAAGAACGAGGTTATCGGAATAGTCCGCGTATAGCCCTTGCAGGTGGCGGCCCGGCAACTCCGGTCGTGCGCAGGTAGCTGGCGGCGGCGGTCAGGCGCACGGGATACTTGGGATCGACGAAGAGCGCATAGAGGGCCATCGACGTAGCTTCGTCGCGATACCCAACCAGAGCCTTGGCCGAGGCTGCCCGCACCGCCGGATCCTTGTCTGCCAGAGCAGCCTGTAGAACTTTGTGAATCGGCGGCGTCTTCTCCTGCGAAAGTTTCTCGATAGCCGAGACCCGCGCCAGATCTCCGCCATTCTGGTGGACGAATTCAAAGGCCGTAATGCCGAAGCCGAACGGCCCCAGCAACATCGCCGCTCCCTGCAAGGCTCCGAGCCGAGCCAGCATCGACGGATTGTGCAGGTCTTTGTCGATCCTATGTCCGGTTCCACGCATCATGTTCGGGCCAGCGCTGCGCTCGCCGTCGACGACCGCCATCAGAATGTCTTCGCCTGTTCGGTCGCCCATCTTCCACAGCGTCATCGCGGCCAAAAAAGCGACCTGTGGCTCCTTGTCATCCAGCATATTGCGCAGATTAGTCGTCAGAGTGCGATCCCGGTTCTCCCCAGCGGCCAGAATTGCGGCGCTACGAACGTCCAAATCAGGTTCGGCCATGGCATCGGCGATCATCTTCGACGAACGCGGGTTACGCAGCAATCCCAGCGCGGCAAGGGCCTGAATCCGGGTCTGCGTATGCTTCAAATCCCCAGCCGCATCCGACAGAATCGTCCAGGCCTGACGCGTGCGATCCTCGGCCGTCGAGCTAGCGGGCAACGTTGCGACCGGCGCATTTATCTCGCTCGCGGGCGCAGAGGCCGGCTGAGCAGGAGTTGGCGCCGTAGGAGCCGTTTGTTCGGGATTTGTGCGTGCCGGAGCAGTCTGGGCCTGCGCCGCCGCGCTCATCGGGCAAGCGGAGGCAACAAACAGCAGGCCATAAACCAGCAGATCGTGGCGTTTGCCGTAGATCAGATCGCGTTGCCCAAATATCGCCTTAATATTCATCTCGGCCTCCGCTTGTGGCCTGCGCAATCGATCCGCACATCTGCCAGTCCTTCATGGGATGCAGAATCGCAGGACGGTCGCCTGTTCTTTACCGGAATATTTGCCAAAAATCAACCTTTGAGCATTGTTATTGACCCATCCGGCTGTCCAAGGTACACTTGTTAAGTTTGGCAGGCCTGACGAATGCACCCAGTCCTCTGGTTGCAAAGTTGGCAAGCCTCGATCGCGGCAGAGGGTTGCAAGCGGAAGAACGGATCCGCAAGCGCTGTGGGTGTTTCGAGGCGGTCGAACAAAGTTTCAGGACAGTTTGCATGGCGCAAGTTCCTCGGTTCACCTCCAGGGAATCCAGCTGAAGTCCTCAGGTAATAAAATCAATGAAGGGTGCGTACGCCTCGGCGTCGCGCGCAAGGGTTTCTTTTATGTATGCAGTGATTCGTACCGGCGGCAAGCAGTACCTGGTCTCTCCGGGTGAGAAGTTCAAGATCGAGCGCACGGCGCACGAGAACGGCGTCATCGAGTTCTCCGACGTCCTCGCCGTCAGCAGCGAAGAGGGCAAGTTCGAGTCCGACCTGACCGGAGCCAAGGTCACCGGAACCGTGCTTGGCGAGGGACGCTACGACAAGATCCTGGTCTTCAAGCTCAAGCGCAAGAAGCAGTACAAGAAGATGCAGGGCCACCGTCAGGGCTTCGTTGAGGTCTCCATCAACGAGATTCTGGTCAACGGAAAGTCCTTCAAGGCTGAAGAGGCCGCAAAGTAAATTTCAATCCGCAGCGACCTGAGGGCCGCGCGAAAGAGGCAATCGAATGGCACATAAAAAGGGATTAGGATCATCCAAAAACGGGCGCGATTCAAACGCTCAGCGACTCGGCGTCAAGGTATTTGGCGGTCAGGTCATCCTCGGCGGAGGAATCATCGTGCGTCAGCGCGGAACACCGCTGAAGGCCGGAGCCAACGTCGGTCGCGGCAAGGACGACACTCTCTTCGCCAAGATCTCCGGCGTGGTTCGCTTCCAGGATCGCGGTCAACGCGGTCGCTTCGTCTTGGTCGATCCAGCCGAAGTCACCAGCGTCCCCGCGTAAGCTACGCGCAGTTTTCACGCCAGAGCAGCCCCGATCCGTCGGGGCTTTTCTGCGTTAACAAACTTCAACGTATGTTTTCATCTCTAAGACCCTGTTTAGTAACTACAGGAGGCAGTAGTTCTAAGCTGCTGTTTTTGTCTCTGAGATAGGTCCGGGCTTTAGCCCGGACAACAGAATCGACGCAAGAACAAGGGGCTTTAGAGCATTTTCACTATTACTATAGAGCAACTTTGTTTGTCATTCCGTAGCGAAGCGGAGGAATCTGCTTTGCGCTCGCGCCACAGCACTCTACACCTTTGGTGAAAATCCTTTAGCCCCCGGGACAGGTTTTCATTCGGTAATGTATTGCGGAATCGAGAGAGCCGTTGAGTTCTTAGACCGCATTAGAAAGGAAACAGGAGAGCCGAAGAATATAAATATATACTAAGCAGTATATACTAAGATGCAACTACAACGTAATCAGCAACATGAGTATATACAGGGGGAGGGGGCATACACGTGACAGGATTCGCTCCAGGGTCAACGGACGCAACGACGAGCAAAGATAACGACTCTTTCGGTAAGATGCTGCCAGCGGCTTAATCGGCGATAGAATCCATCTCTCGCCCGAAGAAGACGCAGAGCACACAGGGGATTAGAGCAAATGAAGCCTGCCGAAGGTCGTAAGCGCGTCATCATCGAAGAGATTCAGCCCATCGTCGATTGCGGACGAACTCCCGCACGCCGCTTTCTGGGAGACCGCGTCGCCGTCTCCGCCGCCATCTTCTCCGACGGACACGACCACGTCGCCGCCCGCCTGCTCTACAAGCGCGCGAGCGACTCCAACTGGCAGTCCACGCCGATGATCGCGCAGCCAAACGACCTCTGGTCGGCGTCCTTCGAGGTCGACAAGATTGGCCCGTGGAGCTTCACCATTCAGGCCTGGGTCGATCACTTCGACACCTGGTGCGCCGACCTGACGAAGCGTCTGGCCGCGCAGCCCGATCCCTCCGATCCGGCTCGCCGCGACCTTCCGCCGCAGGATATTCCTCTGGCGTTGACCATTGGCGCGCTTCTGCTCGACAGCGTTGCTCCCCGCGCCATGGGCAACGACGCACAGCAGTTGAAGAAGCTGGCCGCCTCGCTCCGCCGTCTCGCCGCGCAGAATCTTGCGCTCTACCAGTATCCTCTCACCGCCGAGGACAAGGCGCTGGTCGATCGCTACCCCGACCTGAGCTTCACCGCGACAGCCGAGCGCGAGCTGCATCTCTGGGTCGATCGCGAACGAGCTCGCTTCTCTAGTTGGTACGAGCTTTTCCCCCGCTCGACAGCCCCGGCCCAGACCGCAGCGAAGCCCGCGCCGCCGAGCCACGGAACCTTTGCCGACGTCGAGCGACTGCTGCCCGAGATCGCCGCCATGGGCTTCGACATTCTCTACATGCCTCCGATCCACCCCATCGGTCGCGCCTATCGCAAAGGGCCGAACAACACCGTCACGGCGGGGCCGGAGGACGAGGGCAGTCCGTGGGCCATCGGCTCGCCCGAGGGTGGTCACAAGTCGATCCACCCCAAGCTGGGAACCCTCAGCGATTTTGACCGTCTGGTCGCCTCCACTCGCGCCAACGGCATGGAACTGGCGCTCGACATCGCCTTCCAATGTTCGCCCGACCACCCATGGGTCGCCGAGCATCCAGAATGGTTCATCCATCGGCCCGACGGCACCATTCAGTACGCGGAGAATCCGCCGAAGAAGTATCAGGACATCTACCCGCTGAACTTCGAGTCCACCGACTGGCGCGGCCTCTGGGACGAGCTTCGCTCCGTCTTTCAGTACTGGATCGACTGCGGCGTGCGCGTCTTCCGCGTCGATAATCCGCACACCAAGGCTCTGCCCTTCTGGGAGTGGTGCATCGCCGACCTGCACCGCGAAACGCCCGACGCGCTCTTTCTGGCCGAAGCCTTCACGCGCCCGCACGTCATGTACTCGCTGGCCAAAGGCGGCTTCACCCAGTCGTACACCTACTTCACCTGGCGCACGGAGAAGGCCGAGTTGCAGGCGTATTTCGAGGAGATCACCAAGCCGCCGGTCAGCGACTTCTTTACGCCCAATATCTGGCCCAACACGCCGGACATTCTGCACGCCTCGCTACAGACGGGAGGTCGCGCCGCCTTCCAGCAGCGCCTCATTCTGGCAACGACGCTGGCCGCCAGCTACGGCATCTACGGCCCCGCCTACGAACTTTGTGAGCACATGCCCGTGAAGTCCGGCAGCGAGGAGTACCTGCACAGCGAGAAGTATCAGATTCGCCAGTGGAATCGCCGCGCCCCGAACTCTCTTGCGCCATTGGTCACGCTGCTCAACCAGATTCGCCGCACCAACCCAGCGTTGCAAAGCGACCTCTCGCTGCACTTTCACACCGTCGACAACCCGAAGCTGATCGCCTACTCGAAGTCCGCCCCGGCGATTCCAGCCGACGGCGACAGCCCCACCGCGCCCGCCAACACGATTCTGGTCGCTGTGAATCTGGATCCGCACAACGAGCAGGCAGGCTGGATCGACCTCGACCTGAAACAGCTCGGCATCCATCACAACGAGAGCTTCGACGTGGAAGACCTGCTCACCGGCACCCATTACAAGTGGCACGACCGCAGCAACTACGTCGCCCTCCACCCCGCCACCACCGCCCACATCTTCCGCATCACGCACTCCGGTTGATTATTGATACTTGACGGCTTTTGAGTAGAAAGGCACAGTAGTTCGGTGAACGATGCAGAGAGAGTAAGGCTCATAGCAATACTAAAGCAGATTACGGATCCATTATCCAAGACATGAAGAAGGAGAGCTTTCAGCGACGCAAAGACTTCCGTCTCGAATCTTCCGATGGAAGTGGCGAACAGTTCCGAACATTTGCGCGCCAAAACGTCGCTTTCCCTGAGAATCTTTCAATCGGTCTGGAGTACGAACCACAAGACGGGCAGGATGCGACCATACTTATTCGATGCAACGGGCCTCACGTGGAGTTCAACGGGGAAATCGATCTCTTCAGCAACAGCATCGGACTTCAACAACAGAAACGAGTCTCGCACCTGCTCGGCCAGCAGGCCTTGATTGTCCTTGACCGCCAGCACATAGTCGGACTTCTTCTCGACAATCTTTGCGGCGATGCTTCGCTGACACCTTATGGCGTCGATGGTCACCACCGTTCCGGCCAGTTCCAGCGCCGCCAGCAACTTGGGAATCGCCGTGATTCCGTTGGGTTTTTCATCAACCTTGCGCTGAGCCAGCACCAGACCGTTGCTCTCGGCCTAGGCCGAACCCATGTGGACGAGTGTCTTCTTGCCGGTCTCTCGTGTGCCGCGCAATGCCTTGCCTGACTGGTCTTCAAGGGATTAGACCGGTTCGCGAATTTGTGTTGACCGTATTTATTTGTCATTCCGTAGCAAAGCCGAGGAATCTGCTTTTGCTTGTTGGAATACACCAGTACGGGAACCGCTCTAAGCTGGCCACGACTTCGCCTGCGGTCAGCATGGCAATCGACGAAACCCAAGCTCCGAAGCCCTTTTCCATCTCTTCCGGGTCCAACGCGGCAAAGACTCGGCTGAAGGTGTCGTGCGATGGAATGCCGCTTGGCAACGATAAAAACGTCTTCAGCCACTCCCGCTTGTCCTCGCCGTACTCGGCGATGTCGTTCCAACTCTCGGCCCCGCTCAACACCGCTGCGATCGCTACCACCAGAATCTCTTCCAGCAGATGCTCCCGGTCCCGTTCCACGCGCGGATCGCGCAACTCAGCAAAACACTTCAGAGGATTTTCCATATCCCCTTCTCGCCCATCTACACGGCCCTTGCATATAGCAATTGGTGGTTATTCACTTCACTCAGGTAGGCACTACAGGTTGTGGTTGCGGTTGCGCTTTGCACCGTTTTTGCCACAACGGATCATAGATTTGTATGGAACGGGGTCGATCACGACGGCCTGTTGCACCATCCGGTCGAAGAGCTTGCCACGATTTCTGGAGCGTCGCCGGTTGAACCGGAAGGTAAACTCGTCCAGATAAAACTCCAGATGCTCATGGCTGATCGCGCCTTGGTGTGTA